>Ga0180434_10002162_pt1 | contig 26868 bp, 22 predicted proteins | sample SS_ome_7_FD_132453 | JGI IMG/M metagenome (GOLD analysis project Ga0180434, IMG submission 132453) | Hypersaline lake sediment archaeal communities from the Salton Sea, California, USA - SS_1_D_2 metaG | ecosystem: Environmental > Aquatic > Non-marine Saline and Alkaline > Hypersaline >... | reverse complement strand
CGGCGCAGGTCTTGCACCCCAGGTCGATCCCTGCATACACTTTTCTCATCGGACGCCTCCCTTCTGCTCGGCTATAGTGACAATCCGAGTATATAGTCGGGGCGTCCGTCTTTTATTAATCCATTTCTGTTCCCGCTGCTATCATCCCCTCTTATGCTTCAATCAATACGGTGATTGCGAGGGTGCTCATCTGAGGCCGGGTAACGTCCACTCAGCCGATGGCTGGAGGGACTTGCTGCAGCCCGTAGTGGAGAGATACAAGGCTATGGGAAAGAAGATCTACTTCAGGGCCGATGCCGCCTTCGCCTCCCCGGATGTCTACGAATACCTGGAGGACAACAAAATCCTCTATGCCATGAGGATCAAGGCCAATAACAGGCTCTACGACCATGTAGAGCACCTCATGACAAGATCGGTGGGCAGGCCCTCCATGAAACCCAAGGTACTCTACTACGATTTTCCTTACCGGGCGGCTTCCTGGGACAGGTCCAGGAGGGTCATCGCCAAGATAGAGTGGCACGCAGGCGAACTCTTCCCCAGGGTTGGTTTCATCATCACCAACTTAAGCGCACGGGCGGAGAAGGTGGTGCGTTTCTACAACCAGCGGGGAAACTGCGAGCAGTGGATCAAGGAGGGCAAGTATGCCCTGTCCTGGACGCGCCTCTCCTGCTCTCGCTTCATCTCCAATCAGGTGAGACTGGCCCTCTTCGTGCTGGCCTATAACCTGGGCAACTTCCTCCGTCGATTCGCCTTGCCCAGCGAGGTATCCCACTGGTCATTAAGAAGCGTGCAGCTCAAGCTGATCAAGATAGGTGCGAAGATCATAAACCATGCCAGAAGGACGGTCTTCCGGATGGCGGAGGTGGCGGTACCCGGGGAACTGTTCGCCGAGGTCCTTGCCCGCATCCGCTCCCTGGCCCAAGCTCCCACCTGAGGCAGCGGATAACGAAAGGAAGTGAATATGGAACATAGCTTGATCGCTCAACTATCTCCGGATATCGTTCCGGAGGTAGTCTTCAATGCTATGTCAGGTAGAATCCCCGAATTGAAAGGAGGTAAACCACGGTTTGGGCGTTCTAACCTGCCCCTGGATGGTATATTATTGGCATCGGGAGGTGCATATGGGGAAATGTCGAGTAAGTATTGCTATATATTGGTTTGCTTGACTATTCAATATATGGTGAGAAGATAAAGAGGGCTATATATTTCCTTCACAATCATTAACCTAATAAGGGCTTATGGGAGACAAGGGGGATTGTCGATAAAGCAAATCCTCCTTTCCCATCCATATTTATAAGGGGGGTCTGCAGAGATGCTAAGTAAGGCGAAATCTTTAAGAATCTTCATGTTTGCTCTGATTGTGGTTTTCATTCTAGCCATGCTTCCTGTTCTCTCCTTATCAGGGGAAAGTGCTCGCGTTCAAGCAGCCGATGGTCAGTTGGGATGGTATTTTCAAGATTCTGGTACTAAAAACCAGATTTGGTCTATTGATGCATTCGATGGGAACAAGGCATGGGCAGCAACATTGTCCGGAATCCTTAAGACTACAGATGGCGGTGATAACTGGAACAATTGTTACAGCACTAATTCGACTCTCGATGTATCTGTAATCAATGCCAATAAGGTGTGGGCAATACCTGGCGGCAACGATAAAATCCTGAAAACCATCGACGGAGGTACAATCTGGACTGAAATAGATACAGGAACCGGATTTTCACTTTCGGTAGTTTCTGCAGTGGACCAAAATACAATCTGGGCAGCTGGGGATGGTGGCGCAGTCATCATGACTACTGATGGCGGCTTAAACTGGAATGACCGTAGTGTTTTGGGATTCGGAAGTTGCGTTAATGATATAGACGCAATAGATACTACAACTGCATGGGCAACTGGGGGATCAAGCATTGTAAGAACTAAAGATGGTGGAGTTAATTGGAGTAAATACACAGCTGATGGGCAGGTATTAGGTATAGATGCACTAGATAAAGATACTGCATGGGCAGTAGGGTTTGGAGTCCTAAAAACAGATGATGGTGGTAAGAATTGGCGCAAACAAGGAGAGGGAGTATCGTTCAATGAGATTACAGCTGTGTGTACCGTAAATAAAAATACAGCCTGGGTTGTTAGTTGTATTGGCGAGATTTACAAAACTACAGATGGAGGAGCTTCATGGTTTCCTCAGAAATCGGGTACAACGGCTACATTACGTGGAGTAACGGCGATTGATCCGAACACCGCTTGGGCTGTTGGCGATGGTGGCATAATACTTCATACCATCGATGGGGGAGGATATATTGAGCCTCCACAGATATCCACTATCAATCCTGCCTCTGCTCGTGTTGGGGCAATTGTTTCTTTGACTGGAAACAGATTTGGCGATACTAGAGGATATTCTAATGTAAAATTCGACTCTGTCAAAGCAACCGAATACACATATTGGTCCGATACCCAGATTAATGTAGTGGTGCCCGAGGGAGTCTCCGGAGAGGTCAAGGTCACTGTGACTACCGCTGGGGGGACTTCAAACAGCAAGCTCTTTACCGTGTTTGTACCTGACTATTATTCATACTACTTCGCTGAAGGCTGCACGAGAGATACCATCAGCGAGTGGTTGTGTATCCAGAACCCCGGGGATCAAAGCCTCGAGGTCAATGCGAGCTATATGTTATTTGGAGGAGCCCCGGTTGACAGAAGTTACTTTATCCCCGCCAGCTCGCGTGTCTCGATACATGTAAATGACCCTTTGGTGGGGGTAGGGCCGGGGCAGGATGTATCCGTCAAGCTCTGGGGCGAAGGAGAGTTCTACGCCGAACGCCCCATGTACTTTAGCTACAAGGGCGGCGTGGAAGGCTTCTCTTGGGATGGGGGCCATGTGACAACAGGGGCACCCGCCCCAGCTTACGACTGGTACTTCGCCGAAGGATGCACCAGGGAAGGCTTCGAGGAGTGGCTCTGTATTCAAAATCCCAACGACAAGGAAGTAAATATAGGAATTGACTATATCACTGCTGGGGCCTACGTGCAGCATAAGGATTACATGGCTTCCGCAAACTCCCGGATCTCCGTCTTTGTCAATGGAGATGTTGGACCTGGGCAAGATGTCTCAACTCATGTTCATTGTGATGATCCCATAGTGGTGGAGCGCCCCATGTACTATAACTACCAGGGTAAATGGGAAGGTGGGCACGTGGTCATGGGCACTGACTCCCCTAAAACCTCCTGGTATTTTGCTGAAGGGACAACTAGGGAGGGCTTTGATACCTGGCTCGCTGTTCAAAATGCCAATAATGCAGATGCTCATTTAACCGTCACATTTATGAAGGGCCTTGGTGCTGAACAGATTGAAGACTATACGGTTGGCGCTAACTCACGTTGGACCTTAAGTGTGAATCAGGCTATGGGAGCAGATGTTGATTGCGGCTTTCACCTAGAGAGTGACCAGCCGGTAGTAGCTGAGCGTCCCATGTATTTCTCCTATGGTCCTGGCTGGACCGGCGGACACGACGTGTTGGGTACATCTCAGCCTAAAATGGCCTGGTACTTCGCCGAGGGATGTACTCGGGAAGGGTTTGATGAATACATCTGCTTAATCAATCCAGGGGATCAGCTTACGCATTATAAGATTGTTGTTATTGATGCCTCTGGTAATGTCACATATCCTAATCATGATGGAGCACACCCACGCCAAAGGAGGACGTATCCTGTCAGGGATTGGCTTAATGACAGCGACGTCTCCATTTTCATATACTCTTTTGAGTATGCAGGATATCCCGCTCTACCTTTGATCATTGAGCGTGCCATGTATTTCAACTATAACGGTGTATGGGATGGAGGGCATGCCACGGTGGGGTATGCGCCTTAGCATAAATGGACTCCGGGTGTGGATAGCCCCTGTGAGCAATCACGGGGGCTTTAATGAGAGCGCTAAGAGCGTTTCTGGAGGAATAAATGTATGCCATAGAAGTATTTTTATCCACTAAAATATATATTTTTAAATAAGTAAAAGGTTCATGGTGAAAATAGGTAGTACCAATTTATAAACGATGCATAGTATAATGCAAGAACCTGGGCATATTTGCATTTTAAGATCGAATAAAGGGGGTAAAAATGCCTTATGTACATGGAACACCGGAGTGGGAAGACAGCTTCTCAAAGCTGATGAACGACTTGATCGAGGTGGAGTGGGAGCCTTACATCCTGGGGACCCCCGCGTGGCTTCTTGCCTATGAGGTAAACATACAAAACGACGCGGAATATAAAAAAGCTGCACAGGGATGGGAAGGAACGGTGGTCTTGCATATTCTAGCCAAACCCGAGGTGGGACTAGATGAAGACATGTATATACTCCTCGACCTGTGGCATGGGGACTGCAGATCGGTACGCCTGGTGCCCGTTGATGTGGGTGAGGGTGGAGGCCATATACTAACCGCCTCCTACGATCGCTGGAAGCAGGTTATACTCGGGGAGCTTGACGCGACCAAGGGCTTGATGCAGGGCAAGATCAAGCTTAAGGGCGACCTCCCCACTATCGTACGCTATGCCAAGGCCGCCACCCGCCTGGCGGAGTTAGCCGCCAGCGTCGACACAATATTCCTGGATGACATGACCTCCGAGGAGATTGAGTCCTTCAAGCCCTGGGTGGAATTCTTCATAGAAGAGTATAGCCTGGCGGGAAGCTAGAAGCCTTGCTCTTAGGAACCAGTATCGTATTAATGGTCTAGAATTTAAGATTCAAGACCTGACCCCATATTCTAGTTGTTCTCCTCCCAGACCTCGGCGGCTCTGCGGCGGTATTCCGCCTCCTTGGCCAGGTGGTCCTCTATGCTAGCTACATATCGATCTCTCTCGGCCGCGATCCAGGAGTTTATATCGAAGCTGATATCGCGCGGCAGGGAATCGAACCTCGGCCTCAGTTGGTCGATCAGGGCATTATGTTCCTCCCACATGTTCGCGTTAGCTAGATCACAAAGCCTCTGGAAGTCGGGTATGAAGGTCTCCACCTGGGTGATGGCGGCCGAGACCTGGGAGAGGTCTATACCCGGCTCCAGCTGGCTCGCTCTATCCAGATGCGTGCGCGCCTCGGCCAGCTGGGTCAGAGCGGTATTGGCCGTGGCCTTCGCCGCCGCCCATTGTCCGGCACCGTGCTGGTTTATCGCTAGGGTTAACGTGTCGAGGGCCGCGGTGTAGGACTGCACCAGAGCCTGATAGGCATCGTTGAACTCGGCCATCTCGGCCATGCGGGTGATGAACTCGCCCCATTCCTCGTAGGCCTGCCTCTTCTCCGCGTAAGCCTGATCCAGCAGGGAGATATAGGTATCCCACCAGTCGGGCAGGCTGGGTCTGTCGATCTTCTGCAGGCTGCTGGCGGCGGCGTCCAGCTTTACCGTGGCGGTCTGCAACTGGTCCTGGATGTTGTTCACCTGTACCTGGAACTGCTCCGCTCCCACGCTGAAATCGAGATCCTTGGTCTCGGTGATGAGGTCGTCCTCTATGGCATCCACCTCATCTATGTAACCCAGGGCCTCCGCAACGTACTTGTCTGCCTCCTCGACGGCCTTGGACTCGGAACTGCTTTGGATGAGGAGGACTATTCCCACTATGATGCCGGCCAGCACGATGAAGGATAATACGCCGATGAGGATATAGAGTGCGGTCCTATTGGAGGGAGCAGCCCCTGCCGCTCCAGCGGCTGCTGGCGGAGGTTGGGCCTGAGGCGGCTGCCCTCCCGGGGCGGCCCCGGGCTGCTGGGCGGCACCGCACTGCTTGCAGAACGGATCGCCCTCCCCTATCTGGTTTCCGCACTCCCTACAAAACGGCAAGGCTCCTCACCCCCTCAGTTAACTTTCTCACGGATTATTCTGTGCCCAGACCTCTGCAGCCCGACGGCGGTATTCGGCCTCTTTGGCCAGGTGCTCCTCTATGCTCACGACGTATTCATCTATAATGGACGCTACCCAGGAGACCATGTCGAAACTGATATCGCGCGGCAGGGAACCATATTGCCCCCGCACCTGATCACACAGGGGCCAGTGCTGTTCATGATTGCCCGCGGCCCCCCAATTGCTGGAGCTGATGACAATGGTCGCGTAGTCCTCCAATTGGGTGATGGCATTTGCTACCTGAGAGATGTCGACGCCCGGCTCCAGCTGGCTCGCCCTCTCCATCTGCGCACGCGCATCGGCCAGCTGAGCGAGAGCGGCATTGGCCAGGTTTATGGCATTCGTGTATCCTGATATGCTGGTTGGTTCCAGCCAATAATTATTACATCCCACCGAATGTTGAGCCACCGCCTGATCTATTAAGTCCAAAGCCGCGTTATAGGTATTGACCATGGCCTCGTAAGCCTGGATGAACTCAGTGATCTCGGTGAGGCGGGTGATGAGCTCCTGCCATTCCTGGTAGGCCTGCCTTTTCTCCTCGTAGGCCCTCTCCAGCAGGGAGATATAGGTGTCCCACCAGTCGGGCAGGCTGGGCCTGTCGATCTTCTGGAGGCTGCTGGCTGCGGCGTCCAGCTTGACGGTGGCGTCCTGCAGCTGGTCCTGGATGCTGCTCACCTCTACCTGGAACTGCTCCGCCCCAACGCTGAAATCGAGGTCCTTGGTCTCGGCGATGAGGTCGTCCTCTATCTCATCCACCTCATCTATATACCCCAGTGCCTCCGCCACGTATTTGTCGGCTTCCTCCACGGCCTGCTCACCGGAACAGCCTTTGACCAGGAAGACTATGCCCACTATGATGCCGGCCAGTACTACGAAGGAGAGTACACCGATGAGGATGTAGAGGGGAGTCTTATTGGACGGGGCAGTACCTGCTGCTCCCGCCGCGGCTGCGGGCGGAGGTTGGGCTTGAGGCTGCTGCCCCCCCGGCGCGGTCCCGGGCTGCTGGGCTGCACCGCATTGTTTGCAGAACTGGTCGCCCTCCCCTATCTGGTTTCCGCAATCCCTACAAAACGGCAATGCGCCTCCCCCCCTCAGTCTACTGGCGGCAGTCTCTTAGGACCGTGGCTAGAATTAATTGTAATTTTAACGCATATGGAAGGAATACGTATTCTGGAATGCTGTCACTTGTCCTTAGAGGCAGCATGATAGGGTTTGACATTGTACTTCTTGCGTGCCGGACCCGCCTCCACGACTTCGGCTTCCTGGGGGCTTTCGGGCATCCGCTCCAGGCGTTCCTCTTCCTGCATTACGTAGAGGGCACATACCTTCATCGGGGTGTCTCTAAGATACCGGCAGGCGCTATCCCAGCCGTACTTGCTCTTGCCCATCTTCTCGTACAACTCCTGCAGCATATCCCCGAGCAGCACCGATAGATGCCGCCCCTTGAAATCATTTTTATATAGAGCCTTCTGCTCTTCGGTGAAATCGTCGAAGGGAGTATCCAGCAGGCGGGTGATAGCAGGCGGGAAATCCACTCCTTTATCCTCGAACATGTACTCCAGTTTCTTAGTAAAGAAGCTCTTCCTCGGGCCCCCCTCTTGCTGTTGTTGCGGTTCATCTTGGGGTGTGGCTCCCCGGCCCATAGCCGGTTCATCCGCGGCCTTTACCGCCTCTTCCTCCTCTAGCTCCTCCTCGGCCAGAAAGGATACGCATCGCTTGATGGGAGTGTCTTTGACCATATGGTACATGGCCTTCCAGCTGTGCCGTCCGCTCTTGACTGTCTCGGAGTAGATGAGCTTAAGGAGGCGGGAGAAAGCCGCCTCCAACTGGTTTTTCTGAAGCTGGTCCTGGTATAACTTTTGCTCTTCCTCACTGAATTGCGAAAAGGGGGTATCCAACAAGGCGAGTATGGAATCCGGTACGCTTGCCCCATCGCCCTCAAGCCTTTTCACCAGAATCTTCGTAAAGAAGCTCATCGCAGCCATAGCATTTTCCCTGACAGTGGCTGAATATAAAACAACCTCTATGAGTTAATTCGGTATTTTAAGTGATAAGTTAAAGCATTCTTACCTGAATATGGATGTGTTGATGCGCTAAAAAGATTTGAACCGGGTATCCGATACATCCCAGATCAAAGGCCAAGCCCAAGTCATGTCAGTGCTGTTTAAAATTCGAGCTCCATCCTTGCCATCCCCGGGCACCCGAAAATCTCCTCGAATGAGCCGTCGGTGTATTCTTGCGTGACCTTAAACCCGACCTTCTCATAAGCATTTCGCGCGGGAATATTTCCGATTATAATGCCCAGTCCGACCTTCACGTAGCCGTTATCTCGCCCTGCCTCCACAATCTCCTTCAACAGTGAGCTGATCAGGCCCATCCTGCGGTATTCAGGAAAGGTCGCGACGTTCTCGATGATCCAGACATCGTCAGCGAACGTTGGATAGACTCTGAAAACCGGCTCCATCCTCTTGGCAAAAGCAATGCCTTCCTGTTCACCCCATCCGATCTCCGGTAGAGCTTCTGCAAGCTTGAGCCTCCCAGCCTCGGATTCGCCGTACCCACAAAGTGCTGCGGCCACCTCTCCATCCACTTCGGCCACCAGGTGATGGGAGAAATGAAACCAAGAGCGGGCATCCGCGAGATAAAGCCCCTTTAATTGCTCAAGCCTCTTTTCGGCATCGCCTGGAAACATCAGGTCGAAGAGGGCGTTCCTGACCGGACTTATGCTGGATATATACATGAGTTTGGCCACCTCAGCAGCATCATCGGTTACTGCCGGCCTGATAATAGTCGTCATTTTATTCCTCAGTCACTAACGCTCATCTCAATGGGCCATACTGGCACCATATGGAAACAGGCCAGAGGATTTCTCCGGCCTGCTTTTCTTAATAAGATGATTGCCGATCTAAGATGATTGTTGATCAGCGAATCAAGCCTGGACCCCTATCAGCTCCTTATGATAATCATCATCTCCAGAGAAATAAAAGCGCCCGCGTTTGATCACGAAGCCCCTGTCCTCGATCAACAGCTCGGCTTCTCTGGTCAGCCTGTCAAGCTCCAGGCTTGCTTCCTTCCCCTTCTGCTCGAGGTCCTGGGTGGCTAAGACATGTTCCGTCTCCAGCCTGGCTAAAAGGATCATGTCATCGATCAAGGTTGTGACATACACCTGGCCGTAGAACACCCACATGCCGTCGCCGTTCTGCTTTTTCTTGGCGATTGGCAGGACGCGGATTACCTTACCCTGTGGAGATAAGATCCTGCCGTCGTAGGTTTCCTGCAGTTCGTCGAGCATAACGCCTATGCCGTCGACGAAATCCACTACGATGCCCATGTGATTCAGCTCCTTTCCTGATTGGGCTAGGAACAAGCCTCAACGAATCTCGTAAGACATGCTCCGCTTGCCGCCGAGTTTTTGTCTGAAGTCCCCCCATTCTCCCTCACCCGCTATAGGAAAGGAGAGGAGCAGTTGAACTTCATTACCGGCTATTTAGTTTCCCTCAACTCAGTCAATTATAGCAATTGCGGATTCAATTCCAAAATCTGTCGACGAACATCCCATAAAAAAGTCTGCTCCCGCCCAGCTTGATATTCCTAAAACACGTTGAGAGAATAGAGACGGGCTTAGCGACTGTCAATCCAGAAAGAGGCTGATGAGCAAGACATATCTCATGGCATTTGACCTGGGGAACAGCGCTGTCCGGTGCCTCCTCTTCGAAGTCCAGGCCGGTGCGGTCACCATCGTAAAAAGAGAATGGATACACCCTGCCGCGCCCAACACCAGCGGCCTGGGCTATGACCTGGATATCGCGGACCTGTGGAGCAAACTGGGTGAGGTCTCGCGGCAAGCCCTCCACAAGGCCGGCGCCGAACCGGGCGAGGTGGCAGGTGTTTCGGTTACCAGCATGCGACATACCACCTTGCTTATAAACGACCGCGGCGATGTCCTTTTCGCTGCCCCCACCCGAGACGCCCGTGCCTACAGGGAAGCCCTGGTATTGAGCTCCGAACAAGGTGAGCATGTCCACGCCACCTGCGGCCATTGGCCCAATCCGGTATTCATGGGGGCCAGGCTCCTGTGGTTAATGGATAACGCTCAAGACCTTCTGGATAAGGCCACAAAGGTCCTCAGCCTTTCGGACTGGGTCGCCTTGCGCATGGGCGGCGGTATTTTCGCCGAGAGGTCCCAGGCCAGCGCGACGCTTCTGTTCGACCTGAACACGGGCGACTGGGCTCACGATCTCATCTCATCCCTGGGTATCCCCGCGGGCATCTTCCCCGATATCATCCCGGCGGGCACCGCTATTGGAAAACTCACCTCGGATGCCGGGGCCCACCTGGGACTCGCTGAGGGCATACCTATAGCTGCCGGCGGCGCAGACACCCAGAGCGGCCTGCTTGGAGCCGGCGTCCTTGAGGGCGGCGAGATAGGGATCATCGCCGGCTCTACTCTGCCCATCCAACAGGTCACCACCATGCCGGTACTCGACCCGGAAGGCGGCCTATGGACCCTGGCGCACTTGATAGATGGATTGTTCGTGCTGGAGAGCAACGGCATGATGGCCGGTTCCGCCCTGGACTGGTTCTCTAGAATCCTCTACCGCGATTATGACCGGCCCATCGAGGTCCTTCTCGGTGAAGCCGCCCGATCCGAGCCCGGCGCTGGAGGTGTGTTCTCCTCCATAGGCGTCAATATCTTTGACGCCTGCTCCATAGGCTTCCCGGTAGGGAACCTCTCCCTCCCCCAACTTATCGATATCGATACCACCGAGATGCGATATAACATCAGCCGGGCCCTTATCGAGGGAGTAGCCTACTCGGCGAGGGCAAATATCGAGCAGCTCATGGATATAACGGGCTTGGAATGTGAGGAACTGAAGGTCTCGGGACATATGTCTACATCCCCACTCCTGACCCAGATACTGAGCGATGTGACCGCGAGGGCCGTGAAGGTGTCCTCCACGCATGAGGTCTCAGCCCTGGGGGCGGCCGTCTGTGCCGGAGTGGGAGCCGGGATCTTCCCCGACATCGTGGCAGGAGCGAGAGAAGCCGCCCGCACCGCAAGAGAGCATACCCACGGTGAGAACTCGCTAAAGTATCAAGACCTATATGATGAGTGGAAAGAGGCCCACCTTATGCGGGCGCCCAGCGATGATTATGTATCCGACTGCATGGTATCGGCGGTTTTCGAGAGCGTACTGAAGGCCGAGCCATCGTCGGGCACCTCCTTCGGGCTGAGGATTCTGGTCACCGCCCCCATGGATGACGCATCCCTGGAGGAACTGGGTAAGATAGGAGATGTGGAATACTCCCCCTGGCAGACCAAGGGGAAGATATACAAAGGGGGCGCTGAACTGGCCAGTGCTCTCGAGGGCTACACCGTCCTGGTCACCGAGATAGATATCGTCGATTTCGAGGCCATACGGGAGCTCCCCGCATTGAAGGCCGTCGTCTCCTGCCGCGGCAACCCGGTTAACATCGATATCGAGAGTGCCACCGCTTTCGGGATACCCGTGCTGTACACGCCGGGGAGAAACGCCGATGCCGTGGCCGACCTGACCGTGGCCTTCATGATCATGCTGGCCAGGAAGATGCCCGGCTCCATCGACTTCCTGAAAGAGGAGGGAGGCGAGGGCGGCGACCTGGCCAGGCAGGGAGAGGCCTACCTGAGATTCAAGGGCAGCGAACTGTGGAATAAAACGGTGGGTATCATAGGGATGGGAAACGTGGGCATCGGCGTGGCCCGCAGGGTAAGGGCCTTCGGCGCCGCGGTGGTCTTCTACGACCCGGAGGTCTCGGAGGAGCAGGGCACCCTTCTCAATGCTGAAAAGGTATCTCTGGATGGACTGCTTGAATGCAGCGACTTCGTGACCCTGCACGCGCCGGCGACGGAGAAGACCAGGCACATGATGGATGGTGAGGCCTTCGTGAAGATGAAGGAGGGAGCATTCTTCATCAATACGGCCCGGGCCTCCCTGGTGGATGAAGAGGCCCTCGCGGAGGCCCTTGAGTCGGGGCAGGTGGCGGGAGCCGCCCTGGATGTCTTCTCGATAGAACCGCCGCCAGGGGACCACCCCATCGTCTCCAGGGACAACGTAATCGCCACCCCACATATCGGCGGCGACACCTCCGAGACTTCGGCCCACCAAGGGTCCATCGTCATCGAGCAATTAAGCAAGCTTGTGCTGGGAGAAGCACCGGACCACATTATGAATCCGGAGGTGCTGGAGGATTTCGACTGGACGGGACCCAGGCGCGAGCCCCCGCAGAGCGAGCTGGAGCGTCTCGCCGGGAGGCCGAAACCGACCATCAGCTCCTAGGCCTAGGGGACGCGCCTGGCTTTAGGCCTGGTCACGAGTAAGGTAAAGGGTCCCAGGCCTAAAGCCAGGCGCGTCCCCTAGGCTTGGGGTTTTATTCCCAGGATTATCTCCACCGGAAGGCCCCACATAGACATGATCTCATGCTTGGTTACCTCGAACCTGGCGTCCTCCACCGCCTTCCTGGCGAAGATGGGGCGGCAGTCGACGAAATCAGGGAACTTCTTATGCGACCAGACATAGGCCTTCATCATCAGCCCGTTCTTGCCTTGATTCGACATGCAGGCCACGCACAGGCGGCCGCCATCCTTGAGGACTCTCATGCACTCGCTCAGCACCACCGGGATATCGCTGTCATCGAAGAGCTCCAGGGTGAAGCTCATGAAGACAGCGTCGAAGAAATTGTCATCGTAGGGCATCTCGCATGCGTTCCCTCGCAGCAGTTCCGCCCTGTCGGCTAAGCCCTCTTTGGCCAGCCTCTTCCGGGTAGCCTCGACCATGCCGTCGGATATGTCGATGCCGCAGACCTTTCCCGACTCCCCTACTTCCCCGACCAGGGCCACCAGTACCTGACCGGTGCCGAATCCCGGCTCCAGAACCCGCTCGCCCTCCCGGGGCTTGAGGACCTTTTTAATGGCCTCCTTAACGAACCTCTTCTCGCTGCCGTCGGAGAGGAAACCGTAGACCTTGCTCATCCTGTTATAGCTGGACCTGGCCGTCTCTTTCCTTGCTTCGTCCATCGCCTATAGCACCTCCAAGCCACGGTAGGCCTGACCTTATATCACCCCTGCCTCCTCCAGGCTCAGGGCCACCATGTTGCTGAGCAAGACCACGTCCCGGGGATAGTTGGCGTACTTGAGCATCATGAACAGGGGGGAATCGTTGACCAGGATCTTGGTCAACTTCAGGATGTCTTTCTCGCCCGTCCTGGCATGGAAGTCGAGGATCTCCTGCCTTATGAGCTCTATGCGGCGGAGGTGGAAGTCGAGGTGGGTAAGGATCTTGTCCTTGCCCTCCTTGGCCTCGCCGTGGGCGGGAAGGAGGAGGTCCACCACTCCGGCATCGACGAACTCCCTCACCCGCTCCAGGCTGGAGATGCAGTCGCTGAAGGAACCGTCGACGAAGACGGGATTGCCCACCCAGTCGGCGTCGCTCACCAGGACGGTCTTCCTCTCCGGCCACAGCAGGGATATGGAGCAGGGACTGTGGCCGGGGGTGGGAAAGAGGACCTTCCCGTTCAAGTTCCATCCCTTGAATTTCACTCCATTGATATCCATGTCCTCCAGGTCCGCCTCTTTGATCGCCTCAGCCGGTGTGGTCCCATTGCGTGGCGGCGGGAACGAGATGGAGCCCACCGCAGCGAAGAGCTTCTTTGCCAGTTCCCTGGAGAAAAAATCAAGGACGGCCAGAGGAGCGATTAGGATCTTGTAGGGAAGGTAGAAGGATTTATATATCTGGTAGTACTCGATTGTCTGCTCCACCACCTTCTGCACGAAGGCATTGGGCTCGTTCATCACCCTACCGTCCTTGAAGCCTGCCTCGTGCACGAAGACGTGGGTATCCTCCGCCCCTAACAGGTCCCCCAGGTAGAAATTATTGGCGTGGTCGAAATGGGAGTGCCCCGCGATGACCAGGGCTCTGCTCCACTTGGCGCCCTCCCGCTTGCGCTGGTCGATATAGGATTCCGCCTTCAGGGCGATCTTCCTCCCGCAGGAGGGATCGAAGACAATGACCTCCTCGCCATCCTCCAGGAAGTAGATGTGGCTGACGATGGTCTCCATCATGAGGTTGCGCGAGATCCTGCCCTCGATGCGGACGATCCCCTCTCTTATCCTGGTATGATTCCCATTCATATCTGGCCCCCTTTGACCGCTGATGTTCCTCTACTCCTCTTCCCCTCCTTCGACCATACCGCGGTTGTGGCCGTCAAAGCCGGCCCCTGCTGCAGGTCTGTTGTATGCGTCGATTATAAACCGAAAAGGAGGGAGGGATTCTGCCACGGTAATATAAAAAGGAGAGCCGGGCGCCGGGAAGGTCGCCCTGTCTCCTTAAGGCATCACGATAAACGACCGGTTCTCTGGATATCGATCCTTCCTACCCCAACTTGTAGCCGCTCTTCTCCCAGGCCTTCAACATCACGGGATTCCTGCGCAGGTACTCGTCGACGGCGTCCTTGGGCACTTTGTTGAGCGGGCAGGAGAAGTTAACGCATCCGGAGCACACGTATATATTCAACGCCGTGAAGAAGGTGAGCGAGGATGCCAGCGTCACCACGGCCATCCCGATCATCCCCAGCAGGGCCGCCTGGCTGAAGGCGGCGTAGTTCATGGCCACGTAGTAAACACCGTAAAAGTTAACGAAAACTGGGAATCCTCCCAGGAATATAAAGCCGATCACCAGGCTCGTCCTCTCGAACCTGTTCATGGGCTCGGGATGATACTTCCAGAGCTTCATCGCCCCGTTATTGGCGATACACCTCAGGCTGAAACCCGATTCGCCGCCGTAATAGGGGCAGTGGCTGCACAGGATCCGGATCTCGAAGAATCCGAAGAAGACGATGTAGAAGGCGAAGTAGACCACCATGTACCACCATGCTCCCGAGAACTTGGCCGTCATCGCCATACCGAACCAGCCGGATACCAGGAAGGGAAGATAGAGCATGAAGAAGGCAACCAGTAACCTCCACTGCCATTTACACCTGAGCTGATAATGGTCCGGGCAAGAACCGCAGTCCGCGTCGTCGTTCCAGGTACAGAGGTCATGCGGATTCCCAACCTTCTTTGCCATTCCCTTCCCCTTTCTCCTTCTCCGCAGACGGCCTGCGTTTTCGCCGCCGCGCTACAGATTTCTCGAAGCCACGTTTCTTATCGTTAGATGTATCTCCCACGCGTATCCCCCTCGTGGGTGTTTCTGGATACCCAGAAGCACTATCTGAACGGCAACCCTATACCCCCTTCGGCCGCCGGCATCGAATGCGGGATCAAGCGGTGCGGGAATCGCATATGGCGTTTTTCAGGTAGGCAGAGGTTAGAATGGGGTAGGCAAGGAGGAGACATGGAGAAGGCCCTGGTGGTCGGAGACAGCCTTGCCGGCGGGCTGCCTCATGTTAACTTCTGGATGCAGCTGCGGAAAATGGCCGGGGAGTACAGCTTCACGGTCAGCGCCGTAGGCGGCGAACCGCTGGCCGGCATATGCAGTAGGCTCGATAGCCTGGTGGCCGAAACCGGGCCCGACCTGTTGATACTGGTGGCCGGAGCAAACGATATCCTGCTGCCAAGCCTCAGGGCGCGGGGAGGTAATTGGCTCAGGTTGGTGAACCGCATTGAGAAGAGGGGCAGCCTTCCCATAGAGGACGTCAACGATTTTCTGGGGCTCTATTCCCGGACGATCGAGAAGACCGTGGTAGAAGTAGAGAGGTTGATCGTCACCACCATCACCTGCCTGGGAGAGGATCTGGGCAGTGAGCCAAACAAGCGCAGGTCGGAGTACAATGCCGCCATAAGGGAGTTGGCTGAGCAAAATAACCTCGTATTGGCCGATACGGCTAAGGCTTTCGATGATGTGTTAGAGGATGTGGATTATCCCAGCTGTTATTTCATGGATCGCTTCATCTGTACCTTCACCGATACCTTTCACGCGCTGGTGGCGCGCAGCGCCGACACCTTGAGCGGCAGGAGAGGCCTAGTCCTGACCCTGGATGGGGTGCACTTCAACCGCCTGGGCGCCAGAACCTTCGCCCAATGTGTTTACGAAGCAATGAAATGAACAATTGGGGCCAGGCCCCAATATTTAGCTAAGCTAAGTTTATGTGGATGCGGTGGGGTGGCATCGATTAGTAGTTGATGTGGTGAAGCCAGTTCAGGATGGCTTGGTTGGAGGCGTCGGAGACGGTGTAGGTGCAGCAGTGGCCTCCTCCCTCGACGAGGGCCAGCTGAGCATAGGGAATTCTTCCAGCCTGCTGCACGATGTTCTCCGCCGCCACCAGGCGGTCCTCCTCGCCTCGCAGCACCAGGGCTGGTACGGTTATCTCCCTCAGCCTCGAGGTAAAATTAAGCTTTGCCCCGGCGATCATGCGGTCGAGGTAGGCGGCCGCCCCACAGGCCGTGCCGTAACGTATGATGTATTCCACCAGGGCCTCGTTGCCCGGGGAGGGATCGAGAACGAAGCCGCGGTGCTTCCCCACCCACATCAATATACGTTTTCTCTGCTGTTTGGTAAGGAGGGGGAAGAAGGCGAACTGGTGTACGAAGTTCGCCAGCATGAACATGTTCAGGCCGATATTATCTCTGCGCGGCTGTTCCATGGTGTTGCAGAGGATAATAGCAGCCACGCGCCGCGGGTGGTTGATGGCCAGTTCCTGGGTGACCATACCGCCGAAGGACTCTCCCACGAAAACCGCCTTCTCGATCCCCAGGGAATCCATGAATTCGATATAATCACCCGCGAAATCCGAGAGGGTCCTGGAAAGCCTCGGCCTATGTACAGGAAGACTGCTGGCGATGACGCGGTACTCATCGCTCAGCGCCTCCAGCTGGGGCTTCCAGAACTCCTTGGCCCCCTCCATGCCGGGGAGGAATATTATGGGATTTCCTGCACCGGCCTCTTCGTAGTCGATTATAGACCCTGAAATCGTGCCCATTCTACTCTCCCTTCTACCATACCGCTTGCTTCCCGTCAGGTCCGTTTCTCAAGATAAACAAGGATAAGGTCAGCGTGGAGGGGCTCCTCCTTGAAGACCTCGTATCCAAGTTTGTCGTACAGGTGAAGGTTCCTCTCACTCCTGTGCCCGGTGAACAGCTCGAATCTCTCCGCCTGGCTGAAGCTTTCCTCGATCTCCTGCATGAGCATGGTCCCGATACCTCGACCCTGATGCTCGGGTCGGACGATCAGCCTGCCTATATAGCAGGTCCCCTCCTCCTCGTAGGCCCGAACGGAGCCCACTATCTCCCCGTCGACTACCGCCCTGAGGAAAAACTGCCTATCGAAGTCCTCCCTTATCTCCTCCAAGGTCTGGTTCAGCGGGGGGATATTGAAGTCGTTATGCAGCTCGGCTTCGCTCTGATAGGCGGTTTTCTGTATATCCAGGATGACTCCGGCGTCACCTGAGTCCGCCTGTTCTATGATTACCACTCAGACCTTCTTCCCGCCCTTGTAGACCGCCTTCTTGCGTCCCATGGCGGATATGTCCTCGAGGGGGTTGTCCTCCACCACCACCATGTCCGCGTACTTGCCGGGCTCCAGGGTGCCTATGTCGTCCTCCATACCCAATATCCCGGCGTTGGTCACGGTGGCGCAGCGCAGGGCCTCGTAGGGCGACAGCCCCACCTCCACCAGGTTCTCCAGCTCGCGGTGGAAGAAGCCGAAGAAGGCGAAGTCCGCCCCGCCGGAGTCGGTGCCGCATCCCAGCTTGCCGCCGGCCGCCCATATCTTCCTGACGTTATCGAAGGCGGTGGGGAGGCCTTCCTCGGGTGAAACGGAATCCATTATCCACCCCTTCTCTATCTCCTCCGCGGTGAAGTCGTCCTTCTTGTAACGATCGAGCTCCTCGGCGACCATGCGGTGGCATACCGGCTCCAGGCACTCCTCGCCTATCTCCGCGAGGTCGTGGGAGATGCGCCCGAACTCGAAGATGTCCGTGTATACGTCCAGGGTGGCGATGAGGGCTATGCCCGAATCCACGAAGGCGGCCACATCCTCGTCTGTAAGAGGGCCGTCCATGGGGGTGTGTTCGTAGGTGGCCGGTCTGTACTGCAGGCCCTTGCGAAAGGCGGAGAGCCACATCTGGTGAAAAGCCACCGGCTTGCCGTGCTTCTCGGCCTCGGAGAATAAGGCCTCGTAGGCCTCATCGCTCAGGGTGGGCAGCTCCCCTTTTCCCCGGCAGGCGGAACGGTCGCTGTGGCAGGTCTTTACCCAGTCCGCCCCCTTGTCCACCATCTTGCGCACCAGGGATGCGATCCCATCGGGGGTGTCAGCCCGGTCTATGGCCTGGCCCCCGGCGATGAGCTTGGCCGGCCCCTTTAAGTAAGGGACCCATTCCGGGGTACCCCCAAAACAGGTCAGGTAGGAATTAGCGCAGACGATGCGAGGACCGGGTATACGCCCCTCGTTCACCATGCGCCTGGCCCCCTGGATGCGGCGAGGGAAGCCGGCCACATCCCTCACCGTGGTCACGCCGTCGGAAACCACCGTCTTGAGGTTGCGCTTGACCTGCTTCCCCAGGGACATGATCACCCCGGGGGTGACCCTGGGTACGAAGGGGGTGATGAGATGCACGTGAGCGTCGATAAGGCCGGGGGTCACATAGGCCCCTTCGAGGTCTATCACCCGGTCGGCGGAGAGGTGGTCGCGGTCACCTACTACTCCCGCTATCCGCTCCCCCTCCACCAGGATGGCCTTGCCCTCCTGCACCTCCTCGCATGTGCCGTCGATGAGATTGAGATTCCTGAAAAGAACCATTTACGATCCCTCCCTTGATGAAAAGAGCCTATGCGGCGGCTATGGCCAGCACCCACACGCCGAAGAGGCCCAGGGTCATGTGGAGAATCATGGCTCCTATAAGCTCGTGAGCCTTTGTGTTTCCCGCGGCAAACTGCGCGGTGACGGAGAGCATTCATAAAGTCCCCGCGAACAGGAGGAATATCGCCAGTATCAACCAACCGATGTTCATGATTCCCCCTCCCCTCCCGCGGCTGCAGCGGCGGGCTTCTCCCTGCCCTTATTGGCTATGGCGAACAGCACAATGGCCGCCATAGCGATCCCGCCGTGAATGAGATAGTAAGGCCAGATTCCCCAGGTGCCCTTTTCCCCCTGGGCCACCTCGACCAGGCCCAAAGCCATAACGACCAGGGCAAGCACCATCAGAAGCGCACCGATAAAGATCAGTAAAGCTCTCAACCACATCACCTCCGCTTTCCGGCCTTCCTCAACGCCCTTTTCAACTTGAAGCCATATAACCTTGACTGGTAAAAAGTCTTGGGCTCTAATCCGCCGTAATGCTTATGCCACATGATTATATTGTCCATGATGTCTTTAGCCGTTCTCTTGAATCCCGCCTTTTCCGGATAGCGCCGGCGCAGCTCCTGGGCCTCCTCCAAGGTATCCACCCTGGTCATCTTGCCGCCGGCCCCGGGGACAACGTAACCAGAGTCGGCCAGGAGCCTGTAGCGGTAGGCGGTCTCCTCCAGGGTAGGGCCGCAGACCAGGGCGCACTGGCCGCAGATCATGGGGATGGGGTAGCCGTCTATCCCCTCGATGCCCATCCTCCTTATAAAGGTGGCCAGTATCTCGTATCTCTCCGACTCGTCCTCCGGCATATCCTCCACCTCGGGGATGTCCTCCATCAGTTCCTCCGGCCAGAGTTGGCTGCACAATACCCTGAGGACATCGAACCTGGGCCACGAGTTACCGGTGGTCAAGCCCCTCTTCAACAGGTCCAGGATTATTTTCAGTTTCCTGTCGGGATCAGGCTCTTTATCCAGCCAGCTGTCGATCCAGTGCTCGCCCCAGTTGGTGAACTTCTTATCCATGCTCAGGGCATGCAGGCCGAAGCAGGAGATGTGGCAGAGGTCGATGTTGCGCCTGCTGCCGCGCTCATACAGTTCCCCGTTTAACAGGATGTGCTCGCCCTCCCCGGCCACGAACATCCCGGTGGGGCAGGCCTTGGTGCAGCGCTTGCACTTAATGCAGAACTGGCTGATGAAGTAATCGGGAGGAAGAGCCGGATCACTCTCAAGCACGGCATCGGTCAACACCGCGCCCAGGTAGATGGCGGCACCGTATTCCCTGGTCATGACGTTTCCGGACCAGCCCTGGCCTCCTATGCCGGAGGCGATGGCCCCCAGGCGCAGGGAGAAGGCCGGGCGGGGCTTGAAGACGTAGAGGGCGCGGCGGTAATCGGCGCTGAGAGGGACGGCCATGGCCCTATACCCCTGGGACACCATGTAGTCGGCCAGGTTTTTACCTATCCTCTGCAGGCGCTGGTAACTGAGGAATTGATCGAGGTTATGGGGGGCCGGGGACTTCTTGGACAGGAAATCGTAGATGGCGTCCACGTTCATGGGCAAAGCCATGGCTATGACGGACCGGGCCCCCGGCATGGAGTAATCCAGGTCTACCGAAGGTGGGCCGTCCAGGCGTTCCGGGCCCGCGATGCCCACTACCTCCACGCCTTGTGCGTTAACGAAATCCTTTATCCTGGTCTCGATGGTTGTCATATCCAACTCCTTGACAGCCGATTAATAGGTGCCGAGCGGTAACGGCGTGTGTCCGCCCCCTTATCCGTCACGCTTGCTCAGCACTTATTATACAACCGGATGATCAGATCCACTTGAGGGCTTTGGCGAAGACGAGGAAGCAGATGACGGCCGTGGAAAAACAGGCGCAGCCTAGGATGAGCTTTGTCTTGAGTGAGGTCCTGTCAAAGATCTGGGCCAGCACGTAGAAGCCGCCGATATAAACCAGGAGGATGAGCCAGATGTGAGGCCAGCTCCACCAGCCGTACTCCCAGACCAGGACGCCCCATTGATTGAGGATCACCTCGACGAAGACGCAGAAACCGCCGAAGACGATGGCGTAAAAGAGGCGGTTGGGCAACCCCAGGATCTTGCTTTTCCTGTCCTCGGGCAGCAGCTTCAAGAATCCTATGCCGGCCACGGCGAACATCATGGATATCTCTATGGTCAAGCCCACGAAGATGAGGTAAGCGGTGTCCCCCGGTGTGGTCCACATCGCCGAACGATTGGAGATGTGCAGCACCAGGGCGTTGAACATCTCCCATACCAATTCGGCGCAGAAAAACCCGAAGGCCGTCAACACTATGTCCCACCTCTTGCGCTCGATCTCCACGATATACACATAGAGGACCAGGGCTAGAAGAGGGACGAGATACCACTGGAAATTGGCGGCGCTCCTGAGATTGTTCATAGCCTGTTGGGACGCCTCAGTATACGCGGCAAACATGACATAACCTCCCTTGCCCCGCTGAACAGCTATCTATTCTCAATGCGCTATTTCGCCGGTAATGAAGGATAAACCTTTGAAGTTTGATGCCTGACCCCGGGCATGATGGACCCCGGGCATGATGGCTCGCGTTAAGGGCTGATCCCACAGGGACCCTATCGATGACAGCTGGTATGAAGGGCGGACTCCTCTGAATAAGTCGGGTTGATTTGTTTAATTCCGCCCAGTAGGGGGATATAATTAATAACTCTAACCGCATTCGGTTTCGGATTCAGCAGGGGGATTATCATGGAAGCGGAAAAGACCTTTTCCGGCACGATGCACGCCCTACCTCCCTTATTGCGCATGGAGGAGACCAAGGGCCTGGGTAGGACCTTCAAAGCTCAGTGGGGCGGAGGCGGCAATACCGCAAAGATCGTTTACAAGATATTCACCGGCGGCCAGGGTTTCCTCAAGAACATGAAAGACCTGGGGAAAAACAAGGTTGGAAAGATCGTTCCCAACTGGATCATAGGGGTTTGGGAGACCTTACCGGAACGTGAGGCCATCGTCGACGGCGACAAGAGATACAGCTATGGAGAGCTCAAGGAAAGGGTCCTGAAACTGGCCAACGCCCTGCAGGGCCTGGGAGTCAGACCCAAGGACCGCGTGGCGGTGATGATATTGAACAGCGGTGCCTTCCTCGAGATACTGAACGCCACCAGCCTCATCGGCGCTACCATGCCCTTCGTCAACTGGCACATGAAGGGCGAGGAGCTGGAAAAGACCATCAATCTTAGAAAACCAAAGATATTGATCTTCGATGCCGACCTCCTGGAGCAGGTCCAGGAGATAAAGGACAAGCTGACCTCCACCGAGCACCTGGTGATGCTGGGAGAAATGCCGCCTCCGGAAGGCATGCTGTCCTACGAGGGACTGCTGGATGCAAGCCCTGCCACCAGGCCCGACGTGAACTTCATCGCCTCCCTCAATCCCTACACCGGGGGGACCACGGGCACTCCCAAGAGCTCAAACCTCTACGACAGCTTGAGCTATGCCCTATCCGACCTGGCGGAGCCCCCACGGGAGACCTATGAGAATTTCCTGCCCTACACCACCAGGGCCTTCAGTTACTTCTACTGGTTCGGCGGTGACCAGATCTGCGATCCTATCACCAAGAACATCAGGTCCCTCATCGTCACCCCTGTGTATCATGCGGGGACCGCCGCCGGTTGGGCCCCATGTTACATGCTGGGTGCCACCGGGGTGTTTATGAGAAAGTTCGATCCCGAGGAGTTCCTGCGTCTCATCGAGGCCGAGCGCATCAACTGGGCCTTCGTGGCCCCCACCATCCTGCAGAGGGTGCTGGCCCTTCCTGAGGAAGTGAAGAAGAAGTACTGGCTGGGTTCCATGCGCTCTCTCATCTGCGCCGCCGCCCCCTGCCCACCCCAGGTGAAACGGGAGGCCAACAAACTCTTCATGGAAAATGGAGCCCCGGGGCCGGTGTTCTGCGAGTACTACGGCAGCTCGGAGACGGCCATCATCACCGTCCTTCTTCCCGAGGACTACGAGGAGAACCCCAAGCGTTACAACAGCGTGGGCAAGGCCCGCTGCGGCGACCTCGGGATATATGTGGAAGAGGAGGAGAGGTGGGCCAAGCCGGGCGAGATCGGCAATGTGATGGGCCGTACCGCCTCCACCCTGGCCCTGAGATACCCCGGCTCGGAAGAGAAGCTGCATGAATCTATCAAGATCATCGACGGCATCGAATGGTATGACGACGGACTGCTGGGCTATGTAGACGAGGACGGCTTCCTCTACCTCACAGGCAGGATGAAGGAGATGATCATCTCCGGCGGGGTAAATATCTATCCCACTGAGATCGAGGAGGTTGTCCTGCGCCACCCGGCGGTCTTCGACGTGGGCGTTGTCAGGTTGCCCCATCCAGACCTGGGCGAGGTACCCATCGCCTGTGTCCAACTGCATGTCGGCAAGGAAGCCACCGAAGATGATATCATTTCCTTCTGTAAGGAAGAGGGGCTGTTCGGTTACAAGCTTCCCGCCAGGGTGGAGTTATTCGAAGAGCTGCCCCGCCATATCGACGGGAAGATCATCAAGAGAGAACTAGAGGAACGTTACTGGGAGGGGATCGAGAGAAAGGGGTAATAGAAACCATGGAACTCAAGGAAGTTGTTGTAGTTGAGGCGGTACGCACTCCCACCGGCAAATCGGGCTGGGCCGGCGCGGCCAAAGGAGGAATCTTCTCCGATACCTCGGCCCAGGTCTTGTTGGCGACCGCGCTGCGGGGTCTGGTTGATAAGGTCAAGGAGAAGGCCAAGGATTTCGACGAGGCGACCATAGAGGACGTGGCGGTAGGATGCCTGAGCCAGATCGGGGAGCAAGCATTGAACATAGGGAGGGTAGGCGTTCTGGCCGCCGACCTCCCGGACGAGGTGGCGGGCTGGTCGTGTAACCGCTACTGCAACGCCGGCCTGCAGGCTATCAACTCCCAGGCCCACGCGTTGATGACCGGCGCGGGAGATATCGCCATCGCCGCCGGCGTGGAGAACATGAGCCACTATTCCATGGGGTCCGATTTCTCCGCGGCGGCCCAGGCGGGACTTGCGGTGGAACTGCATCCCCGGATGATGGAACGGGGAGGCCTTCATCCCATGGGGGTGAGCGCCCAGATGGTGGCAGACCGCTACGAGCTGGACCGCGATGCCATGGACCGTTTCGCCTTATCGAGCCATCAGAAAGCGGTCAAAGCCATGCGCGACGAGGAGGCGTACAGTAGAAGGATCACCCCGGTGGAGATCAAGGTCGAGGGCGGAGGAACGCAGATAATAAGCCAGGACGAGCCCCCCCGGGCCCAGTGCCTTGATGACCCAGATTCAGCTTTTGAGAAGATCAATTCCCTGCCTCCCCGCTTCAAGGATGACGGCACGGTGACCGCCGCTACTTCCTCGGCCATCGTGGACGGCGCGGCGGCGGTGATGCTCATGACCGCCGAGAAGGCGGAGGAGTTGGGCCTGGAGCCCATGGCCAGGATAGTCTCCACCGCGGTAGCCGGTTCGGAACCGTTGATCATGCTGCTGGGGCCGATCCCGGCCATGCATAAGTCCCTGGACCGTGCCGGGCTGACCATGGACGACATGGGCATCTTTGAGCCCAATGAGGCCTTTGTGCCGCCGGTGTTCGCCTTCTGCGTGGAATTCGGCATAGACTTCGACGACCCACGCATTAATCCCACCGGCGGAGCATGTGCCCTAGGCCACCCCATCGGCTGCACCGGTGCGCTTTACTTCACGGAGATGGTGCACTGGATGGCCAATAACGGTATCAGGTATGGACTGCAGACCTTATGCGGCGGAGGAGGCGTGGGTATCGCCACCATCGTCGAGCGCGTCTAACCATCCAACCCTCCTTTTGCACCGTTTGGGCACCGTTTGGGTGTCAGACACCGATATGGTGCATTTGCACCGTTTGGGTGTCTGACACCGATATGGTGCATTTGCACCGTTTGGGTGTCTGACACCGATATGGTGCATTCTTGACAAGGTGGAAAAATTTCTCTACAATCGCAACATGGTGAAAGATAACATGCGCAACGGCTTATCCATCTATCGATGGTGGTGGAGTTCCTCATAGAGAGGGCTCCGGCTGTCGCATGCTTTCTTAAATAAGAGAACTAGGCCGCGACCCTCTCAGCAGGGGTCGCGGCCTTAAGCTTTAAGGCCGTGTACCGCGGGTGCATGGCCTTATTTTATGAACACGTAAGGAGGTAACGATGATCAGTCCAATCAACTCAAGACTCAACGGGCAGGGATTGTCCACCATGTATTCTCCTGGTGAGGCGGAATTCATATCCCTGGGCAAACAGCACAACCTGGTCACCGTATCCCGCTCAGTGAGTGCCGATACGGAGACCCCCGTCTCCGCCTTTATCAAGCTGGGCGGACAGAGATACGGCTTTCTCTTAGAGAGCGCGGAAGGCGGCGAGCGCTGGGGGCGCCACTCCTTCATCGGCTGTGAGCCCCAAACGGTTATCCGCTACTCAGACGGCAGGCTGGACTTCCCCATGGGCTGCGGCGAGGCGATAGACGGAGCCGACCCCGTCGATTTCCTCTTCTCCAGGATGGAGGATTTCAATCTGGCTGATAGCGGGGAAGAGCTCCCCTACCACGGCGGAGCGGTGGGGTATTTCTCCTACGACCTCCTTCCCTTCATGGACCGGGTTGAGCTGCGCTCCAAGCCGGCGCTGGGGTTACCGGAGATGATGTTCATGCTCACCAGCTCATCCGCCGCCTTCGACCACCTCATGGGGAGGATAATCCTCATGGTCAATACAGCTATTCCCGAGGGAGCGAGAGATCCCGAATTAAAAAAGCTCTACCGGCAGTCCGTAAATACCATCGAGAGCATGGTCAGGCGCCTCCAGAACAGGATCCCCCCCGCCCTTACCAGCGATATCTATTTTCTCGCCGAGGATATGGATTTCGATGGAGTGGAATCCAACTTCACCCGGGAGGAATACGAGGACGTGGTGGCAAAGGCCAAGGAATACATCTATGCCGGGGAGGTCTATCAGGTGGTTCCCTCCCAGCGATTCACCGTCCCCCTGAGCTGCTCTCCCTTCTCTATCTACCGCAGCTTGAGATCGGAGAATCCCTCTCCCTACATGTTCTATCTTAACTTCGGTGACCTGACCCTTATCGGCTCCTCCCCAGAGCCCATGGTGCGCCAGAGAGACGGGAAGGCCACCATCCGTCCCATCGCTGGGACCCGGCCCCGGGGAAAGACCCCCGAGGAGGACATTGCCCTGGAGGAGGAGCTGAAACACGATGAAAAAGAGCGGGCGGAACACGTGATGCTGGTGGACCTGGCCCGCAACGACCTGGGCAGGGTCTGCCGCCCGGGCACGGTCAAGGTGACCAGGATGATGGAGGTGGAACGCTTTTCGCATGTCATGCACCTGGTGAGCGAGGTCGACGGCGTCCTGCGGCCCGGCTGTAGGAACCGGGAGCTGCTGCGCTCCTCCTTCCCGGCCGGCACCGTGTCCGGCGCGCCCAAGATAAGGGCCTGCCAGCTCATCGATGAGCTGGAGGCTGACCGGCGAGGTCCCTATGCGGGAGCGGTGGGATACATCTCCTACAGCGGCGACATGGACACCTGTATTTCCATCCGGACTATTGTCGCCAACGCCGGCAAGGCTCACGTGCAGGCCGGCGGGGGGGTGGTGGCCGACTCACAGCCCCCCATGGAGTACGAGGAGACCCAGAACAAGGCAAGGGCGCTGCTCCGGGCCATCCGGGTGGCGGAGGCCAAGGAGGGTCCGGTGATATGAAAAAGGTACTACTCATAGACAACTACGACTCCTTCACCTTCAACCTGGCCCAGGCCCTTGAGGTGCTGGGGGCGGAGGTCGTTCCGGTGCGTAATGACGTCATGGAAGCCGGGGAGCTGATGGATATCAATCCAACCCACCTGGTAATCTCCCCCGGGCCGGGAACGCCGGACCGCTCCGGTATAACCCTCGAAGCGGTGAGCCTGTTCGCGGGAAAGGTGCCCGTCTTGGGCGTATGCCTGGGCCACCAGGCCATAGGGCAGTGCTACGGCGCCAAGTTGATACGCTCGCCCCGCCCGGTGCACGGCAAGGTATCGCACATATCCCATGATGCCGCCACCATCTACCGGGGACTGGAGAATCCCTTCGTCGCCACCCGCTATCACTCGCTGAT
>Ga0180434_10002161_pt1 | contig 26903 bp, 26 predicted proteins | sample SS_ome_7_FD_132453 | JGI IMG/M metagenome (GOLD analysis project Ga0180434, IMG submission 132453) | Hypersaline lake sediment archaeal communities from the Salton Sea, California, USA - SS_1_D_2 metaG | ecosystem: Environmental > Aquatic > Non-marine Saline and Alkaline > Hypersaline >... | reverse complement strand
TCGCCTGCATTGCATGCCCTAAAAAGCTCACACGGTCTCCAGTCGAAACTCCCCGCGGATTCTCAAATGCCTGCAGAGTGACTTTTTCTCCGTCAATGCTCAAAACTGAAGCAAGGGTTGTGTCACCAGATTTCCGATGGATTGTCCCAAGTTCTCCCATCTTTACACCTCTAGCGATGACGGTGATCAAGTTTCCTCGGATGTCGATAATTCTATCGTAGATCTTGTTCATACATTATTCCCTGTAGCAGTTTCGATGCGATGCATAATCGAGTCATGAGCCTTTTGATATCCATCAGATTCAAAAGGCATAAAATTCATATTTTTTATGTCACTTTGGAGGGTTAAGAAGAAGTTTCGTGCTTCATCGTGCCCGTTAAAGTTAAAGCTTGCATGAAAAACACGCTGAATGAGTTCGAAAAGAACAATCTGTCGATCAAGAGGGCAGTAAGCATCTTCCTTATCAAAAGCATTTTGCTGCAGATATGAGAAATCATACAGCTCTCCCTTCAGATAAACCACAAGATCGTCAATTGTGATCCCCTCTTCTCCAACAACTTCCATCCGTTTTCCAATTTCATCTCCATCCTTAATAAATTGGAAGGCGGTTTGATTTTTTTTATCCCACTCTACAACTTTATTCTCGAGATCCACACTCACATCTTCGATATACTTTGACCATGAGATAAGAGGATCAATAGCTGGATAACGTCTGGCATCTGAACGCACTCGCGAAAGTCCTAAAAAGGCCCCCACTACGGCAAGTGTTGCCTGCGTCACGGGTTCTTCAAAGTTTCCTCCTGCAGGAGAGACCGTTCCAGCAATCGTCAATGACCCATCTTTTCCATTCTTCAATTTGATCACACCAGATCGCTCATAAAAAGCAGCAATTCGTGAACCCAAATAAGCAGGAAAAGCTTCTTCACCTGGAATTTCCTCTAAACGCCCGGACATTTCTCGCATTGCTTGCGCCCATCGAGAGGTCGAATCAGCAAGAAGAAGAACGTCAAGCCCCATCTGCCTATAATATTCAGCAAGCGTTGCTCCCATATAAACCGAAGCTTCCCGCGCCGCTACTGGCATCGAGGAAGTATTACAAATAATCGTTGTCCGGCTCATGAGCGATTCATTCGTGTGCGGATCTGTTAGGTGGGGAAACGTCTTGAGAACTTCAACAACCTCTCCCGCTCTTTCTCCACAAGCCGTAATAATAACAATATCAACCGAAGAATATTTCGATAAGTGGTGTTGAAGTACTGTTTTCCCTGCTCCAAAAGGGCCTGGAGTACAGAAAGTCCCCCCCTTTAGGATAGGAAACTGAGTATCAATAACCCTCTCACCAGTATCCATCATTTTAGTAGCTTTGATTTTCTTTCCCTGGATGAGAGGCATTTTTACCGGCCAACGCTGTACCATGGTCAGCTCATGTTCTTTCCCTTGTTCATCCTTTACCTTCGCAACAACCTCATCAATTGTGTAAGACCCCGCATCAACAGTCCATGAAACCGTATGTTTTCCCCTCATTGCAAAAGGAAGCATAATAAGGTGATGGAAGCGACCTTCCATTGTTGTACCAACAGTGTCTCCCCGCTCGAGAACATCACCAACTTTAGCAACTGGCTGGTAGTCCCAGTGCTTTTGCCGATCAAGTGATGGGAGATAAACACCCCTTTGTAAGAAAAGTCCTGAAGCGTCTGCAACACGTTCTAATGGACTTTGCAGACCATCAAAAATTGCGCTGATTAACCCAGGTCCAAGCTCTGCTTCAAGGAGATGCCCTGTAAATGTAACCTCAGAATCCAGTTCTATTCCCAAAATATCTTCAAAGACTTGGAGCTTTGCAACATCGCCAGCAATTTCGATGACCTCTCCTTTTACGGAGATCTCACCAATTCCGACCATCGCAATCTCCCCCTGCCGCACATTTCCTTCAAATCTTACGTGAAGAAGGTTTCCAAAGGCCTTCACGACTTTTCCAGTTGCATTACTCATATCGATCCTTTCACAATTTCACTTAACATTTGATTCCCTTGCTTTTCATTCAAGGCATATGCATCTTCAACAATCATTAACTGCACCAAGTAGCCCAAGAGATAATCCGCAGAAAAAGGAGCATCTTGCACCTCGTCACCAACTCGGCTAAAGCGATAGTTTGCCATAACCTCGTACTGCATTTTTGGTTTTCCATGAGCATCTTTTAGCTTCTCCCCAAGGTCAGCGTATTCAAAAGGAAACTCGAAAAAGGGTGCATCTTTTTGAGCTAGTACTTGAGCAACAAGGGGGTCATGAAAGTCCTCATGCTGCAGCTCCATTCCTGGTTCTAATCCCAGCTTCTTTGCTCGATACCCTGCAAGAAGAACTCTCCACTCATGTTCGAAGCGAAAATAACCTTTCAGGAAACCCCGGTATTTTTTTTCCATCTCTTTAAAGTAAGCAATAAGTACCTTTGAAAAGTGGCGCAGCTGCTCCTGAACTGATTCAGTCTCTTCCAGATGTTCGAAAACATACTGGGGAAGTCCCGATTGATTCACAATCGCTTCATCGAGTTCCTTCTCATTTAGGTTTCCCCTATGATCAATTTCCTCTTTCTTAAGCAGAGACTGGACATTTTTGATATCGATATAGGTCAAAATCGCTTTGACCTTTTCAAGATCACCAACGCTCATGTTGTCTCTAAAAAGAGTCATCAAATCTTCAAAAATAATCCCAGGCTCATTTCCTACTTTGAGAGGAGGAAGAACGCTTCCTAAAAAGAAATACTTACCCATATGCAAAGATTACCGAGCGGAAGTCATCCCTAACAAAGCTTGCCAAGAGGCTTTTCAAAGCATCATCAGACATATCGATTGTAAGGTTTTGGTTAACAATTTTGACTTGAGCTCCTCCTTCTATCTCCCCTATTTCAACACTCTTTGACTCAAGTTGTTCCACAATACCTTTAGAAAGCTCTTTATTCACCGCTTCCACATTTACTGCCTTGGAAACAATAGCTCGAAGGTCTCCATCAATACCCTCTTTATCAATCCCTTTGATGATGGCTGTGATGAGTTCAGCAACAACCTTTGGATCCTTCATTCTCTCACCCACAAAAGCCCTAAGCTGTGGATTAAACAGTTTTTTTTCAATCTCTTGCTTTAGGGTATCAATGCTCTTTTTACATGCAAGGTTGATAGACGCTTGGAAAACATTACGCTCTTCTTCAATTTTCTTTTTCGCATCATCAAGAAGGCGTGTTGCTTCCTGCTTTGCATTGGTCACAATCTTTTCACCTTCATCTCGCGCTTTGGCAATAATTTGGTCCCCTTCTTTCTTGGCAGGGTCGATGGTTTCCTTTCGCAGAACTTCGCAGATCTTTTTGACTTTTTCTTTACCAGTATCGACAGATTTCATCACGTACCTCACGTTGCTTATGGAGAATATAGACAAAAAAGATTAAATTTTCAAGACATAAGGGTTTTTAGGACACTAAAGACAGAAGGAGAAGACACTAATCCAACATGACCAACACCATCAATTTCCACTCTATTACGTGCAAAAGAAGGCTCTGGCATATGAATATCGTCAAGCCCACGAATCTCCCAAAGCACCTCTTTCATTGAATCGGATAAGTGATCCCACTCACTCTTTAAAGTCATTGAACCAATCCGTATCACTCTGTTAACCTCAGGGCGCCATTCGCTCCAGGTTTGAGTTTGATAGCAAAAGCCCTCGTGGATTTTATACGAGCCACTAGGAAGTGCTGAATAGAGAGCTTCCTCTGCTCCCAAAGAATACCCCAATAAGTCAACCTTAACGCCATATCCGTATAGACTTTGAATTTCAGCAATTTTCTGATCGATAATCTCTCGGTTTTTCTCTGTGAGTTCTCCTGCGCAGAGGTTCACAGTAAAAAGAGGCCCGATCCTATGCCTTTCAAAATATTCTCCCATCTTTAAGAACATTCCCTGATTTCCATTTTTTCCATGGAGAGCAAGGATGGGTATTCGATCCCTTTGCCATTCTTTGAGCGATGTTGGGTTCATACCACAACGATGAAATGTCGCCTCCTTCCCAAGAGAGAGCGCATTCCCAGCTTCAATAGCTTCACGAGGCTCCCAGAGAAGGGCTCCAACCACATTTGCAGTCCAAAGCCACTCCATACGGCGCAGAAACTGCACAGATGTTGCAACAACATGCTTATATAAATAGTATGGACTCGCATAGCTTTCCAAAACAGGATAGCCACTAAATCTTGTAGGTTCTCTCAAACATAGATCTTCAGGTGTCATAACGGGGAGGATGGTATGATTTATGGAGAATTTTTAAAAGGATAAAAAAACTCTTGGCGATAAAGAATATTTTCGGCAATATTGGTAATCTTAATAATATTTATGGTGTGTGCTTAATGAAAAGAGTCTTTGCAGTCCTCATAGCCCTATCTGTTACGCTTTTGAATACTCCTGCCTACGCTAATGATGAAGCGTTTTCTGAGTGTGAGTATGGTGTCAATGATGGATATGAAAAATGTGAGCCTCTGGGACACGGTTCATCCAAAGCATCGCATTCTGCAGTGAGTGCATCGATGGTTGGCTGGGGACTTGGCCTTGCCATAGCAATCGCCATCGTTGCCGGTGTGATCCATCAAAGTGCCGCAGCCCATGGCGGCAGCAATAGTACGTCGAATAGCTCATCATCATCATGAGATGGCTGGTAATTTTCCTTCTTCCCTTTACACTATTCGGTTTCGAACCCTTTTTTACTGTTATTGATCCTCCCAAGGGATGGCTTTTCACTGACCCCTCAAAATATGAAGATGGAGTCAAGGTGGTTTTCATTGCCTCCGACAAGAAAATGTTTACCCCCTCACTTACCCTTACGGTTGAACATGTTGGAAATGCTTCTATTGCGCAGTACATCAAAGCACTAGAAAAAATCTACCGAAGAGATGACTTCCAAGAACTTGGAACTTTCAAAACTTCAACTGGAACAGCCCATCTTTTTCAGATCGACAGGAAAAATCAATGGGGAAACATTCGAATCCTTCAAGCTATCACACTGCATGAAGGCTTTGCTCTTATTCAAACAGGTGCATGCCTTAGGAAAGAATTTCTAGAGGTTCATGAAACCTATTTAAACGCATTTAAATCACTCCGAACGACATCGTCTATCTTAACCTCCTGCAGTGACCCCTCTCTTGAAAAGCGGCTTGAAGAAATAACAAAATGTTGGAGAAAACTCTGTCTCACTTCCAAAGACGATAAAGAATCCCTTTTTACCTCCTCATTTTTTCAAAATAACCACTGGAAACCATTTGTAAATTATATAGAAAGCGCGTTAGAATCTGAGGGAATATGCTGGCAGTTCCTTGCCGTCAAACACGTTCAAGAAACCTTATTATCGGAGAATGCACTATGAAAAAATTCCTTCTAATCCTTGCCGCAGCGACAACCCCTCTCCTTGCGATAGCCCCACCTGTTGAGAGCACCGATACCGAAACTCCCCAAGATCTTTCTTCTCCTGTATACGCAGCTCCCAATGCTCCTTTTCGAGACCGCACTGAAAAGTCCGAGGTTTCTAATACCAAGAAGGCCGCCTTTGCTGTTGTTGGAACAATTGCCGCAATCACAATTGGGCTTCTCGTAAGTGGCTCCAACACCGGGAAACATATAAAATCTACTGAGCTCCTCGATAAAAAGGCTTCATGAAGTACTTACTCCCTCTTTTTCTCCTCATACTGTCTGGCTGCCATAGAGATGGATGGCAGCACACTTCAATTCAGAATGGGAATGCTCATTACGACATGGCTAAACTCTCTCACCCATCCATATCATCAACCGATGGTCTAGAACTGGAACTTAACCGCTATGGAAAGGAAATCCATGGGTATGTCAACGTCCACACTTTTGAGCTCCCAATTTTCGAGGAAGATATCCACGCTACTACTCTTACGATCTCCACCAATTGCGCTTCGGAAACCTTTGTCATTCATCTCCTTGAAGGAAGGCAACGAGCTCGACTCTCTGACACATGTCTGGATTACCTTCTTCAAACCCTAGAACTTAAATCCTCTGTTATCCTCACCTCTGGCCATTTTTCTGAAACCCTTGACACATCCAATTTTAGGCGACATTATGACGCCCTCCTCCGAACGCCAAATCGTATTCGTCCCCAAAACATGATCAACTTTGAACTTTATTAATTTTCTGTTATAAAGATAAAAAACGCACAGAGGTTGATATATGAACAAATTCGAAGGGTTAAAAGAGCACACTGTCATCGTTGCAGACACCGGTGAAATTGATGAGATAAAAAAATATCGCCCCACAGATGCAACAACGAACCCTTCTCTGATTCTGAAAGCCTCAGAAATTGAAGAATATAAGCCCCTTATCGAAGAGGCGATTCAGTATGGAAAATCTAAAGGAGGACAAAACCCTCTTGAGCTGATTATCACCAAAGTCTTTGTAAACTTTGGTGCTGAAATTCTCAAGCATATCCCAGGTAGAGTTTCGACAGAAGTCGATGCGCGTCTTTCTTTTGACGTGGAAGGGAGCTTAAAAAAAGCTCACGAATATATTGCCCTCTATAAAGAAGCGGGAATTGAGAAAGAACGTATCCTTATCAAGCTCGCCTCGACATGGGAAGGGGTCCTTGCCGCCTCTCAGCTAGAAAAAGAAGGGATCCATTGCAATATGACCCTCATGTTTGGCCTGGGTCAAGCTGTCGCATGTGCTGAAGCTGGAGCCACTCTCATCTCACCATTTGTTGGAAGAATCCTCGACTGGTATAAAAAAGCTGAAGGAAAAGAATCCTATCCAGCTGATGAAGATCCCGGGGTTCTTTCAGTCACATCTATCTTCAATTATTACAAAAAGTTTGGCTATAATACGCAAATCATGGGGGCATCCTTCCGCAATGTCGACGAAGTTCTTGAACTTGCCGGATCCGACCTTCTTACGATTGCTCCAAAGCTTCTCAAGGAACTCACCGAATCAGAAGGAACTGTCCCTAAAAAGCTCTGCGCAGACAAAGCCTCTAAAGCTGATCTTAAAAAAATCCATGTCGATGAAAAGACCTTCCGCTGGATGCTTAATGACGAAGCAATGGCCACAGAAAAACTTGCTGAAGGAATTCGCAACTTTGCAAAGGATACAGTTAAGCTCGAAAAGCTTATCCAGTCCATGCTTTAATCTTTCTAGCCACAGTGACGGCGAGGATGATCAACATCGTAGCTTGTTGTTAACGTGATATACACAAAATACCCCGCCATTGGAATAAGCGATGCAAAAGCGTTACTGAACGCCTTAAGCGAATAAAAAGCAGCTCCATTGACCACTTTAGTGAGACTACGACTACCTATCATAAAGGCTGCGGCCCCTCCAAGGGCTGGCAATGCAAACTTGTACGCACAATTCACTTCAACTGTCATTCGATACATTAGCGAACCTGCAAAACAAACAAAAAGTTTTGTCTGCATTGGGTTCCGATTATACTTTAGAAAAGCCCACATTGAAATTGCTCTAAATAGATGATTTACAATGAGGACTCCTTTGTATTGCTCAGGATGTTTCTTGAAATACTGCTCTAATTGCTTCGTGGGGGTTTCTAATGGATTATATTTCGCGATCTGATGATGAAAACTTGTTGCACATGACATAAAAGAACTCCTCTAAATATTGAAATCCCTACATGATGAAGGTAAAGAGGTTATTTTATCAACAAATAAGTTGAATTTGGAGCATTTTTCTAGCTTCATGGTTGAATGAAACATAGATTCATTATAAAACCACAAATATGAGAACTATTCACACCCAAGAAATTATTAATGCAGTGAAACAGCTTTGTATTGATGGTTGCTGCACCCTAAGATGTGATACAGTAAAGGCCTTAAAAAAGGCCCAAGATACAGAACCCTCTCCCGTCGGAAGAGAGGTCCTAGCCCAACTTGTTGAAAACAGCGAAATTGCAGCTTGCGAAAAACTCCCCTTTTGCCAGGATACCGGCTATGCCGTCTTATTTGTTGAAATGGGACAAGAGGTCTGTATCGACGGAGGCTTTTTGACTGAAGCACTCAATGAAGGTGTTAGGCAAGCATATAAGGAGGGATATTTACGGATGTCGATTTTAGATAATCCTCTCTCTCGAAAAAATACTGGGGATAATACCCCTGCAACGATCAATTATGACCTTGTTCCTGGGGATGCCCTTAATATTTCTCTCCTTGTGAAAGGGGGAGGATGCGATATGAAAAGCGCCCTCAAGATTTTTGACCCCGCCTCAGGACTCAAGGCTGCTATGGATTTTATCGTCAACACTGTCGCAGCTGCAGGTCCCGAAGCCAGCCCTCCCATGACACTTGGAATTGGAATGGGAGGGCCTTTCGCGCAGGCTGCACTTCTCGCACAAAAAGCACTGCTTTGGCCGCTTGACAGGCCCAATCCAATCCCTGAACTGCGCAAAATAGAAGAAGAGCTCCTTGAGCGAATCAATAAGCTAGGAATTGGCCCTGCCGGATTCGGAGGAAGAACGACCTGTCTTGGAGCACATATCGAAATGGGGCCCGCTCATATTGCTCATTTCCCCGTTGCTATTAATATCGACTGCCATTCCCACCGAGGTGCGGAGGTTTCATTATAATGAAGCGGATTAGTGTTGAACTCCCTCTATCAGAGCAGACCATTCAATCGCTAAAAGTTGGCGATCATGTTCACCTTTCAGGAATCATTTTTACAGGGAGAGATGCGGCCCATAAACGATTTATAGAAACCATCGAAAAAGGTGAACCTCTCCCTTTCGACCCCCAAGGGCAAACAATCTACTATGTAGGGCCTACTCCAAAAAAACCTGGTTATCCCATTGGCTCTGCCGGTCCAACAACATCAACACGAATGGATCCCTATACTCCCTTGCTCCTTGAAAGGGGGCTAAAAGGAATGATTGGAAAAGGGCGCCGTTCCATTGAAGTGAGAAACGCGATTCAAAAATACCAAGCAGTTTACTTCGGTGCCATTGAAGGAACAGCTGCTCTTCTTTGCAAACGCATTTTAGAATCTGAAGTTATTGCCTATGCTGATTTAGGTGCAGAAGCCGTCTTTCGGTTGAAGCTGAAGGATTTCCCGGCGATCGTTGTCAACGATATCACGGGAGGCGACCTCTACGAGGAAGCCGAAAAAAAATACAAACAAAACTAAGGGGCTGAAAACAGCCCCTCATGAAACTAAGATTAATAGTTTGAGAAAGCGAAGTCGAGAACATCCTCTTCTTCCGTATCAACAAGCTTTTTAACCCGTTGCTCGTAATCTTGGAAACCGGTTCCTCCAGGGATCATATGCCCCATAATAAGGTTGGCTTTAAAGTCGAGAAGGTAATCGGTTTTTCCTTCACAGGCTGCATCGGTAAGGACTCGAGTTGTTTCCTGGAACGATGCCGCAGAGACAAAGGATTCAGTACCGAGTGAAGCTTTAGTAATCCCGAGAAGGACCGGCGCTGCTTGAGCAGGCTTTCCTCCCTCGTCAACCACTTTAGAATTCTGCTCGTGAAAGATCTTCTTGTCAACATTCTCACCATATAGGAAGGTGGTGTCACCAGGATCGGTAACACGCACTTTCTGGAGCATTTGACGAACGATAATCTCAATATGCTTATCATTGATATCCACCCCTTGAAGGCGATAAACTTCTTGGACCTGGTTCACAAGATACTTTTGAAGTTCTCGTACTCCACAAATATCAAGAATTTCCTGAGGTACAACCAAACCATCAGTCAACTGCTGACCTTTCACTAGGGTATCGCCTCTTTGAACGATTAAGTGCTTGGTAAGCGGGATGAGATGTTCCTCTTCCATTCCAGTATCTTCGTCTTTTACAACAACGATTCTTTTGCTCTTCTGAACACCTTTGAAATCAACGACACCATCAATCTTTGCGATCTCAGCAGCATCGCGAGGACGTCTAGCCTCAACAAGCTCTGCCACTCGAGGAAGACCTCCAGTGATATCCTTTGTCTTGATCGCCCCTCGTGGCAATCTCGCTAAAAGATCCCCAGCGTGAACCTGCTCTCCTTCAGTAACCGAAATAATCGCTCCCGACGGAATCGCATAAGTCCCTACAAGCTCTTCAAACTCTTTATCTGCGTAGATAACAATTTGTGGGTGCAATTCACCACGGTGTTGTCGCACTACAAGCTCAGTTTGGCCGGTTTGTTTACTCACATTGCGAATGGTTGAAATTCCTTCAACTAAGTCTTCGTACTTCACGAATCCAGGTTTTTCACAAATGATTGGAATGTTGTGTTGTTCCCATTGTCCCACTCGATCTTTCTTCTTCACTTTCGTGCCATCTGCAAGAGCAATCTGCGTCCCCAGCTCAATGGTAAAGGTTTGAAGAGGCTCAATCGATTTTGTACCGAGAAGCTTCTTGTATTCGTCCATAGAACGCCCTTCGTCACGAACAACGTGAACAAATCCATTCTTATTGAGCGCTAAGTGCATTCCTTCTTGGTTCTTTACTGTACGGAGATCGGTATAAACCAAAATTCCATCGTGCTCTGCAATCAAGTCAGGTGTTGCGTGCGCAGATGCAATTCCCCCCAAGTGGAAGGTACGCATCGTAAGCTGTGTTCCTGGCTCCCCAATTGACTGCGCAGCAATGACTCCAACAGCCTCTCCAAGAGCTACCTTGCGCCCATTGGCAAGGTTGACACCATAACACTTCGAACAAACTCCGCGTTTTGCCTCACACGTAAGGGCAGAGCGCATCCGGATTGTTTCTATCCCAGCATCATCAATAGCTTCCGCTTGCTTAGTTGTAAGAGTGTCTCCTGCCTTTGCAAGAAGGGTTGCTTGGTCTCCTGGAACATATACATCATCACAAATAGTACGACCGTAGATTCGGTCTTTGATAGGAAGAAGTTCTTCCTGTCCTTGTTTGATGGCTGAAACTTCAATTCCATTAAGGGTTCCACAATCTTCTTCAGTTGCTAAAACATCCTGAGCAACGTCCACAAGACGTCTTGTGAGGTATCCCGAATCGGCTGTCTTCAGCGCCGTATCAGCGAGACCTTTACGGGCTCCATGAGAGGAAATAAAGAACTCAAGAACACTCAACCCTTCGCGGAAGTTCGCGGTAATTGGTGACTCAATAATTTCTCCCGACGGCTTGGCCATTAAGCCCCTAAGAGCTCCAAGCTGCTTGACCTGAGATTTGTTACCCCGAGCACCAGAGTCCATCATCAAAAAGAGAGGATTGAGCATTGTACCATCTGGCTCCGAAATCATCTTAAAGAGTTGATCAGCAAGTAGCTCAGAAACATCTGTCCAAATGCTAATAATCTTCGAATGTCTCTCTCCTTCAGTAATGACACCATCCTCATATTGCTTAATAACGACTGCTACTTTCTTTTGGGTATCTTGAACGATTTCCTGCTTATCATCAGGAATCGCAATATCTTTTACCCCCATAGAAAGAGCGGCTTTCGTTGCGTGGGAAAATCCAAGAGTCTTTAAACCGTCTAGAAAGCGAACACTTGCCTCCAAACCTATATTTTTATAGGTATTGAGAACAAGCTCACTCATCTTCTTCTTGCGAAGAGCATAGTTTTGGAAACCAAGCTCTTTCGGAACGATCATATTAAAAACAACTCGGCCTGGAGTCGTTTCAATAACTCCAGAATCAAGACGAAGCTTGATTTTTTCATGAATATGAAGACCTAATCCGTAATCGTCTCGACGTCCCTCACTTACTTTGTCTTTGCCAAACCAATTATAGCTCCCACCACCATAAAGAGCGTGGAGAACTTCTTCCGATGAAGCGAAGACTTTTGTCTTCAATCCATGTTCCTCCGGAAAGTAAATCGGATCGTGCATAAGATAATAAAGACCCAAAATCATATCTTGAGAAGGTACCGCAGCAGGCTTTCCTGAAGATGGCAAGAAGATATTGTCAGGTGCCATCATAAGGACTTTTGCCTCAAGTTGTGCCTCTACAGAAAGAGGAACATGAACCGCCATTTGGTCCCCGTCAAAGTCCGCATTAAATGCAGTACAAACAAGGGGATGAATACGAATCGCTTTTCCTTCAATTAGGACCGGTTCAAAAGCCTGAATTCCCAGTCTGTGAAGGGTCGGCGCTCTGTTTAAGAGAACTGGATGTCCTTTAATGATCTCTTCGAGAACATCCCAAACTTCAGGGTCCCCTCTTTGAATCATTTTCTTTGCAGAACGAATTGTATAGACAAGTCCCCGACTTTTCAGTCGTTTTACAATGAAGGGCTCGAAAAGTTCAAGAGCCATTTTCTTTGGAAGACCACATTGGTTAAACTTCAGCTCGGGACCAACGATAATCACAGAACGGCCTGAATAGTCCACCCTTTTACCAAGAAGATTTTGACGGAAACGCCCCTGTTTACCCTTCAACATCTCTGAAAGAGCCTTAAGAGGGCGATTCCCTGCTCCCATCACTGGATGTCCATGACGTCCATTGTCAAAGAGAGCATCAACAGCCTCTTGAAGCATACGCTTCTCATTCCTGATGATAACCTCAGGCGTTTTGAGCTTAAGGATCGACTTCAAACGGTTGTTTCTATTAATTACCCTGCGGTAAAGGTCGTTCAAGTCCGATGTTGCAAACCGACCTCCGTCAAGAGGGACAAGGGGACGCAAATCAGGTGGAATCACAGGAATACAAGAAATAACCATCCAGTCGGGATTATTAGGGGAAGAAGCAAAATTCTCAATAATCTTGAGGCGTTTGGCCAGTTTCATTCTAGCTTGCATTGATCGAGTTTTACGGAGTTTCTCTTTAAGCTCGGCAATTACAGTTATGAGGTCTTCTTTTTCAAGAAGTTCACGGATTGCATCTCCTCCCATATTTGCTTTAAAAGCATCTGGCCCCCACTTCTCTTGAGCTTCACGAAATTCATGATCATTCAAGAGCTGCTTTCTCTCAAGTGTTGTAGAACCAGGATCGGTCACGACATACTCTTCGTAATAGATAATCCTCTCAAGGTCTGAAACAGACATTCCAAGAATATTACCAATCCGAGAAGGTTGAGTTTTGAAAAACCAAATATGAACTACAGGAACAGCTAGCTCTATATGAGCCATCCTTTCCCGACGAACCTTTGACAAGGTCACTTCAACACCACATCGGTCGCAGATAATTCCCTTATGCTTGATCTTTTTATACTTTCCGCACGCACATTCCCAGTCGCGGGTAGGTCCGAAAATCTTTTCACAGAAAAGGCCACCTTTCTCCGGTTTAAACGTTCGGTAATTGATCGTTTCAGGTTTTTTGATCTCACCACGTGACCATTCGTTGCGCACAACGTCGTCAGACGCAATTTTGATCGTTAGTTTATCAAATTGAGAATCGTGAAATTCATCTTCTTGCATGAAATTTCTCCAGGGAGCTCCTATAAATTATACTTCTTCTTCTGCGCATTCGGCGCGGACATCAAGACATAAACCTTGCATCTCTTTCACTAGGACATTAAATGACTCTGGAGTTCCCGCCTTAAGTGTATTGTCACCCTTGACAATAGACTCATAAATCCGCGTTCTTCCAGATACATCATCCGACTTCACTGTGAGCATTTCTTGGAGAAGGTGGGCAGCACCATAAGCCATGAGAGCCCATACCTCCATCTCACCGAAACGTTGACCACCCATCTGAGCCTTACCACCAAGCGGCTGCTGAGTGACAAGTGAATAAGGTCCAATCGCTCTTGCGTGAATCTTATCGGCTACTAAATGAGAAAGCTTAAGCATGTAGATATACCCAACAACAACCGGGTTATCAAAACGCTCACCACTACGTCCATCATAGAGATAGGATTTTCCTGTTTCAGAAAAACCTTGTTCTTTCATCATCTCCCAAATGCGATCTTCTGGAAACCCTTCAAAAACGGGACTCTTTACATAGATGCCCGCTCTGCGAGCCACAAGACCTAAATGCGTCTCAAGGAGCTGCCCCATATTCATACGAGAGGGTACACCGAGAGGATTGAGGATGATTTCAATTGTCTGCCCATCAGGAAGGTATGGCATGTCGGCAACAGGGACGATATTCGAAACAACCCCCTTGTTACCATGACGTCCCGCCATCTTGTCACCCACCTGCAATTTACGCTTAGTAGCAACATAGACTTTTACTTGGCGGATAATGCCGGGATCAAGTTCTATATCCCCTTTACGCATGTATTCGACTTCTGATTTGTGTTCCATATGAAGATGCTGCACAGCCGTTTCATAATCACGGAGAATGGTGCGAAGCACTTCATAGGTATCATTCTGAGGAAGGATCAGATGATCAGGATTTTCAGTCTCGAGCATTTCAAGCATTTCCTGGGTGATCTTATCCCCTTTCTTAATGAGAACATCCCCTGTAATGCGATGCATAATGGGCTCAGGCGCTTCCTCTCCGAGAAGAAGTGCTCCAAGCTTTTCATGGAACTGCATTAGGATATCGGATTCTTTCTCTTTAAATTCACGGTGAACATCTTTAATACGTGTTGCTTCTTCGACAAGCTCATCGTCTGTCTTAGATAAACGATCACGCCGGCTAAAAACTTTCACATCCATGACGACACCTTCCGTTCCCGGAGGAGCTGTCAAAGAAGCATCCTTAACGTCTGCTGCTTTTTCACCGAAGATTGCTCTTAAGAGACGCTCTTCGGGAGAAAGTTCAGTTTCTGATTTGGGAGTAATCTTACCAACAAGAATATCACCAGGCTTAACCTCAGCACCAATACGGATAATTCCATCTTCACCAAGATCAGCAAGTGCTTCTTCAGAAACATTTGGAATATCCCTTGTAATCTCTTCTTTACCTAACTTGGTATCTCGAGCTGTGAGCTCAAACTCTTCAAGATATACAGAGGTGTAAGCATCATCTTTGATGAGCTTCTCCGACATAATGATCGCATCCTCATAGTTGTAACCACACCAGGGCATGAAAGCTACAAGAACATTTTTCCCAAGAGCAACCTCTCCTTTGTCTACAGCAGGACCATCTGCAAGGGTATCTCCAGCAGTCACCTCATCCCCAACATTACAAAGAGGGGTTTGGTTTATTGAAGTCCCAGCATTTGAACGCATAAACTTATTTAAAAGGTAAGTCTTCTTACTCATTCTATTTGCTTTAGAAGCAACTATAATTCTGTAACCATCGACATACTCAACAACTCCATCTTCTTCTGCAATTACAACAGCGCCAGAGTCCCGAGCAATTCTCTTTTCAAGGCCCGTTCCCACTAGAGGTGCATCTGTCTTCAACAGTGGCACTGCTTGACGCTGCATATTCGATCCCATTAAGGCCCTGTTGGCATCATCATGCTCAAGGAATGGAATCAAACCAGTGACAACCGAAACAAGCTGCTTTGATGAAACGTCCATATGAGTGATTTTTTCCGACTCAATTTTGAGTGGCTCAGTCCGATAACGAGCCCAAACAATTGGCTCCTCAAACATACTGTGATCATCTAGTGCCGCTGAGGCCTGAGCAATGACACACTTCTCTTCCTGATCGGCTGTCATATATTCAATCTCTTCTGTAACAATTCCGTCACGAACAATGCGATAAGGGGTCTCGATGAACCCAAACTCGTTAATCTTAGCAAAAGAGGAAAGAGAGGTAATCAAACCAATGTTTGGACCTTCAGGTGTTTCAATCGGACAAACACGCCCGTAATGACTCGAGTGAACATCTCGAACTTCAAATCCAGCTCGTTCACGGTTTAAACCGCCGGGCCCTAAAGACGAAAGACGCCTTTTATGGGTTAATTCCGCGACAGGATTTGTTTGATCCATGAATTGAGAAAGTTGAGAACGCCCAAAGAAGTCCTTCAAAACTCCAGCAAGTCCTTTTGCCGAAACTAATTTACCTGGAGTCAAGGTATCTGAAGAGAAATCAAAAAGATTCATTCTCTCTTTAATGATTTTCTCCATCCGAGCCAGACCAATTCGGCACTGATTCTGGATCAACTCACCTACCGAGCGCACACGTCGGTTTCCAAGATGATCAATGTCATCTACATGAACATCTTCATTTCCTTCTTTCAGCTTAATCAAATATTTCAGAGCGTCTACAAGATCTTCCTTCTTCAAGGTGACGACTTCAAGATCTTCATCAGTCGTTTCTCTTCCAATCTTTCTATTGAGCTTATAGCGACCTACACGACCAAGATTATAGCGTTTAGGATCAAAGAAAAGTCTCATTATCGTCGAACGAGCATTTGAAAGCGTCGCAGGTTCACCGGGACGAATTTTTCGGTAAAAATCTTTCAACGCAGACTCATATGAATCAGTAGGGTCTTTTGCAAGCATTTTGATGATAGGGCTTGTTTCATCTGCGTCTTCAGCAATCCGGATAGCTTTAATTCCTGCATCAAACATTCGCTTAAGCATCGCAGTTGTGAGTTTTTCAGATGCTTTACCAAAAATCACCCCTGTGTCTTCGTCAAGAATATCTTCAGCAAGAATCTTACCAACAAGCTTAGGAAAGTCCTTATCTGATTTGATCTTTACGCGATAGGTGTTAAAAAACTCTTCGATAATATCAGAATCAGAGGAATATCCTAAAGTACGGATAAAGGAAGTGGCAAGAACTTTCCTGCGTCTCTTTTTCCGATCAACATAAATATAGATAAGGTCATTAATATCGAAAGAAGCTTCAAGCCAACTTCCTCTATAAGGAATAATGCGGAAAGAATACAAAACATTTCCTTTCGCATGTTTAGCTTGTTCAAAAGAAACTCCGGGTGAGCGGTGAAGTTGGGAAACAATCACCCGTTCGGCGCCGTTAATAATAAACGTCCCTTGGTCAGTCATAACAGGGATTGTTCCCATGTAGACTTCTTCTTCTTTGATTCCAGTTTCATCGGTAAGTCGGAACTTTACTTTCAACGTGACGTTGTAAGTAATTCCACGCCTAATACATTCTTCTGGAGAATATTTAGGGACGCCCAAGTTATACAAAAGATATTCCAGAACAGTTTTCTCGTCATAAGACTTGATAGGGAAAATCTCTCTAAAGACTTCCTCTAGTCCCATGTTTTCACGTTCATGGGGCAGTTTATCTTCTTGGAAAAACTGACGGAAGGATTTAACCTGAATTTCAATTAAGTTTGGAAGATCGATAATTTCTTCTCGGCTTCTAAAACTCACCCTTTCTGGGGGTCTTTTTAGCATGCAAATGCCTCCGTGAAATGGTTGATTCTTTAACTCGCTTTTGAGTCTTTATACTTTAAACGTTATATGGATGTGCAAAAGCAGAAACCTCATTTTGAGGTTTCTGCTTGCAGCCTAATTGCCTAATTTAGCAGCTCTTAGACACCTTTAAGTGCAACCTTTGCACCTGCGTCAGTAAGCTTCTTCTTAATCTCTTCAGCTTCAGCCTTAGGAGCACTGTCCTTTATAGCCTTAGGAGCACTTTCTACGAGTTCCTTAGCTTCTTTCAGACCAAGTCCTGTAACTTCTCTAACAATCTTAATAACTGCGATCTTCTTGTCAGCAGGGAACTCTTCCAGCATGACTTGGAAGTCTGTCGCTTCATCCGCAGCAGCACTATCTCCAGCAGCAGGAGCAGCAGCCATCATAACAGGTCCACCTGCCGCAGCTTTAACATCCCACTTATCTTCGAGGGCTTTTTTAAGTTTAGAAAGATCTAGAACAGTAAGTTCGCTTAGCGTATCTACTAATTTTTCAATGTTTGCTTCTTGTGTGGGCACGGTTATTTTCCCCTTTGCGTTATTGTTTTGATTCTTCGTTTTGAACCTTTTGGTCCATACAGCTAACGACACCTGACATGGTAGCTTCCATAGCGGAAACCACACCTGACATAGGCGCTTCAAGAACTCCTAGGAACTGAGCTCTCATTTCCTCTTGACTTGGGAGCTTGGAGATCTCTTTAAGATCTTCAGGAGAGCACATCTTGCCTTCGAAAAGGCCGCCAAGTACATCAAGAAGCTTGTCGTTTTTATTCTTAAAGTCATAAACTGCTTTTGTCGTAGCAACAGTATCTTCTCCAGAGTAGACGACACCAATATGCCCTGAAAGCATCTCTTTGTTGATAGCAAGACCTGCCTCTTCTGCAGCCTTTAAAAATACTCGCTTTTTAACGACACAAAAAAGCCCTCCACTATCAACAACAGAGGTCCTGAAATCCGAAGTTGTATTCGGATCCATCCCCAAGTAGCTCGTGAGAACAAATGAGGTTGACCCGCTCAGTTTTTCCTTTATCTCATCTAAGAGAAATTGCTTTTCTTTTCTCATATTTTTCTATATTCCTAACTAAGAGAGAGTGAATTTAGTTCGATCTTCAGCCCAGCACCCATCGTCGACGAAATGAAGAGGGAACGCATAAAGTTTCCCTTAGCGGTTGGAGGCTTCATTTTCGAAATAGCGCCAATCAGGGACTCAATATTTTCTACAAGTTGTTCCTTAGAAAACGAAAGTTTACCGACAAAATTGTTAACCACGCCGTTCTTATCGACTTTAAACTCAATTTTACCTTTCTTTAAGTCCTCTACAGCTTTTTTAACATCAGTAGTCACTGTTCCAGCTTTAGGAGCAGGCATTAAACCACGAGGCCCCAAAACTTTCCCTAACTTACCAACTTCGCGCATCATATCAGGAGTTGCGATGACAGCATCAAAGTCTGTCCATCCACCCTTAATCTTGTCAATCAGTTCCTTATCTCCAGCCTCATCAGCCCCAGCATCCAAGGCTTCTTTAGCCTTATCACCTTTAGCCAAAACAACGACTCGGATTGTTTTACCAGTTCCATGCGGTAGAAAAACAGTACTTCTAACTTGTTGGTCGGACTTCTTAGGGTCAACTCCAAGACGAAGAGCAACTTCTATCGATTCATCAAACTTTGCAGTAGGAGATGTTTTAAGAACCTCGACGGCTTCGCCCAGTCCATAACTTTTGTCTCTATCAACAAGCTTTTGAATTTCTTTGTATCGTTTACTTCTGTGTGCCATGTTAATTACCCTTCTATGATATCCACTCCCATGGATCTAGCAGTCCCCTCAACAATGCGGCCAGCAGCCTCATCGGATCGGACCCTTAAATCTGGGCGTTTTTTATCTACAATTTTTTTCACTTGTTCTTTCGTAAGTTTTCCTACTTTATCACGGTTGGGAACTCCCGATCCCTTATCAATCCCAATTTCTTTGAGGATCATTCTTGCAACAGGAGGTTGCTTTGTAATAAACGTGAAGCTTTTGTCAGAAAAGACAGAAATTTCAACAGGGAGGAGCTCTCCAGCCTTGTCTTGAGTCTTAGCATTAAATTCTTTGCAGAAGGCCATGATATTTAATCCCGCAGAACCAAGGGCTGGGCCAATCGGTGGTGCTGGGCTTGCTTTTCCTGCTGGAATTTGTAGTTTGATCTTTTTTTCAAATTTCTTCGCCATTTCGCTTCCTTATTCAACTCCTACGTCTTCTGTAACTTCTTCTACTTGCCAAAACTCTAAGTCATCCACTCGAGTATCCCGGCCAAAGATCGAGACCATTGCACTTAATCTTCCCTTCTCATGGTTAACTTCTATGACTGTCCCGATGAAATTCACGAAAACACCGTCAATAATCTTTACATTTTCTCCCACTTGCAATTTATGCTTATAGGCCACTTCACCCTTACGAGATTGAAGGTCTTGAAGAATCTCTCCCACCTCTGATGTCGAAAGAGGAACGGGTTTTCCTCCACCGAGAAAGTCAATAACACCATTCGTCTCTTTAACGTACATCCAAGAGTCGTCAGTGAGAATCATTTTAACCAGAGCGTATCCAGGCCAAAGGCGTTTTTCGCTAATCTTTTGCTCACCACGCTTCACCTCAGCTACATTTTCGGTCGGAACAACAATCTCCTGAACAACATCGGTCATCCCTGCCGCTGAGCGGCTTTCCTCAAGGTTCTTCTTTACCTTTTTCTCTTGTCCTGACATGACTTGGATGACAAACCACTGACCTTCCATATCTAATTTAAGCTCCTATTAATCGCACTAGGTTGCCTATTCCGTTCAGAACGAGGCGAATCAATAAATCAACCAAATAGATTCCGAGCCCTAGAAAAAAAATGGCTCCTATAACAATCTTCCCACACGTTCGAAGCTCGTCTTTAGTTGTCCAAGAGACTCTTTTCATTTCCTCTTTCATATCATGGAGGAAGTTTGTCTTCTTGGCCTTCTTCTTCTTTGCCACGCTTAGTTCTGCTATTTTCTGTGAGACCGACATATCTGGCTTTTTTTTCATTGATCTTAATCTAATTTCTATCCGAGTGCGGAGGGATTCGAACCCCCGACCGTCGACTTTGGAGATCGATGCTCTACCAACTGAGCTACACACCCAAATGACTCTTCCTTAACAAAGAGTCTTAAAGGAGCTCATTAGAGCTCCCATATAAATCCACCTTTCGGCTACTGAATGATTTTTGAAACCGTTCCAGCTCCGATAGTTCGGCCACCTTCACGAATCGCAAATCTCATTCCTTCTTCCATTGCAACAGGGCTAATTAACTCACCAGTTATTTCTACGTTGTCACCAGGCATGACCATTTCAGTACCCTCAGGTAGAGTAACTGTTCCGGTTACATCAGTGGTGCGGATGTAAAACTGAGGTCGATATCCAGTAAAGAATGGCTTGTGTCGTCCACCCTCTTCTTTTTTAAGGATATAGACGGTTCCCTGAAACTTAATGTGAGGTGTACAAGTTCCGGGGGCTGCAAGCACCATTCCACGCTCAATATCATTCTTGTCTACTCCACGAAGAAGAACTCCAACATTCTCCCCAGCGCGAGCTTCATCAAGAAGCTTATTGAACATTTCTAGACCTGTAGCAACACTCTCACGAGTATCACGAAGACCAACGATTTCAATTTTATCGTTAATCTTAATAACCCCTTTCTCTACACGTCCAGTAGCAACAGTTCCTCGCCCAGAAATCGAGAAAACATCCTCAACTGGCATTAGGAACGGCTTGTCAACTTCACGCTCAGGAGTTGGGATTTTTTCATCAACAGCTTTCATTAGGTCATCAATCTTAGCTTCCCACTCAGCTTCCGCTTCAAGAGCCTTTAGCGCAGAACCTCGGATGATAGGGCAATCTTTATAACCCTGTGCCTCAAGCATCTCAGAGATTTCCATCTCGACGAGATCAACAAGTTCCTCGTCACCTGCACCAATTTGGTCCATTTTGTTGAGAAATACAACGATAGAAGGCACCCCTACTTGACGAGCAAGAAGAACGTGCTCCTTCGTTTGAGGCATCGGCCCATCAGTTGCACCCACGACAAGAATAGCTCCATCCATTTGAGCAGCACCTGTAACCATGTTCTTGACATAGTCAGCGTGTCCCGGACAGTCTACGTGTGCATAGTGTCTATTTTCTGTTTCGTATTCAACGTGACTTGAATTAATAGTAATCCCACGTGCTTTTTCCTCAGGGCTATTATCAATTGAGGCGTAATCACGAAATTTTGCACCACCCTTCTTAGCAAGATAGTTTGTAATTGCTGCGGTTAGTGTTGTCTTCCCGTGATCGACGTGCCCAATAGTCCCGATATTAACGTGGGGCTTATTCCTTTGAAATGTTTCCTTAGCCATTGTAGTTATCCTCCGCTTAGGGTCGAGTCAATTTCTATATGCTTTTGTGATGCCCAGAATAGGAATTGAACCTACGACCTTTTGCTTACCATGCAAATGCTCTACCCCTGAGCTATCTGGGCGCTTTCAACGTAAAGGTTAGCGCCTTTTCACTCCACCTTTATCCCTCAATAAAAGAGATGTGGAACGGCGCACACGCTTACAGTTCTCAAGCGAATGCATTAAAGCTTAGCTATCGAGTAAAAAAAAAGCAACACCAATTATATAAGAAGGTGAATTTTCTGCCAACCTCTCTATCAAACACAGAAAAATTTTCATAAAAATTGGTACCATAAAAACAGCCGCCTCAAGTCACTTTACATCGTTTTTGATTATCTTGAGAGCAAAAATGGTGGAATAGAAAAGAATCTGAAAAATGGAAGGGATCTGAAAATTTAATATTACCCCTGGTTCTGTGCAGGGGTACGAAAAGATCTTCTAATGTAGTCGAAAAAAAGGGGAGATGATGGTTAAATTATCTTTGACGATAAATAATCCTTGCTTTCGAAAGGTCGTAAGGTGACATTTCCACCTTGACTGTATCCCCTACAAAAACTCGGATATTGCGCATTCTCATTTTTCCACAAAGGTGGGCCAGGACGGTCATTCCATTTTCTAGGCTAACTCTAAATGTCATATTAGGGAGGAGCTCTTCAACCTTCCCTTCAATCTTAATCGTATCTTCTTTGGGCATATCTTCTCTTATTCAATATCAGTAAAAAATTGTCAACACATCCCGACAAGGAGCGGCAACAGACAGATTCTAATAGAGACGGTAATTATTCCAAAGTAAAAAATTTTATATATATATTAAAAATTTTATTATTATATATAATTATATATTAATTATTTAAGTATATTGTTTTGAGTAATTTTATGTTATAATATACATATTAAACAGCAGAAAACTAATAAGGGTTGGCATGGAATCGCTAACAGTAACAAATACCCACAGACCTGAGGCAAGCTCATTCCAGATGAATACGCCTCAAAATCGATATGAAGCTTTAGACCCTTCTGAATTAGCCAGTTCAGAACGATCTAACGCTAAAAATTACAAGATCAAAGCATATGTAGCTCTAGGGATAGGTTTATTCATTTTTGCGGTTGCCATAACACTTACAGCTGTCCTTATTTCTAATCCGATTACTGCAACTATCGCTTCTGTAGCAGTATTTGTCTTCGGAGCAGGAATCTATAACACCGTTGTTAAAAACAAAATTTTTGCCCACTACAAAGGTCTTCAAGAACAAGCTGAAGCAAAAGCCCAAACCTATGAAGGGTACGCTGAGTCGATCAAAAATCTTAAAGCAAAGCTTCAAGGAAACCCTCAAACTTCTAATTGGTCTCAAAGAGAATGGAACCTTGCAGGAAGGGCCTCATACTGGAGTCAACAAACAAAAATGGCGACTGCTCAGATTGATGATCTAGATGTTCGCATTGGAAGATTGCATGAAGCCCTTAACAGTGGTCAAATCACCCTAAGTCCTGAGGACCGAAAAAAGTTAAAAGATGAGCTTACTGAAAAACGATGGGTTCAACACAGCCTTAGAGAAGGAACTCACCTTAACGCTAAAATAAATGCTGCTTTTTGCACCTATTTACTACAAAACCCCCATGAAGCAAGAGAAGAAGGTGAATTCTTTACTGTTCACCCAATTTCACTGCTGGACTCGGATGTCCATGAAATAGATAACCTCCGTAGACAGAAACAAGGGCTCCCTCTAGTTAAAGAAAGAGCTTACCTAACCCTCAACTCGAATCCCAATGTAAAATTTTCTAGGGAGGAGCTCCGAAATATGAAAATCCCTGCCTTAAGTCAGGCAATTTTTGGGAGACAAAAAGCAGCATAAGCGATAAAATCCCTGGCAACAAATTTTTGAGTGTGTGCCATGGAATTCCAAAGCTGTCTTGAAAAACAACGCAAATTTCTAGAGACTTTCTCCTCTCTACCTACTCAGGAAGAAAAGTATCATCATGTAATAGAGCTGGGACGCTCTGCTTCACCTATGGACCTTGAGGATCAAGTCGAAAATCATCTTGTTCAAGGTTGTCAAAGCCTTCTTTACTTGAAAGTTGTATGCAAAAACAAAAAGCTCCTGATTTCCACCCACTCCGACGCTCTGATTTCCGCAGGATTAGCCTTTCTTTTGACACAAGTTTACATTGAAGAACCTCCAGAAGCTGTGTTCAAGTGCCCCCCAACATTCATCAAGGAGATGGGACTTCTGAGCGCACTCTCCCCCTCCCGAGCCAATGGGTTAAATAGCCTTTACCAAAAGCTGCAAAAGGAGTCTCTTAAGTGGCTGACTTGAACCCCATCCTTTCTTGGAATCAAAGAACTCTACGAATTTTGGTCAGGGATAGTAAGCAGCAGAAAAATTTCTACGAGGCCCTTTCTCTAACAGCTCATGCTGGACTTATTATTTTTGGCACTGGAGCGCTTACAACATTTGGAATGACAAATCCAAGTTATTTTTCAATCACCGGGTCCCTCCTGATCGTTGGGTATGGACCAGCCTGTGAAGTTTCAGTTGAAGCTCTTAAATCACTCGCAGATTCTGCAGCTGCGCAATGCAGAAAGTATGAAGCGATTTATCGACACCTTGATGCGGAACTTGAGGATGTCCCTGATCTTTTAGGTAATAGAATTCTTATTGCTCAGTGGCACGCCCTTTCTCCTATAGAAGTCGACGCTTTTGCTCTACCCGAACACCTTTTAACGCCACAAGAAGGGAGCGAGACATTCGCAAGGTTTGCCAAGTTTCGAAGTGGTCAAATAGAAAATATGAGAAGAAAGATTTTTAGGGCTTATCTTATCCATGTAGCTAACAATCCAAATGACCAAAGAAAGGTTTCAGATTTCGGAGAGTTCCACAATTGGAACGCAAAGCACCTGTATGGAAATATTCCTTACGCAGTCTTCGGAAATATATTGAATACAACAATAGAGCGCGAACAGCCAGCAACCTTAACTCAAGAGATTTTCACCCTAGGGTAACAAGCTTTTCTTGAGGAGGAAGCGTTATTTCTATCTTCCCACCCTCGTGAATAAAAATATCATATTCTAAACGAACACCAAACTCCCCCGGAAGATAGATTCCTGGCTCATTAGAAAAACAGGTTCGAGGGATTAGAGGGCGGTTGTCCTCTGTTTCTCGATTGTCAAGATTGGCTCCAGGCCCATGATTCTCTGTATGAATGTTATGACCGGTCCGGTGAGTAAAATAATCTCCATACCCCTCTTTTTCAATTACGCTGCGCACTTTTGCATCAACCTCAGCCCCCTTTATCTCCTTTCCCTTTGCATACCTTTCAATAATAAGATCAGTCCCAGCTTTTTGCGACTTCCTTACAATATCGAAAATCTCTTGGTGTCTTTGGGTAGGCTTTTCAGAGGCTACTCCCACACGGGTAATGTCGGCAAATACAGCATCTTTTTTATTTTTTTTGCACCAAAGGTCAATCAAAATGAAGTCCCCTCTATGGATCACTGTATTTTTCTTTTCTGTAGGACAATAATGGGGATCAGCAGCATTTCCGTTCACTGCACAAATGGGAACCCCTTCTGTCAAGCAGTGATTCTTTTCAAACTCCCCCAGTATGAATTGCTGGACTTGATACTCATCGATAAATTCCCCCTTATCCAGACGGTTTTTAATGAGTTTCCAAGCATCTGTCACTGCATTTTCAAGAACCTCTGCTGCCTCTTTATGGAGTTTGTACTGCTCATCACTCCATATACAGGTAAAGGATTGCAGGAAAGGCGCAGAACTCACAACTTTAGGCCCAAATTCTCTGATCAAATCAATAAGTCCTCCGTCAACTAGCGACACAGTCGGAATGGCTTGATTAGGAGAGTATTCCATAGCAATTTTTTTTTGCCCGTGGAGAAGCTCTTCTAAATGGTGGTGCATTTCTTTCCATGAAGCATAAAGAGTTTTTTCACCGGGTAAATGGTCTAAGTTGTGGGCCTCAATCTTATGAACAAGCTTTTTGGGAACTCCTTCATAGGGAATCCAATAAAAACATCGACGGGTCATGAGCATTTCTTTCGGCACTTTCATTACCTCTAGAGCAAGAGGGTTCTTTCCGTGAAAGTCATAGAGTAACCATCCATCAATATTATAAAACTGAAGTTGTTTCTGAATTTCTTCGATGTTCATGAATTTACCTGCAAATTAATGGTACACGCATTGAATAAGGGCAGAGGCCGCTACCACTTTTAGTATTTGATACGGTTGCTGCATCTGCTGTATTAGAAAGGGTATCGAACTCTTATCACCTATATAACCCAGAGCCCCTAAAATGTTAACCTTCATTTCACGATCAACAGAAAAATATGCTTCCTGAAGCACTTTTACCGCTTCGGATTCTCCCCCTGAAAGCGCTAGAACAAGCGCTGCCTGTACCCGAACATTTTCATCTTCCTCGTGAAGTAAAGTGCGAAGGATTTCGATCGCTTCTTCTCCTCCTTCTTCAAGAAGAGTGCTCGAGGCAGCATACGTTACCCCAAGAATATGTTCTGTTAAAAAGCTCTTAACTGCATTCTCAGCTTTTGGATGTTTTAACGCAGTAAGCATTCCTAATATTTCTAGGCGTGTGAGATGATCCACCATTGTTGGATATTGAGGAACCTGAGGAACGTGACAAATTTTTGAAGGTGCTAAGACTTGGAATAAGGGGGATTGTGTTCCATCCCACATCAGTTTTCCCCTTCGAAGCATCAAGAACGTATAGAGGGTGTCAGAAAGTCTCTCAGGGTTTCCGCCCTGGCCAATTCCACCTAGTGCTAAGTTTGCCTTCACAAAAGGATCTGGGGTGATTTTTAAGACTTGATGAGAAAGATTCATTCCAACACTCCCCAGTCTTCCCAAAACAAAGGCAGCCAACCGCCTAGAAGACTCATCGGTTGAATAAACCCATTGACGAACGACTTGCAGCGATGTCTCAGGAGCAAACTGGGAAACAACCCAAGCTGCAGTCAGCGCAACTGGGGGGTGGGAATCCTCAGTCATATCAATCATCTTGGCCAAAGTTGCAGGACCTAAATTATTGATACCCATAAAGTAAAGAGTCGTTAAGGCAGCCATCCGAACATCCGAAGTGGGGTCTTCTAAAAGAAGCTCGATCATTGAAGTCTTTTGAAAGAGGTCAAGGTGCGATACGATTTGGCAAGCCAAATGACGCAATCCTGCTCGTTTTGAGTGAATCAGTTTCAGTAGTTCTTCATCACCAACATCTTCATAAATATTAACAAGAGAAGCAATCGCTGCCCCTTTT
>Ga0180434_10002160_pt1 | contig 26903 bp, 25 predicted proteins | sample SS_ome_7_FD_132453 | JGI IMG/M metagenome (GOLD analysis project Ga0180434, IMG submission 132453) | Hypersaline lake sediment archaeal communities from the Salton Sea, California, USA - SS_1_D_2 metaG | ecosystem: Environmental > Aquatic > Non-marine Saline and Alkaline > Hypersaline >... | reverse complement strand
CTTCTGTCACATCGATACCCGATGACGTTAAAATAGCGAAACCTCGGCCGTTCACCAACGGATTCGGATCACGCACTCCGCCGACTACGCGGCGAATTCCCGCCTGAATAATCGCGTCGGTACATGGTCCCGTCCTACCGGTATGGCAGCACGGTTCAAGTGTGACATACAGCGTGGCACCGCGCGCCCGATCGCCTGCATGATCCAGAGCTAATCGCTCGGCATGAGGCAAACCAGCCTTTCGATGGTATCCCATACCGACGGATCGACCATTCGCTACAACGATAGCTCCCACCGGTGGATTCGGGGATGTCCACCCCTCGGCTTTTCGTGCCAGAACTGCCGCACGGGCCATCCATGCGGCGTCCGATCTGTCACATGATATTGTAGGCGTCATCATCCTGTTTCATAACTCCACGATAATACGTTCATACCATTCGATACGCTATTCGTGCATCGCCATGCGAAACGTACGGTGTATTAGCCATTCCTCTTTGAATTTGCGATTTTCCGCGATTATCTCAACAGTGATGGTGTATCTTCCGGAATACATAGCTTCCAGTTTCCTCATTTCGTCACAATGCTTTTCACGTTCCGTATGCTTACTCTGGATACTCGACGTACGCCCGCTAATCGTTTGATATTATCGCGTACCCTGTGAAGATGATCAGTATTCTTCACGGCCAGTTGAAGTACAATCTTCATACCTTCGGCATCAGAAGACACGTTCATACTTCGAAACAGGGCGTCGGTCTGCTCTACGACGGGCTGGAGTTCTCCGAGAAGGTGTTTTCTGTTGCCGGCTCGTATCTGGATGGCCGTAAGGAAGGTTTCATTTTCCCCGACATCCCATTGAACCGACAATAATCTTTCCGGGTCGGTTTGTCTCACATTGGGACAGGATTCCCTGTGTATACTTGCTCCCCGTCCTCTGGTTATGAAGGCGATGATAGGGTCTCCCGGGATCGGAGTGCAGCAGCGTGCGAATCGGACCGAGATATTACGCAAATCCCCGAGTTTGATACCCTGCGTTGTTTTCCGGATCTGCAGCGGAAGTTTTTCATCCGGAGACTCATCTGTCGTATCCTCGTCTTCTTCCTTTCGGCTTTGATTGATCAAACTCCGTGCTTCGACCTTTGCGGACCCGACTGCAAGAAAAAGCTCACCAGTTGTAGGATATCCGAGAGTTTTGGAAAAGGCTTCCCATGAAGATACGGTTCGGGGAATCGGCATGGAAGCCCGCCTCAGTTCTTTCACAACTAATGTCCGTCCCTTGGCCTGGGTTCGCTCGCGTTCATTTTGCCGTAGAAACCGGCGAATTTTCTGTCTGGCACCGCCGGTTGTTACGCGCGAGAGCCAATCTTGAGTGGGATGCGCAACGGGACTCGTGGAAACTTCTATGGTATCGCCGCTCTCCAACTGATAGTCCAATGGAACGGATTTGCCGTTTGCCCGTATACCGTTGCAATGGAGTCCCAATTCAGTATGAAGTTGAAATGCAAAATCGAGACCGGTTGCGCCCGCTCGGATCGGTATCAGCTCTCCATCAGGCGTTCTGACAATGACCTCATTGTTAATAAGACCCTTCTTGAAAATGTGCAGGATACTCTGCGGATCAGTCTCCAGAGTCTTCGTGGAAATCAGATCATTGAACCAGCCCAGATATTTGGAAAGATCATACCGACCTCCCTCATGTTCCAGATGATATCGCCAATGCGCCGCGACACCGTGTTCCGCGATTGCGTGCATCCTCTCTGTCCGTATCTGGAGTTCGACAATATGACCAGCGGGTGTTCTGACGGTGGTATGAATACTCTGGTACATGTTTGGCTTCGGTCGCGCGATATAATCCTTGAATCGTCCATCCACGGGATTCCATTCCGCATGTATGGCTCCCAACGCTCGATAACAGTTTTCAACCGTATCCGTTATGATACGAACGCCGAGAAGATCCCAGATTTCGCGGAACTTCTTATGTTCCCGAAGTATCTTTCTGTATATACCGTAAAAGTGTTTCGCGCGTCCTTGTATCCGGACATCCATTGATTCGGACAGGAGGATGATCTTCAGATCTCGTATGGTATTCTCGATTTCCGCTTCCCGCTCCGTACGTTTCGCTGACACCAGCTCTTTGATCTCAGCATATGACTTCGGCACGAGTTCTTTGAATGCGAGATCTTCCAATTGCGTTCTGAAAAACCCCATACCGAGACTATGAGCCAATGGCGCGTAAATCTCCAATGTTTCAATAGCGATTCTTTTTCTTCTGTTTTCCTCCAGGGACTCGAGCGTCTGCATGTTGTGGAGACGGTCTGCGAGTTTGATGACTATGACGCGGACGTCTTCAGCAATTCCAAGGAGAAGCCTTCTCAGGTACTCCGCCTGTCTCATTTCCCTCCGAGGAATTTTGATTGATGATATTTTCGTGAGTCCGAAAACAAGAGAAGACACCGACTCACCGAATTCAGCGGAGATGGCGGATATGTCGATATGTGTATCTTCAATGCAGTCATGAAGAAGTGCGGCCGCAACAGCTTCCGTGCCCTGTTGCATTTCAGCCACATGCTGAGCAACGATTGCGGGATGGTTAATATACGGTTCTCTGGATTCGCGTCTCTGGCCGCTGTGAGCTTCGGCCGCGAAGGTATATGCTTTCGACAAAATGGATGCATCGAGATCCGGATCGTACTGTATAACCTGTGTAAGAAATTGATCCAAGCTACTCATCATGAGACGGTCCCATAAGCCGAGTTCTGTTCCCGGCACTCAACGGTACACGTATCTTTGCGGTATACTCACGGTCCGAAAAAATCCGTGTATTGTTGAGTGCCGGGTGACGATCATTCATCTGGTCCCTCCGTCACCGGCGGGATCAAGCGGCCTACCCGGAGGTCATCGAGCCGGGGCATCTCTTTCCCTCCCTATTCGGCCTTGCTCCGGGTGGGGCTTGCCTGGCTTCAAGAATCACTTCTCGAACCGGTGAGCTCTTACCTCGCCATTTCACCCTTACCCGGAGGCCAGGTTGGTCAAACATCCGTCGGGAGTTCCCGACGTGATAGTTCGCAACCGCCAACCTCCGGGCGGTATCTTTTCTGTGGCGCTTTCCGTCGATCGCTCGACCTTCGCGTTACGAAGCACCCTGCCCCGCGGAGCTCGGACTTTCCTCCCCTCGGTAGAAACCAAGAGGCGATCGCCTGGGACCGTCCCATGACGTACTTTACTCGAATCTTTTGTGATACCACCCTGAATCTCTATGCGTGCTACGGTCTGATTACACGGTATATAAATATAACCTGAATATACTTTCGAATCCCTATATATACACGAGTTAATTCAATATGCTCAGTTGTACTGACCATACAAGCTGAACACATACGGGAAGCTGAATCGCATTCAAACGGTACACGATGAACTCAGTTAATGGTTTTTACGCCCGAATCAGGCGATTGACTGGTTTCGTGGAGATACCCCGGTGAAGTTTCGCGGATGAATCGTTATATTTTGTTAATCTTTCCAGAGAAGAATTCGCCCGCAATGCTGACAGCTGTACGTCTGATCTGATCTCCGTATTTCATTAATACGTTGGGGCGGAATAGCACCATGGCATCCTGAACAGACCTCTCCCTCAACAACTGCAACGGCGAGTCCATCCGTGTTTTTTCGAATTCGAGTATAACGTTTTTGCAGGACTGATGACAAGCGTTCGAAAATTGATTGTCGAACCTTTGTTTTCGCAGTAATTCCTTCTTGAAGCTTCTCAAGCAATTCCTTGGCTTCTTTTTCTCGCTCCTTAAACTCCGTCTCGGCAGTTCGTAGATCATTTTCGACTTTTTTCAGGTTCGATTCGTCCTCTTCTATCTGCTCCATGATATTCAACAGGTCGTCTTCGAATCTGCTTTTCTTTTTATTCGCTCGCTCTATCTGATTCAAAAGAGCACGATACTCTTCATTGGTCTTGACGCCGTTGAGTTGGTTCTGGAATCGTATAATATGTTCGTCGAGTTCTTCGATTTGATGTTCGATCCGTCGTTTTTCCAATTCGTGGTCTTGTATTACAGCTTTTTCGGAAGTTACAGCATCCATTGCCTCATCGAGGTGCTGCCGGTATACGGATAGTTTTCGCGGCACATGATCCTTTTTTCTGGACAGATCATCAATGAAGCTGTCGAGTTCCTGAAGTTTGAGAAGATTTGCAATGGTTTCTCGCATCTGATTTCCCACAATGACCGGAGCAGATCACACGAATAATTACAGTTTAATATACAATGGTAAACGTGGTGGGCGGAACAGGGCTTGAACCTGTGACCCCCGGCTTGTGACGCCGGTGCTCTGCCAACTGAGCTACCCGCCCAATCCAATCACGGCGAAACAAATTGTCCAACACCGGTACTCTGTCAAGACCTCGGATACAGAACGATACCGTATGCTCCGAATACGTAATTATTCCGTCGATCATCGGGAGAAAACACCACCGACGCCATATGATTTCACTGGTTGTCCTCATTCCCGGATGAGTTCTTTCTATACATGGATGAAAACGTTATCCATCCCGTTTTTATGCCACAGATTCTCAAAGCGGCACGCGGGAATACCACGATAAATGATACCTTACGAAGAAAAACAGACTTGACCCACATGCTGTTGTCTCCTTATCTCAAACTTCTCAGAGGACACGGGTGTCTTCATTTGGCTGTTACAAGGGAGGGAATAGCATGGCCAAGGTCACGCTGGAGGGCGTTTCTAAACGATATCCCGGCGGTGTCGTGGCCGTTCGAGACGCGAATCTCGAGGTTCAGGACAGGGAATTCATGATACTGGTGGGTCCATCAGGTTGCGGCAAGTCGACGCTTCTCAGGATGGTCGCAGGGTTGGAGGAAATCACAGAGGGAAGGATTCTGATCGACGACCGCGTGGTCAACGATGTCCCGCCAAAGAATCGCGATATAGCAATGGTGTTTCAGAATTATGCACTGTACCCCCATATGACCGTATACGACAATATGGCATTTGGCCTCCGTATGCGGAAATTCAGCAAGGCGGATATACAGAACCGCGTGGAAGAAGCTGCTGCGATACTTGGTATTGAGTCCCTTCTCGAGAGAAAACCCAAAGCGTTATCCGGTGGACAACGACAACGCGTAGCAGTTGGCAGGGCAATCGTCAGAAAACCAAAGGTATTTCTATTTGATGAACCTCTTTCCAACCTTGACGCAAAACTCCGGGTACAAATGAGGGCGGAATTATCGGCATTGCATACACGTCTCGGGGCAACCATGATCTATGTTACCCATGATCAAACGGAAGCCATGACCATGGGTGATCGCATTACCGTATTGCAGGATGGAATTATCCAGCAGATAAACGAGCCGGTGGAGATCTACGAACGTCCTGAGAACATGTTTGTCGCCGGTTTTATCGGAAGCCCGGCCATCAATTTCCTTTCCGGGACCGTTGAAGCAGCTACGCCATTACTTCTCAAGGGAGACGGATTTGAATTTCCAATCCCGGAATCTTTGGCAGACGGTTCGGCACTCATACCCGGACGAAACGTGGTAGTCGGTATCCGTCCTGAACATTTTTCGATTCCCCATGGTGCAGATGGCGTCATACAAGAAGTAGATCTCGAGGTAGTGGAACCCATGGGACATGAGACGTATATTCATTTTTTGATCGGTTCGGCGAAGATGACCGCCCGGATCGCCGAAGGTGGCCCTTTCTCCGTGGGAAGCAGAATAAAGCTGCTATTGGATATATCAAAAGCTCATTATTTCGATCAAAGCACCGGCGTCGTCCTCCGAGGCTAGATACATGATTCGTCCGCGCGCCCTGAAACGCGGGGACAGGATCGCTGTTCTTACTCCCGCCGGACCTGCGAAAGAAACCGGTATCATTCGATCCGCCGTCTGTGCTATTGAATCGCTCGGTTTTAGCGTTGTTTTATCTCCGTGGATCGCGGATTCATGGAAATATCTCGCCGGACCCGATACGACGCGTATCAAGGAACTCCATTGGGCATACTCTGAGCAGGCTATCGACGGAATAATCTGCCTGCGAGGGGGATATGGAAGCCTCCGTATTCTTCCCTATCTCGACTGGACACTTTTGAGACGACATCCGAAGGTTTTTATCGGGATGTCCGATATAACGGCTCTTCAGCTCGCGATACTCCAAAATGCGGACATGATAACATTTGCGGGGCCCATGCCGGCTTTGAATGATTTCGGGGACTTTACGCCATTTTCCAGCTCCTTACTTCTGGATTCAGTCACCGGAACGGGCATATTTCCGCTTGTCGTAGGAGAAGGTCCGGAGGATCCGAAGCCGATTATCCTGTCGAACGGGGAAGCTTCGGGAGTACTTCGGGGAGGGAATCTCAATACTATCGTATCCATGATCGGCACACCGTTTCAACCGTTTTTCGATGGTTCGATCATTGTTCTTGAGGAGATTAACGAGGCTCCATACAGGGTCGATCGGATGATTACGCAACTCATACTAGGCGGTCACCTGGACAATGTGATGGGAGTCGCACTATCCCGATTCCACGGATGTTACGAGGATTCGGAAGGGGAAATTATTGACGTTCTCCATGAGCGACTGACCACCCTGGAGGTTCCGATTCTCTATGGTCTTGCGCTTGGCCACCAGCGTGATGTCGTGACCTGGCCTCAAGGAGCTTCAGGCTTTCTGGACTGCACTGGTGGATGTCTTCATATTCGGGAACCTGGTGTCGATATTGAAGCATCCTCGTAAACGATTCCCCGAATCTCATCCCTACATTCACATTCTCGATTTTAGAGATATGAATGTCGCGCTGTTACAGTGGAACGAAATAGTTATGTTGGAGGACGAGTCGATGCTTGGAGGGATCCTTCTTCGTGGAGGAAGTCCTGAATATTGGATCGGTGTTCGAACGTGGTTTGATAAACGTGGAAGCCATCCCCTGATCTTCGCTGATTTTGAACAAGGCGCGGCGAGTCAGCTTACGGGTTTTTCATGGCTTCCATCTGCCTTTGCATTGGGATCTTGCAACGATACGGACATAACGTTTCGAGTCGGTTCCCTGGTCGGAGGCCAGGCAAAACTACTCGGTCTGGATGGTGTATTCGCGCCGGTAGCCGATCTCCTCCTCAATGTAAATTGTACGGTAATGGGTCCCCGGTGTTACGGTGCCACCCCGAACAGGGTTGCATCTCTGTGTTCGGCGTTTATTCGAGGTTGCAGGAGTCAGGGAATCATGACCGTCGTTAAACACTTCCCGGGTCACGGTCGAAGTATGGAAGATTCCCATGTACGAACCGCGATTGTCACGAGTACGTATGAGGAGTGGGAGCAGTCTGATTTGATTCCGTTTCGGGAATCGATTGCAGCCGGAAGTGATGGTGTTATGGCCGGTCACATATGGTATGGTGGACTTGATCCAGAGGAATACAGGCCTGCAAGCCTGAGCCCGGTAGTTTTACGTCATATGCTTCGCGGCGTGCTTGGTTTCAGGAGGCTGATATTCACAGACAGCCTGGATATGGATGCAGTTTCTCCGGGAGACCGCGAGATTGCCGACTCGGCTCTGGAGGCGGGAGCTGACTATGTGGTGGGCGTCAGGAATGTTCTGAGCGACGAAGAGGAAAATAAAAATCCCGAACCCATTCCCCTGGTTTCCGTCAATGGCATGGCAGAAGGAATCGAGTTGTTGAACAGGGAGACTGATGAAGTAAGTCGGACGGTTGCGCGGGAGTCACTTTCCTGGATCAACGGATTCATACGACGCCCGGCTTTGTGTGATAGAATAATTCAGTTTGTGTGCATAGATGGCGCCAGTGATACGTGGGCTGATCCGTTCGTCTCACGTGTATCGGAGCGGATTCCATGTTCGGATATACTGAAAGGATCACTCTGCGACCTGCCCCGTGTGAGCGAAGGAATGCTTCTGGTAATAATCGGTCGTCAGGTGAATCCACCGGATATGAAGAGGGCTGCCCGGGTGATACGGAGTATTCCGGCGGAAACCATGATTTGTATTAACTTCGGAGGGATACGGTTGATACCACTTCTACGTGACCACGCGACTTTGCTGGCAGGTGATGCGTTGACCGCGACACAATTGGCCGCCGCATGTGTCATAACTGAGAACTGTGGTACATACGGAGATCCAGATCTTGAACCGGTACAATGATGCATTACAAATTGATCTTTGTATAGTATTTTAACCGCCTAAGAATGATCGCACAGGGAGAGTATTCATGGATATACGAAGACCGGTTGCTCGGGCCTTCTACCCCGGCGACTGCGAAAAACAGATGAGATCATTCATACGGGATTTTGATCCTCCTTCCGTGCCGTATGTTATCCCGGGAGCAGTCGTTCCCCATGCCGGATGGATTTATTCCGGGCGAGTTGCCGCAAAAACGTGGGCGAGTATCGCAACCTCGACGACACCTGAGACCGTGGTTATTCTCGGTTCGGTTCATCATTATTATTATCCATATACGGTGGCTATCTGGCCAAAAGGGATATGGGAGACTCCGGTGGGTGACTTCACGGTCGACTGTGATCTTGCCGCCGACATTCTAAAATCCCTTGGTGATACCGTGCAGGTGAACTATTCGGCCCATGAGAATGAACATTCTATCGAGGTTCAGCTGGCCATGGTAAAGCTTTTATTTCCCGACTCACGGTTTGTCCCCATCGCGGTACCGCCCAGCGAAACAGCTTGTGAATTCGGCAGTAAACTTGGTGAATATCTCCATTCCATCTATAAACCGGTGACAGTGGTCGCGACAACGGATCTTACCCATTACGGGCCTGCATATGGCATGACTCCGGCAGGTATCGGACCGAAGGCTGAGAGATGGATGGAGGAGAATGATCATCGCATGATCGATTTGATAGAACGGTTGGAGTGTACGGAAATTGTTCCAGAAGCTGAATCGCGTCAAAATGCATGCGGCGCAGGTGCTGTAGCGGCGGTTGTTGGATCAGCCTTAGCCAAAGGTGCCACGCGGGGCGAGCTGATTGAATATACGACGAGTCACCGGGAGTTGTCTGATGGATCCTCATTCTCCATGGCCGTGGGATACGCGGGAATTATTCTGAAAAAGTAGACGGAACACGAACACACATGAACACAGAATCGAGCTCGAACGAACGATTCGCCAAGATACAAGCTCTGGGAAATGATTTTATCTGGATGCTCGAGCCGGTCCATGACATCGAGACGGATCCCCGTCGCCCATGGATCACCTATCTTGCATCGGAGCGTGTAGGAATAGGAGCCGATGGTGTGATTCTATGGCTTCCGCAATCGAAACGTTCGGCCGAACTGTGGTTTTTTAATCGTGACGGATCCGCCGCGTCGGTATGTGGGAATGGGTTGCGAGCCGTCTCAGAAGCCGGTTGTGAGCTCGGGTATTTCATGCGCGATGAACTTTCTTTGAGTATGTGGGGAAGACGATACTCCGTGGAATTTCAACGAGAGGATCACATGTGGTCGGTGGGACTCGGCGGATATGATTCCAGTTCCGAACGTGACGATTATCAACGGATTCAAGGATATCTGGATGAGGAAGGTCTCAGAGGATCTCTGGTATATATGCCGAATCCGCATGTGATTATCGTTGAACATACACCCATTTCTCAAGAAAAACGGGAGACCATTGCGACTGAAATCAATGAATGCATACCCGGTGGAACGAATGTCGGCTTTTTTACATTTCAGGAACCGAACTCGGGCTTTTTAGCTGTGTGGGAACGAGGAGTGGGGTGGACACCCGCCTGTGGTAGCGGAGCCGCCGCTGTATTACGAACCTGTATGGCATTTGGTTTGGCGGATACTCGGCTTGAAGTGAATCAACCCGGAGGTTCTTTACGTGTGGAACATCATTCAGATGGTCTTATATGGATAACCGGATCGGCCGGATTAGTGTACACCGGAATGATTCGTCTACATTACGAGGATGACCCTCCGGAGGATACACGGAGATTGGATACGAGAAGGGACACCTCTTTATGTGTTTGACAGACCGGTGTTCAGACGATACGATTGCCAGCCAGTACGATTTCTCATCCAGCATTGATCTGCAGATTGAACTCAACTGCTAAATTCAACGCCCACACGATTGAAACAGGACGAACAACGTGGCTGATTCCAGCGGTAACATACCTATGAACGGTGATTCAAAACAGGATAACAGTATCGTACTTATCGGATTGGATAATGACGATAGTGCTACTTTCGGCATGCTCATTGATTCATCGAAAATAACGAATATACGGGCGATGGCGGATCTGCGCGCTCTGAATCTCGCCGATATATCAATAGTAGTGTCAGCAGTGTGGGCTTCGGACGGTCATGTGCTTGAAGTTTCTGATATCATAAACCAGGTCGCCGTCCCTCCTTCGCTTATCGTTGTTACATCATCCCTTGATGAAGACATGATAACGCAACTGGATCGTTCGACGTCTGCATTCATTCTTCAACGTCCGCTCCGTAAAATGGAAGTTGCATCGACATTGAGATTGGCGGGAGAATTATTTTCTGTTCGAGCTAAACTTCACAGCTCCCGGAGTGCGGAGGAGCAATTGAAGTTTCATTCAGATCAAGCATCTCGACTGAAGTCCGAATTTTTATCGTTAATCAGTCATGAACTTCGTACTCCTTTGACGGAAGTGGTTGGATATGCCGAACTTCTGAAAGATGGCTCATTCGGCGAATTGGGCGAAAAAAACGATGAATTCGTGGATAGTATCCTTAGAAGCTCCAACAAACTCGGGACACTTATAGATGATCTGATGACGCTTTCAAAAGCAGAGGCAAAGACACTCGAGATGAAAACCACGACATTTACTCCCAAGCAGCTTCTTGATGGCAAAGTCACCGCAGTACTGGAAGATGCCCGTACTGAAGGATATCAGGTGGAAATCCGAGTGGATGAGACTGTTGGATTGCTAAAAGGTGATAGAGTCAAGCTTACGAAAGTATTACTCTCTCTTTTATCCAATGCAATAAAGTTCACTCCATCAGGAGGCAGGGTAGGAGTTGAAATTACGAATGCGGGATCCGCGATACTTTTCAAGGTTTATGATTCGGGCAGGGGTATCTCTCAGGATAAAGTCCGTGATCTTTTTCATGCGTTCAGACAGGAAGACAGTTCGGATCAACGACAGTATGGAGGGCTTGGTATCGGTCTTTCGCTCGTGAAACATTTCGTTGAACTGCATGGCGGGAATGTCCGCGTCACAAGCAGGCCGAATCAGGGTACTGTTTTCAGTTTTGTCATCCCGCGTCGTCATATGGCCGCATCGATAAAGCAAAACCGTCAGAAAAGATAAAATCGTGCCCGCAGAACGGATTCTTGTCGTCGATGATGATGCACTGGTGATCAGGCTGGTCGAGACGACTCTGCGTCGTGGCGGATATGAAGTGTTGGTGGCCAGGGATGGTGGAGAGGGTCTGGATTCCGCAATGGGCGAGCATCCCGATCTGATCGTCACCGACATAATGATGCCGGTCATGGATGGATTTGAATTCACGCGGAGAGTTCGTACGGAGAATACCATCAAGACGACTCCTATAATAATGCTCAGCGCGAAAAGCGAGGATGAAGACATAATAAAAGGGTTAGAGATCGGGGCGGACGAATATGTTACGAAACCGTTCAGCCCTCGTGATCTTCTCGCACGCATCGGGTCGATGCTCGAACGGAAAAAGCGCGCGATCAATAGAAGTGAACCTTCAGCAAAAGGTCCGTTTACAGAGACGGGGCTCGATCATCTGGCTAAGTTCAAATTCGATAATTTTGTTGTCGGTTCGAGCAATCGGGCCGCATTTGACGCCGCTCGTATTGCTGCCGCGGAACCGGGATTCAAGTTTAATCCATTATTTATCTACGGTGGGCCCGGGCTCGGGAAAACACATCTCATGTGTTCTCTGGCAAATGAAGCGTACGAACGTAATCCAGAAATACGAGCTCTTTATCTCACATCCGAGGCGTTCAGCCAACAAGTGCTTGACTCCTATCAGAATAGCGAGATAGAGGATTTGACGGCTGTCTACCTTTCCTCCGATGTCATCGTTATCGATGATATACAGTTTCTCGCCATATCTCCCAGTCTGCAGGGCGTGGCCAGCGAAATTCTTTCCCGGTTGTATCAATCGGGAAAGCAGATAGTTATATCCAGTGATCGACCACCTTCGGAGCTCGCCACGATATCAGAGGGAATCAGCGCGGATCTTGCATTTGGTCGCATTGTTTCATTGGGAGATCCTGATGAAACTCTGAGAGCTGAGATAATAAAAAGCAAGGCTGAATCACGAAAGTGGCCGCTTGACGAGGATTTGATCGATTATCTTGCGGCTGCCATGCCTACCGATATCCGAAGTCTGGAAGGAGCCGCTGCGCGTCTTGCGGCTATGAAGATGCTCGGAGGATTCACTCCGGATAAAAACACGGTTGACCGTCTCGCGCGTGAAATAATGCCCAGTCCGCGCATGCAGGCACTAGAAACCGACGAAGGAATTTCTGACGCGACTGCGGCGTACGATGAGTCCATTCAACCGGAAGCGGTGTCAGGTTCACTGCCGGGTGCGGAATATCGGGAACCTGCGGCAACTGATGGTGATGACGAGTCTGAAGCATCGACTGAGCATTCCGGGAGATTGCCCGATCCCCTGGTTATGGAATTCGGAAGAAACCATCCACTTACTCGGATACACGGAGACCAAAACGATGTCGCGCTGAATCTCCCACCACGGACGGTTCGCCCAATCATTGTTCTCGGGACTACCAGTACATTGGTGTTGGATACCGTTGAGGCGCTTGTTGGCGTGAACGAACCTCCACCTCAGCTCTCACAGGAAGATCACTGGGCATATCTGGTTCATACGGCTGTCAAGGAACCGGGGTGGCTGGTTCTCGGTCTATCCAAATGGGAATCAAAGAATGATCTCGCCGGCGCAATAATTAGCAGATACCTGCCCGTTTTTGTAGTCGTTCTTGACAGTATGAGTCCAAAGATTATCGAAGCACGCAAACTGATTTCCATGGTGCCTGATGATGTGAGAATGGTCGTTGCTGTCCTGGTGAGTGCTGCGGATGACCGTTTAGAAGATGCCCGGAGAACCTTGTCTAAGAGTCTCAGACGTCTTTTCCGTGTTCCCGAACACGTACCCGTTGCAATAGCCGGATCAGTGAATACTCATGACTGCCGTACATGGATTCGTATGGCACTGGAGTAGATAGTAATGGGGAGCAGGTTCCTCTTCGCCGGAGGCACGGTAACCGACGAAACCTGCTCGGAAATAACCGATCTTCTCATCGAAAATAGTCGTATCGTTGAGAGATCTCCGGGATTGTCCGCTTCCCCCGGGACTGAAATCATCGATTGCAGTGGTAAATACCTTATCCCGGGTCTTGTGGATATTCATGTCCACTTTGATCTTGAATCCAATGGATTTCGTACGGCGGACGATTTCGTATCGGGGACACGAAGCGCAGCGGCCGGAGGAGTGACCACGGTAGTTGATTTCATCGACCAGGACCCGGGCAGACCCTTACGAGCAATTGTTGAAAAGGCAGTTAAAGACAGGGAATCCGTGGCTGCGGTGGATTGGAGCTATCACCTGGTTATCACCGCGTGGTCGAATGAGATCCGGAGCGAGTTTAGAGATTTGAGATCTGAAGGTCTTGCCGGTTCAGTGAAGGTATTCACTGCGTATCGATCAAGAGGACTCATGAGTGATGATGATCAGGTGTATAGTATACTGGAAGCATCCGGCTGCGATGATTTCATCACCATGGTGCATGCGGAGAACGATGCTCTCATAACATTATTCGAGTCGCGGGAGTTGAGGCCGGAAGCCGGCATACCCGGTCTCGCCCGATCACGCCCCCCCCTTGCGGAGGAAGAAGCAGTCTCGCGTGTACTGCATTTTGCCGAGTATGCGGGAGGGAGGGTGCATATCGCTCACATGAGCACAAAAGGTGCCGTTTCGCAGCTGACCGAAGTCCGGTCCCGTGGTGTCTGGGCCAGTGGTGAAGTAACACCACATCATCTGGTTTTGTCTGAAGATTATCTCAATCGTCCAGACGGAGCGTTGTATACCTGCTGTCCGCCCCTTCGTTCGGATGATATTCGGGAGTTACTCTGGAAAGAATTACGTGATGGGTGTATTCACATAGTATCCACGGATAGTTGCGGTTTCGCACCTCATGCGAAACAGGCCAATATCGACGTTCGAAAAATACCCATGGGTTTACCCGGTGTTGAAACACTTTTTCCGCTCATGTATACCCGGGGTGTTGAGTCGGAGGGTATGTCACTGAGTCGACTGACACAGATACTTTCGGCAAATCCCGCCCGGTTACTTGGCGTTTTTCCGAAAAAAGGCGTACTCCGTATCGGCAGCGATGCGGATATTCTTGTATTTGATCCGCATGAACGCCAGCGCCTGACCGCAAAATATCTGGAATCAAAGGTGGGTTGGAGCCCGTATGAAGGGTTTTTACTTGCGAAGCCACCGGAGAGCGTTTACCTGAAAGGCCAATTAATAGCACAGAATGGTTCCTTTACAGGAAATCGCTGCCATGGGTGCGTATTGGATCGTGGTGATCCGGTCCTTCCGAACTGAGAACCATGACCGCATATACGAGTGTTTCAAAGGGAGGAAACATGAATTCTCGAAGCCTTCTTGTATCAACAGTGCTGATCTGTCTTCTGGTTCATTCCGTATTCGGAATGGGCTCTGATGATCGGTTTGATCCGATACTGGGAACAATCGCACATTTGAAAAGCGGTGTCCTCGAACCAACACGCAGAGCGGTTGAGATTCCGGCGCACCTTCGCGGAACAGCGCGGGATGATTATAATTACTACATCGTTATGACCGAGCCGGCGAACCGCGAGATTCGCGATGTTCTCAGAATGAACGGTGCTGAAATCGTTGATTACATACCGTACAATACATTCATCATCCGACTGGAAACGGATCGCATTCCCGAAATCAAGGCTTCGTGTGAATGGATGGATATCTGGCATCCTTTTTTCAAGATTCACCCGCGATTGCGGGATAGAATGGAAACGGTATCCGTTGATATCATCCTTCATCCCGGAGAGGAAACATCCGAGATTGTCAATTACTTGAATGACGAGGGGTTGTCCACATATCCGGGACTTATTGGAAAAGACCAATGGGGAATCAAAACAGCCGTTGATCCTGGATTAATCTCAGCCATAGCCGCCTTCCGGGGAGTTCAGTTCATGGACGAAGATCTGCCCGAAATACCTCTGAACGTCAATGCCCAGTGGGTTACGCAGGCATGGATACAGAACGAACGCCCCCTATGGGATGCGGGTATCGACGGTACCGGGCAGATCGTACATGTGAACGATAGCGGATGCCGAACGACTCACCGCGCGTTCAGAGACGGAAATATCCCCATAACCGATTACGGCGTATTTCCGAATCACCGTAAAATCGTGGCGTACTTCGACGCTGCCGCGTTCAGCGGGAACTTCGGAGACGAGTGTAACCACGGTTCGCACGTGTCGGGAAGCGTTGCGGGGGATGATTCCTCCTGGACCAACAATGACGGTATGGCCGTCAACGCAAAGCTCGTTATCGGCGATATCGGTATGGCCGGAGGATCCATAAACGCTGATTGGCCCTATACCATGTTTTCCGAAGCAACGGATTACGGTGCAACCATCCACAACTGCAGCTGGGGCGTAGATACGGAAGGTGAATACAGCCAGGATGATTCGAGTGTAGATTCCTACATGTTCTGGAATCAGTACCAGATCGCCATGGTTGCTGTCGGTAACAATCCGCCGAACTACTACGCGGGAAGCCCGGGCTGCAGTAAATCAGCGGTGGTCGTCGGCGCATCGAAGAACGGCAATTTCGGCAATCAGGGTGACGAATTCGCCACCTGGTCGGCGCGAGGTCCCACGGAAGATGGGCGTATGGTTCCCATGGTACTCACCCCCGGTGAGAGCATACTGTCATGCACGTGTTTGAACGATAACGGATACCTATACGCAGATGGAACCAGCATGGCATCTCCCGTATGCGCAGGCAATGCGGCTCTCGTTCGGCAGTACTATACGGAAGGGTGGTATCCTGACGGAGCACCATCGAGGGGTGACACTCTCACGCCCCTGGGTTCTCTTATCAAGGCAACCTTAATCGCCTCCACACGGGATCCGGACGGAACGTGGGAACCGCCCAATGACCGAACGGGCTGGGGACGAGTTGTTACCGATGACGCGCTTCATATTGCCGGTGAAACGAGGAAACTCTGGATCCATCAAAATACGGATGGGTTGAGCGAAAGCGACGTTGAGACATTCGAAATAACCGCAGAGTGCGGTAGCGAACTCAAATTCGTAGTCGCCTGGTCGGACCGGCCGGGAACGCTCACAGGATCAGGACCGAAGATCAGAAATGATCTGGATCTTGAAGTTGAGGCACCTGGCGGCGCAACCTATCTCGGAAATGTATTTTCAGGCGGCGAAAGCGTTACCGGTGGTTCAGCCGACAGGCTCAATACCACTGAGGTGGTCTGGTTCAGGACTCCCGTTGCGGGCACCTATACCATCACGGTTACATATTACAACTCGGACATGGGCGATGTTCAGCCATACGCGATTGTTGTTGTTGGTGAAAATGTCTCCGAATCGTCGGGTGATGATGAACCACCTACGGTGCCGGGGGATGTCCAATTGACACCTGATGGTGAGTTGTCATGGAGTGCATCCACGGATAATGTCGGTGTCACGGGATACCGGATTTACCGGCAGACACTTCCCTACTTCACCGTGGACGGAATGACTCCGCTGGGGTCAACCACCACGGAAACCACCTATTCGGTGATGGGCAGTATCGGTGATCCGGATATGAACTACTATTTCCGTGTCACCGCGCACGATGCGGCGGAAAATGAATCGGGCGCGTCCGATACGGTGGGAGAGCACGACTACGAGACGGAAGACGGTTTGTAGGAACAATTTTACTTCGTAAATCAGACGGAGGGCGATCCCCGAGATCGCTCTCCGTTTTGTACACCACGGCGCGGATCAGCATGATCCGCTTATCAAAGGGATGGGTTTTACGTGAATGAAGTGATGGATAAAGTCGTATCGCTGTGCAAGCGGCGCGGTTTTATTTTTCAATCCAGCGAGATATACGGCGGTATAAACGCATGTTGGGATTACGGACCCCTCGGGGTAGAGTTGAAACGAAACATCAAGGAACTCTGGTGGAGGGAGATGACTCAGGTCCGCGAAGAAATCGTTGGACTTGATGCCTCCATTCTCATGCATCCCTCCGTGTGGCAGGCATCGGGGCATGTCGACGGATTTACCGATCCAATGGTGGACTGCCGGGAGTGTAAAGCCCGATTCCGGGCGGATCAGCTGGACGAGGCGAAATGCCCGAGAACAGGGAAACCCGTGGTACCGAACTGCGTGGAACATCTCACCGAACCGCGGGCATTCAATCTCATGTTCAAGACGCATATGGGTCCCGTGGAAGAAGCGGGTTCAACGGTATACCTACGGCCTGAAACCGCGCAGGGTATTTATGTGAATTTCCTTAATGTCATCGGTCCCGCGAGACTCAAACCCCCCTTCGGTATCGCCCAGATTGGCAAGGCGTTCAGAAATGAGATTTCTCCCGGTAATTTCATATTCCGATCACGGGAATTCGAACAGATGGAGATGCAGTATTTCATACCACCTGATGATGACCGTATGTGGTTCGAGTACTGGCGGGAGCAGCGGATGGAGTGGTATCGGTCGATCGGTCTGACGGAAAAGAAGATGAGATTCCACGATCATGGGGAGAATGAACTGGCGCATTATGCCAAGGAAGCCACTGATATCGAGTATGAATTTCCTTTTGGTTGGAAAGAGCTCGAAGGGATTCACAACAGAACGGATTTTGATCTGAAACGGCATATTGATCACTCAGGTAAGGATCTGTCGTACTTCGACCCGGAATCAAAAAGTCGATATGTTCCATTTATCATTGAGACATCGGCTGGAGTCGACCGTACGCTCCTCACGATTCTCGTTGACGCATACGAAGAAGAACCTGAGCGCGTGGTTATGAGATTCCATCCCAGCGTTGCACCGATGAGTGTCGGAGTATTCCCTCTGGTCAAGCGGGACGGCATGCCCGATGTGGCGAGGAATATAGTTGCTGATTTAAGGCGCTATTACCGGGTTTTCTATGACGAGAAGGGAGCTATCGGCAGACGATATCGAAGACAGGATGAAGCCGGAACACCGTTCTGTGTCACCGTTGATTCCCAGACACTGGAAGATGGTACCGTTACCGTCAGGGATCGGGATTCCATGGATCAGGAGAGGGTTCCCACAGAGGGTTTGATACCGTATTTTCGCGATCAGTTGTCCTGATAGCACATACCGGTAAACGGGCGAGATCCGATACACGCGGTACGAAGTAGCAGGCGGATCTTCCATGAAACGCAAAGAGCCCGGTATCATCATTTTCTGCGGTCTTTCGATTCCGAATCAAATGATCCGAACCGGTACAAAAAGCCAGAATAACGTCGGTTGACACCCGGATATCCGGAGACGGTAATTGTTATGAACATACGCAGGTACGAACCCGGGGACAGAGATCAGGTTTCGCGCCTTATGGCGGATTTCAGGGTGACGTTGTCAGGTCTGCGGGGAATCGAACGTGAACCGGATATGGAAGCCGCACGGGATGAACTCGCCGGGTATGTGCCGCCGCGGTTTCGGATATTTGTAGCGGATCACCATGGTAAACTTGAAGGGTTTCTGGTGTGCAGAATTGAAGATACGGTGGTATGGGCGGAGTCTCTATTCGTCACCCCGACTCGTCGGAGAACCGGTATGGCATCTCGTCTCTATCATGAAGCGGAGCGTTTGGCCGAAGAAGTGGGAAGTGATACTGTGTATAACTGGGTTCATCCGAATAACGATGCTATGATACGATTTCTCGGAAAACGAGGATACACGGTTCTCAATCTCATTGAGATACGCGGACGCCGATCGGGCGAAGAACCGAAAACCGCCATGCGCGTGGCGGATCATACCTTTGAGTACTGAACGGTTTCAGATACACGGCATGTTTCTCTGCTTCGGGGAGGGCGAATGTTAACGGCAACGCATTTCCCGGAACACGATTCTGGCGGTGGGGGTGGGATTCGAACCCACGGACCCTGAGGTCAACGGTTTTCAAGACCGCCTCCTTCGACCACTCGGACACCCCACCGTTGGGGTGGCCCCAATTATGTATGCAGGGCGCTTTCATGCAAGAATGAGTACTCAAGATCAAGGACCGACCGATGAACGAATTGAAGGATGAATTTTCCGGTTTGATACCCGAATCGTTTCCCCGCGGCAGTGATACGAGGGTCGTGATACTGACCGGTGCCGGGATAAGCGTGGAATCTGGATTGGCCACATTCCGAGGTCACGGTGGTCTGTGGGAGGGGCATCGGGTTGAAGAAGTCGCGACGCCCCAGGCGTTTTCGCGGGATCCGGAGTGCGTATGGAGATTTTACAATGCTCGAAGAGCCGCCCTGAAAACCGTGGAGCCGAATGCCGCGCATCATGCCCTGGTAGCATTGGAGCGGTATCTGAAAGACGGGAATTTTACTCTGGTAACACAGAACGTGGATGACCTCCATAAACGAGCGGGGAGCATATCTCTTCTCACCATGCACGGTGAACTTCTCAAGATCCGGTGTACGGAATGCGGCAATCTGCAGGAGAACCCCGAGGATCTCGACGATCTCCCCCGATGTTCCTGCGGAGGTTTACTTCGTCCGCATATCGTGTGGTTCGGCGAGATGCCGTTTTTCATGGAGACCATCGCCGCGCGTATGAAGGAACTCGATATATTCATCGCCATAGGAACGAGCGGTGCGGTTTATCCCGCCGCAGGACTTGTAGAGCAGGCGAAACGATCCAGTGCCCGCACGATCTGGATCAATCCCGATGAACCACCCTTCGCATCTTACTGGGATGAATTCTACCGCGGACCCGCGGCATCCGTGGTTCCCTCACTTGTGACTCGTTGGACGGGGCGGTCAGTGTGAAGGATACCGTACTTCATGTGGAGAATCTCCGTGTAGATTATGACGATCATCCGATCATACGAGACATATCATTCGATCTCCCGTACATGACATGTCTCATGGTAGCCGGTCCATCCGGTTCAGGGAAGAGTACGCTTCTCAAGACGATAAATCGACTCATTGAGCCGACGGACGGTTCGGTATACCTGCGGGGCGATGATGTACGGCAGATATCCGTTCCGGCGCTTCGTGCCCGTATTGTGTATGTGCCGCAGTCGACCGCTCTCGGTCCGGTTCCCGTAAGGGAAAATATCCAGTTGGGACCTGCCTTCCGCGGTGATTCAATTACGGAAGAGAAAATACAGTCTCTTCTGTCTGATGTCGGACTCCCGACGGCATATCTCCCGAGGAATACGCGAACGCTCTCCGGGGGCGAACAGTATCGTCTTTCTCTCGCCATGGCGCTGTCGTTGGAACCCGAGGTTCTTCTGCTTGATGAACCGACGGCTCATCTTGATCCCGAACTCACCGGACATATAGCGGATATGATTTCGGCTCGGATACAAAGCGGGCTTTCCGCAGTAATCGTTTCGCATGACATGGTGCTGTTTCGACGTATCGGACGGGAATTCATTTTCCTGGTCCACGGGCGGATCAAACGGCGAGGTGAGATTCAGGATGCGGAGAAAGACGCTGATCAGGAAGCATTGTGGCGGGAGCTCCGTGCATTGAGCTCTTCCGCTCCAACGATGAGAGTTTCGTATGAACAGTGATCCGTACTACGAGATCAGTGCAGTGTCTCTTGCCGTCGGATTTATACTTCTCGTCATCCCTTCGGGATTCAGCAAGCTGCTCAGACTTGGTATCGTAAAGGACCTGATCTGGGGAGCGGTGCGTGCCGCGATACAGCTCATGATTGTGGGGGCACTGCTGGGATGGGTACTCAGCAGACGCGAGCCCTATATCCCGGTTGCCGGCCTGTTTCTCATGCTTCTATCAGCGGGTATCAACGCACAACGCCGCCAGAAATTCCCCTACCCATGGCTCTGGCTCAAGGCCACCGGAGTCATCGTCACCGCAACTATTCTTCCTCTTGTATTTATCCTCATTTTTGTCGTTCGAGCGGATCCGTGGTATACGCCGAGACTCATGATACCGCTTGCCGGTATGGTCATGGGTAATTCCATGAGCGCGGTGGTATTGGGACTCGATCGGTTCTATGCCGGCTTCAAGGATAGATGGGCGCTCATTGAAGCGCGTCTCGCCCTCGGCGCTTCACGGTATCAGGCATGTCTCCCCGTTGTCCGAGGCGCGGCCCGCGCCTCCCTTCTTCCCATTATTAATACGATGATGATCATTGGAATCGTACATCTGCCCGGAATGATCGTCGGGCAGATTACGGCGGGGGGGGATCCCAACCAGGCAGCCCGGTATCAACTCATGATCATGTACGCGATCGCCACGGCGAATGCGCTGGCAACGTTTGGTGTCATATTTCTGGGAATCAGTCGATTCATGACGAATCACCATCAGATCAGATACGAAACGGTTCGGGAAGATCTGCAATGAGTGTGAAGTTCGACGTCACTCGTCCGGAAATCGGCGGAGTCTCTCCACGACCGATGGATTGATGGAGCGAACAGTCGCGTCTCTTCCCGCCTTTATGGCCGATGACGCCCGGTGAAAATCCGACATACGCATGGTTCGCAAATTTGGTTCGATTATGGCATCGGGTCGGTCGGTCTTAAGACGCAATACGGCGATCTCGGATTGCCCCGCGCCCAGGGTACGTAATGTAACTTCCGCGAGTGAGGGAATATGCTTTCGGTTCCCTTCCAGGCGCGCCCTCAGAAGATCACCGATTCCGGGAACTTCCATTTCATTCTTTACAGGCGCTTCAACCGAACGGACTCGGTTCAATCTCGGAACCGACTGGAGTACGTTCACGGCGACCACAGGGCAATCGGGCGCCAGCTTGCGAGCCATATCCACCGGTACCGGATCAACGAGACCGCCGTCGACTAATACCCTATTGTCGGCGACAACGGGAGAAAAAACAACGGGAATCGAAATACTCGCTCGAATAGCTCCGAGCAGTGATCCCTGGGTGAACACTATCTCTTCGCCCGATACAAGATCCATGGCAACGGCGCAGAAGGGTTTATCCAGCTTCTCGATACATGGTTCACCGATGAGGTCACGGAGGTACCGGTATACGCCACGACCACTTATAAGACCCGACAGGTGGAGCGATGGCGCGAAGATTTTAGCCACGGTTTTCAGATCCACAGTTTTCGCAATATTCGCCATGCGCTCCGCGGAAATACCTGCCGCGAATAATCCCCCGATGAGTGATCCCATACTTGTGCCCGCCACGGCTACAGGCGTGATTCCGAGTTCTTCCAATGATTGGAGTACTCCTATATGGGCGTATCCCCACGCGGAACCGCTGCCCAATGCCAGCGTAACGCGAACGGGTGATCGGTTCATGCCGCGATCCTTTCAGTAAGTCGGAGGGACCTATGCTTTTGATGATATGTATATCACTGCTCTGTATGAGCTTACAACAAAGTGAAGCCGATGTCCAGATGCGCGAGAATCTGCGATCTCACGTATATACTCTGGCGGCCGATTCAATGGATGGTCGCGGTATCGGGACTCCCGGACTTGAAAAGTCGGCCCGGTATATCCGGGAGTGTATAGAAAGAATGTCAGATGAAACCGGATTACACAAAGCCGAATTCGATTCATTTTCCGGTCCGAACGGTACGATCCTGGTGAATATAGGGACGGTACTTAAAGGAGCAAAAACGGAACTTCCCCGCATCGTGGTCGCCGCGCACTATGATCATCTCGGTGTTTCTGATCAAGACAGCTGTAATGCCGGGTCCGTACTCAATGGCGCGCATGATAATGCCAGCGGGGTAGCGGCGGTACTGGAAGCGAGTCGTCTCCTTGCACGGCGACCGCATTCTCTGACGCGTACCGTTGAATTTCAGTTCTTCAGTGGAGAGGAAGCGGGACTCCTCGGTTCACGTCACTATGTACAATCCGAAATCACCATTCAGGATTCCATTTATGCCGTGATAAATGTTGATGCCGTGGGACACCTCGAGGACAATCCTCTCATCAGTATAGGACTTGCAGGACAAACCGCCCTCGCCGGCGTTGTTCGCGCAGTTGCGGATTCCCTGACGATTGATCTCGTGGAGAGTCCACATTCGTACGAAACCGGAGATCATGCACCCTTTCTATCCGCAGGGATTCCGGGATTCCAGATTACGACCGGACCACATCTTCTCATGAACACCCCGGGCGATGACGCCAATACACTGGATTATATAGGGCTGTGCGGAATCACAACGTTATTACAAGCGGTTATTGAATCGCTGGCAACTACGGGAATATCCCTTGAAACCCCGAAACCTCCCCGGACCGCACCACGGGATTCAACTCGTACCCGTGTCCGGTTCGGGATTGTTCCCTCATTCCAGTATTCAGGAGCAGGTGTCTGTGCTCTGAATATAGTTGGCGGATCACCCGCGGAACATGCGGGGATTCGGAATGGAGATGTCATCAATGCCATTGATGATCACGGAATTGAGACACTCGGCGATCTTGCGATGGCACTTCGGACCTATAGTCCCGGCGATTCAGCGATAGTATCCTATACACGTTCAGGTGTTTCGCAACGGTCCCTGGTAATCTTCACCGCAAGAAATGAATAGCGTTTCCACCTGCTCACTATGAGTCTACTACATTCGCGATGATATGTACTGAATAGCCGGATCGATTTTTGCATGAATCTTGACAGGAACGAACGATGAGTTTAGACTGTACATTCGGTAGAAGGGAGGAGTCTCATGAGCGCGCTACTACTCGTATTCATGCTTCTTGCATCCGGCGGGACAGGCTCGGATTCCCTTCGATCCACTCCCCCGACGCCCAGAACGCTTCCCCCGGTAACCGTCAAGATTGATACCACCAATCGATTGGCCCGCGCCATAGAGCGCCTCAAAGGCGAGAAGCCGAAATCGCCGAAATCCGGATTTCGTACGATTCATCTCCTTGGCGGTAAACTCAGCGCCAGAATTCCTCAATCTCCCTGAATCGGAGTTTTCTTTCCACAAAATTGGTAGTTTCATGTGTATATACTCAAATTGAAATATATATTGTATCCATGGAAGAGAGAATCGTGTCATTTTGATATAATGACATGATATGTAGTTCGTATCGTAAGGAGGAAAACCATGCCTACATACGTTCTCCTGACCAAACTGGGACCTGATCTCGCGAAGGAGATGAAGCACAGACGGGAAATAGGAAAAGAATGGAAGAAAAAGGTAAAGGAGGTCTGTCCCGGAGTGAAGTTCATCGCTCATTACGCAATACTCGGTGCTTACGATTTTCTCGATATCTATGAAGCGGAAAATGAAGAGGAAGCCGCCATGGTTTCGATGATCAGCAGATCCGCCGGTGCGGTGAGTGCCGAAAGTATGACCGCAATTCCCTACGGCAGATATCTCGAACTCGCGGAAAAAACGTAGAGACTCAACCGTATATCACGTTTCACGTCTCGAACCCGGAAGTATCGTTTTTAATTGATGCAGGATACGTGTGCCGTCGGTCGGCGGCCAACATTGGGATTTTAGATTCGGCAGGTACTCCCGTCGACGGATAATACAGAGATTAACCTCCCTCACTGCGTCGCGGATCTTATCCGTTTCGCTCAATTCAGTATGTGAATATCCGGGTTAGGGAAGTTCGCGGTCGCGTTGTGCCTTGAGTAGTCCTTTTTTTCCAGCGGAGAAAATTTCGTCCGGTGTTTTCCCGTGGTTGGGGAAGCTGACGGTTGCAACATCCATGACCAAATCGATGTCCATGGATTTTTTCCGTCGTTCATGTTCACGGTCAACGATATCCCGGATACGTTTTTCCGCTATGCGTGCCCCTTCAGATGTGGTTTCCGGCAGGAGAGCACATACCGTATTCCGAGGTCCCAAACCCACATGATCCCCGCGTCGAACGGCCCTGCACACTGCTTCGCTGTAATATTCCCACATGGTTGAATCCGATACCGTATCGCCGGATGCGCGCTGTGGACGGGCATCCTTGAAATTCATAAATAATAATGTCATGGGCCGTTGTGATCGTCTACTACGCCAGAGTTCGGCATCAACCATCCGTCTGAACGGTTTCTCGTTCCAGAGGATTAAGGTCCCGTGGCTGTCTTCAATCCCCTCGTGCATTCGCGAACCGCTCAGCTTTTTCTCGAGTTCCCTGATCTCAGCGGTAAGTTTTTCGATGGTTTGTTTCTGTTCGGCTGCGGTTTTCAGCAGGGCGGATGAATCAATACGGGGGGGACGCCAACCTGCAGATTCTCTCTCACCTGTCGCACCGATTTCCGAAGAAGAACCGTTTGTATCGTTACCCCCGTTCTTATGAGGAATAATAAGTCGATAATGCGCGTCTTCGGAAGAGAGGAAGGAACCGTTGAGCGCCATGGCAATAGAGATCAGGGCCAGAAGTATCAGTGGTAACGCAACAAACGGAGTCCTAGTGCCTAGTATGAATCGGGGAAGTATGAGAATTCCAATGGAAAACATGAGAAGTGCTATCGTTGAAACAAATAGAAGAATACGAATTGGTTTCTGTCCCGTATGCCCCATGGTTACTCCTGATTCGAATTGTACCCGCGATTTGCCACCGAGTCATCCTATAAGCCAAAGCGATTGCCGAGTGTACAGAGAAAAGTAACAGTTTTCGTGATCGATGTAAAACATGATTGAACGATGCGCTGATGAATCGTGTGTATTAAGATGCATAGCGATTTCAACCGTATGAGCGGAACATAATCAATACTCTGATATGGGGGAAAAAGTGAATGCCATCCGGTTTGCCATGGCCCAGATAAATCCGACGATGGGGGCATTCGATTCGAATATCGAGATTATCAGCCGAATGTATAGAAATGCGCAGAAGATGGGAGCTCAATTTGTTCTTTGTCCCGAGCTCTCCCTCTGCGGATATCCGCCCGAGGATCTGGTACTCAAACCGGCTTTTCTCCAGAGATCCATGAAATCGTTACATGTCCTCTCAACGTTGGTGGAAATGGTCCCCTTGGCAGTGGGCTTTGTGGAACGGCATGGCACCGCCGTTTTTGATAGTGCCGCGATTCTTCAGAATGGAACGGTGAAAACGATATATCGGAAAATGATGCTGCCGAACTATGGGGTGTTCGATGAGAAACGGTATTTTCAGAGCGGTTCCAGAGTCACTATCCTTGATTCGGGGGGAGCACGTATCGCTGTCACGATATGTGAAGATATATGGAGTGACCGGGGACCCTGCCGCGATGCAGTACAATCCGGGGGCGCTAATATTATCATCAATCTCAGTGCATCACCGTATCACCTCGGCAAATGGCAGGAGCGGCAGACTCTTATTCGAAACAGAGCGGTTGAGTGTGGTGCATCTATCGTCTATACGAATATGATCGGTGGGCAGGATGATCTCGTTTTCGATGGGCACAGTCTCGTCGTTTCGCATGAAGGAAACGTAGTTACGCAGGGGCACGGTTTTCGAGAACAGCTCCTGGTAGTGGATGTACCGTATAATAGTGTTGAAACAGACATCACGGATTCCGATAGGGTTGAATGTATCGCTCTGACGCTTCCCTCCAATTCGAGGGTGGAATCGGAACCCGTTCCTGAAGTATCCACTCCTCCCAGCATTGAACAGGAAGTATACGATGCCCTCGTACTCGGTACCCGGGACTATATCCGAAAGAACGGATTCAGCGACGTGATAATCGGGCTTTCAGGTGGTATT
>Ga0180434_10002158_pt1 | contig 26915 bp, 23 predicted proteins | sample SS_ome_7_FD_132453 | JGI IMG/M metagenome (GOLD analysis project Ga0180434, IMG submission 132453) | Hypersaline lake sediment archaeal communities from the Salton Sea, California, USA - SS_1_D_2 metaG | ecosystem: Environmental > Aquatic > Non-marine Saline and Alkaline > Hypersaline >... | reverse complement strand
GTCGGGGCGAGTTTGCGAGGGCTCGGGCGATGGCGACGCGCTGCGATTGCCCGCCGGAGAGCTGGGTCGGACGATGGTGGCCGAATTCACTCAAACCGACGCGGTCGAGACACGCCCTTGCTTGGCCGCGCCGCTCTCTCGGGCGGATCCCGGCGTACGCCAGTGGAAGCTCGACGTTCTGTAGCGCCGTCGCCCGCGGCAGGAGGAAGAACTGCTGGAAGATGAACCCGACCTTCTTGTTGCGGATCGCGGCGAGCTCCTCTCGCGAGAGACGTCCGAGATCCTCTCCGTCGAACAACGCCTGTCCGGAGGTCGGCCGGTGTAAGGCACCGATGATGTGCATCAGCGTCGACTTTCCCGACCCCGAAGCCCCGGTGATGGCAATCGACTCGTGCTCGTCGATCCGAAGATCGACACCGCGCAGGGCGCGATAGACCACCTCGCCCATTGGGTAGTCCTTGGTGACGTGCTGAAGATCGATCATCTCGATCACGGCATCCCCGGGAATCCACCGGCCGGCGTTCCGCCACCTTGGATAAAGATCATTCCTCTCTCCGCGGCGGCACGATCTCGTGGCGCGGAGGCCGCGTTGAGCAAGATCACGTCCCCTTCTTCGAGGCCCTCTATGACCTCAGCGTACGTGTCGGACGTCACGCCGATTGTCACCTGCTGCGGCGTTGTCTTTCCATCGACCACTTTCGTGACCATCCACCCGCGGGGCGATTCAAGGAGCGACGAAATCGGAATCCGGAGTACGTCCGTGGCCTCAGCGGTGAGAATCTCCATCTCCACGGTATAGCCGACGAGGATCGATGCATCCGCTACCGGCAGCTTCCCGGTCACCGAGACCGTGGTGCTGTTCCCCTTCGATTCGGCTATCCCTCCCACCTCGACGATCTCGACCTGCCAAGTCCGGTTCGGAAGAGGCTCGATGATCGTCTGGGCCGTCTGGCCGACGGCGACATCGGGCGCGTCGAGTTGGTCGACGTCCGCCTCGACGTACAACTCACTGGTATCGATGAGGACAATCCGCCAGTTGTCCGACGAGGCCGTTGCTTGTTCGATGGTCGTGACCACGCCGGCGAACGGCGCCCGCAGGGTGGCGGCTTCGTAGTTTGACAACGCGATGTTGTAGGCCAGTTCCTTCTCACGGATTGTCAGCGGGACCCCCTCGGCTCGCGCCTCTTTGAGCGCCCGCTCGGCCTGCAGCAGCGAGAGCTCCAGCTGGCTCTGGTCGAGCGTGACCAGGATCTGCTCTTTTTCGACTCGCTGGCCGACGTCGACGAGGACCTCCTTGACCCGGTCGCCTTCGAACGTGAAGGTGTATTCCTGCTTCGGGGCAACTGCTCCGTAGGCGACGAGGGTTTGACGGATCTCCCCCCGTTCTACCGTGGATGTGGTCTGGCCCTTGATCCCCGCTGTCGATTCGCCGTTCGATCCGCCCAGCGTGAGGGCGAGGGTCACACCGACAGCGATGAGCGCGAGAGCGCCAATACCACCGAAGATCCAGATTTTTCGTTTCCGTTTCATTGGAGCCACTCCTCCCATCCCAGTTCAAGTCCAAGGGTGTCTCGATAGCTCAGATAAGTTAACAGAAGGGCGGTCTCCCGCTCTCCGGCCTCGAGGGTGAACGCCTCCATCGACTCGGCGAATTCCTTCCAATCGTCCTCCCCGATCGTCCCGGCTTCGTACTTCGACGCTGTTACCTGCTCGTCCAGCGCCCACTTCTCTTCTTCCAGTGCGAGGCGATCGAGATCGCGCAGCGCGTCGCGCAGCGCGGCCTGTTCACTGAGGAGCGAATTCAGCGCCTGATTCCTCGCAGCACGGAGTTGTTCCTTCGCGAGTGCCAGCTTCGCTCTCGCGATGGCGATTCGGTCGTCCCGGTCGGGAGAGAAGAAGTCGAACACGAGCGTCCCTCCGATCGCCCACCCGTTGCTCGTGTATCCAGCCTCGATCGAGAAGTCCGGAAGTACCTCGCGGAGCGCGGCGGACAGATCCTCCTCGGCCTCCTCCACGCTACGAATGGCTGAGAGAACCGAGGTCGACGCCTCTACAGCCGTGTCGATCAGCTCCTCACGCGCGATGAGCTGTTCGGCTTCCGCAGTGAGCCCTTCGAGCGCGAGGCTGATCGGCGTGAGTTCGATGGGGTCGGATGTTCCAAGGGTCTCCCGTGCGAAGTCCTCCAGATTTTGCTCGTATGATGTCCGCAGCTTGTCCAGCTTGATCTCGGCTTCGAGGACGTCGAGCCGGGCTTCGGCGAGCGTCGAGGCTCCTTTCAGACCTTCCTCGACCAACTCCTGGATCGAACGGAGGTCCTCCTCTGCCCGCGATAGCTGCTGCTCCGCTCGAGCGACAGCGGCTGCGTCGGAAAGAAGCTGGCTGTAGGAATCGATCGTCTCCAGAATCAACGCATTCCGCGTGCGGGAAAGAGCTGTTTTCGACTCCTCGACCGCCTCCCTCATGCGCTGAATCTGTTCCGTTGCACTGCTGGGCTCGGATAGGTCGATCTTCTGGGTGTATTTCAAGCTCCACCCGGAGAATCCCCATGATCCATCTTCGGTGTCCCAAATGAGATCCAGTTGGCCGGAGATCTGAGCCGACGTCCCGAACGGAAGCGACAGACTTCCGTCGAGGGATCCACGCAGTTCTCCCGAGAATCCATCCAGGGTCAAGTCCGGCGGCTGGATCTGAAACGACAACGTCGGAAGGAAGAAAGTCGCGAGGGTCGAATCCAATTCCAGCTCCGCCAGGCGAAGAGAGATCTCGGCCTGGCGGAACTCCGAGCGATGCTCCAGCGCGCGTTCGACGGCCTCGGCGATCGTCGTGGCCGACGCGGTTGTATAAGGGATCCACAGGCTGCCCACGGCAGCAAAAAAGACCATGAGACTTCTCCATCTCATGAATACACCCTCCTTTGCCGACGGCTAAGTCGGTGCGGGTTCTCTTCAGTGCAAGCAATATGCAGATTTTGGTGACGGTACGTCCAGCTTGTCGTGAAAGCCGGGCAGATTTGTGGCGGGATTGTGTAGATCCCCTGCCGGGAGTTTCCCCAGGCGGAGCCCTTGCCACATAGGAAGGACGCGGCTTCCTCTCCGGCTCATCCGGCGTGGCCCGATATACTTAAAAGAGCGGGTTCATACACTTCGAGATGGGGGACCTCGATGGAGCGACGCAAAGAACGGATTGAGCGAGGTAGCGGCGTGCCGCTCTACCGCCAGGTTGCGGCGATCCTGCGCCAGCGGATCGAGGACGAGATCTATCGTCCCGGGGAACGGATTCCGACGGAGTTCGAGTTGTGCGATCAGTTCGGCATGAGCCGGATCTCGGTCCGCCAGGCGTTGGGTGAATTGGAGCATGAGGGGCTTCTGCACCGAAGACAAGGAAGCGGCACCTACGTCCGCCCCGAGTTCGGTGTCGGGATCCACGCGCTTGCTGTCCTCGTTAGTGAGGATCAGTGGATCGTACCCCTGGAAGAGGCGGCCGCAGCATTCAACCGTGAGCACCCCGCAACCCCCTTGCGCCTAGAGTTCCAGGTTCTCGGCCGTCCGCAGCTGCGCTCGAAGATCTTCGCCGCGGTCGGACGCGGAGAGGCCCCTGATCTCGCTCTCATCGACTGGCCTTGGGTGGCGGAGTTCGCGGATCTTCATTTCCTTTACCCACTGGATGAACTCGACAAGGTCTGGATCGATGAGTTTCGTTCCGATCTTTTCTCGGTCTTCGTCGACGAGGCGGCCTCCCCTCTTTATGCGATCCAGCCGGAGGCCAATGTCTCGGTCATCTGGTATCGGCGGGATTGGCTGAAAGGGAAGGGGATTGAGCCTCCCTCGACGTGGGACGATTTCGTCACCGCCGCACGGGGATTTTCAGACGGACAGCGCCCTTCGATCGCGTTTGCAGGGGGAACGACAGCGGGGGAGACAACGACCTACCAGCTCCTTCCCTTCCTCTGGGCCGCAGGGGGCGATCTCCTTGTTGGTCGTGAGGTAGCGCTCGATCGGCGCGCCGTCCGGGCTCTGCAGTTCCTCGTGGATCTGGTCCATCGTCATCATGTTGCACCGGTCGAGGTCGCCTTCTACTCGTGGGATCAGCCGGCCCGGCTTTTCGGCCGGGGCGAGGTGGCGTTCGCCGTAGGTGGAAGCTACGAGAAGAAACGCATTCAACAAGTCGCGGGATGGGACGAGGAGGCCTTTGGCGATCGCGTCGGGTGTATCCCAATTCCGCCTCCTCCGCGAGGGACTGCGGCCACAGTGGCGGGAGGAATGGCGTTTGTCGTCTTCCGACAATCGCAGCAGCCTCGGCTTGCCTTCGAGGTGATCAAGCGCGTCGCCAGCCCCGACATCATGCGCTCGTTCTGTGCGGGAAGTGGTCGTTGCCCCACACGGATCTCGGTTACGCGGGCCCTCGATCCGGTTGCCGACCGCTTTTCTCGTGAAGTCGCCGAGTTCTTACACAACGCACGCCCCCGGCACGGCATCGCCGAATACTCGAAGGTCTCCGAGCAGTTTCAGTTGATGGCGGAAAACGCGATCACAAAAAGGCTCACACCGAAGCAGGCTGTCGACCGCGCCCGGGAGATCATCAGGATCCTCGTCTCTTAAATCGGAGATTCAGTCACAGTATTGTCCTTTGTCCATCGCTGTGGTAGACTTATACGAGAAATGGGGAGTTGTGAAGGTATTTGTCATAACAAATCTTTGGGATAAGACCGCCTCCTTCCTCACGCGGGGGAGCGTGGCCTGACGATTGACCTGTGTTCTTCTAAGGGAGGTGATGAACCGAACGGACATCTCTTGATCGTGGTGGAGTCATCACGTGCTCATGGGAATCTAAGGAGGTGTGTCGATGCGTTTCATGCGGAATGCAATCCTATTAGCAGGACTGGTGATCTTCGGCGTAACTCTGTTGGGCTTCGCACAGACGGTGGTCGAATTTTGGACAACGGATAACGAACCGGACCGAGTCGAAGTCTACGAAGCCGTGGCGGAACGCTTCATGGCGGAGCATCCCGGAATTGATGTACGGATTGTCCCTGTGGAGGAAGCGGCGATCAGCCAGCGGATTGCGACGGCCGTCGCTGCCGGGCAATTGCCGGATATCGTCCGCATGGGCATCGAACGCGTTGCTGTCTTTGCGGCCGACGGTCTGCTCGATGAGGACGCGGCCGAGGCCGTGATCGACAAAATCGGTGTCGCCGATTTCCGCGACGGCCCGCTCTCGATGGTGGTCAATCCGGCGACCGGCAGGTACGCCGCCGTTCCGTACGACGGGTGGATCCAGGCGATCTGGTATCGGACCGACATCTTCCGCGAGGCGGTGCTGACCCCTCCGGCTTCTTGGGCCGATATCGACGCTGCCGTGGATAAGCTGCCCGGTTTCGGGAACTTGCTCTACGCGCTGGTCCTGGGAACCGATCCGGGACAGAACTACGGGCATCAGGTCTTTGAACAGGTCGCGATATCCAATGACGCGTGGCCGTTCGACGAGGACGGCAACGTCACCATGAACACCCCGCAGATGATTCAGGCACTCGAGTTCTACACGGGCCTACAACGTGGGGCCGTCCCGGGGCCGCAGTACTGGCGCGGGGCACGCGAGGCGTATGAGCTGGATCAAACAGCGATGCTCTTCTACAGCACGTACATCATGGACGACCTCGTCGAGGGATCGGGAATGGAAAGCGGCGAGCAGGTCCAGATTGCCGTGGAAGACCTGGCATTGAAGACGGGGTTCGCTTCGCAGATGATCGGACCGCGCGGATCGGCCACCTACGGGCAGCTGGTCACGTTCGGTATCATGAAAGGGGCGGACGAAGCGGCGCAGCTCGTCGTGGAGTATTTCCTCACCGAGGGGTATATAGAGGTCCTGGCGTTGGCCCCGTTCGGCAAGGTCCCCGTTTTGGAGAGTGCCGTCGAGGGATGGAAAGAGCTCAGCCCGTTCTTCGCCTACTACTCCAGCGACACGCTCGACCAAATCGCCAATGGCTATGACACGATGCAACGCTGGCTGTTCCGCCCGGACTACGATCCGGTGGAGCGGGCGGTGATCGGTGACATCGAGGGGCGCTTGCTGATCTCACAAGCGATCAGCAATATCGCTCTCGAGGGGATCATGACCCCCGAGTCGGCCGCGGCGTGGTTGCAGGAGCAGGTCGAGGCCCTGTTGGCCGAACGTCAGTAGGAGAATCGACAGGGTGGGGGAGGGAACTTGTTGCCCCCACCCTCTCCTTGCGGTGTAGGATGTCGGGGACGGATCAGAAGTCTGTCGACGCGATGGGAGAGGATGGGGCTTGGCGCGAGGGGCGAGAACACGATCCTCATCATACTGGGCCCGCCGCGGAACGCTTCGCGCCCGGGAGGCCCGTCTTGCCTGGCTACTGACCTCTCCGACCGGCCTGATCGTTTTCGGCCTGGTCCTATTTCCCGTTGTATTCAGTGTGTGGATCAGCTTTCACGATGTCACGCTTCGAAATTTGAACGACGTGTTCAACGCCCCGTTTATCGGATGGAAGAACTATCGCAACGTCGTGAACGACTTCGCGTTTAAATTCCAGAGTTGGAGGCAGTGGGGGGCGGCGATCACCAGTGTCGTCTACTCCTTTCTTGCGACGGTGCTCACGGTCTTGCTCGGCCTGATCGCGGCCCTGCTGCTTCATCGGCCGTTCCGGGGCCGCGGCCTGTCGCGAGCGGTCTTTCTCTTCCCCTACGTTGCCCCGATTGTGAGTGTTGCGTTCGTCTGGCGATGGATCCTCGACCCGCGCCCCTCGGGTGTGCTCAATGACCTCTTGTTGCGCCTCGGCTGGATCGACGCCCCCCACGCCTACCTGTCCACTCGCGGTCTCGCCCTCGCTTTGGTGATCGTGTTCACCGCGTGGCGGTACTTCCCGTTCGCCATGTTGATGATCCTCGCGCGCCTGCAGGCGATCGATCGGACTCTCTACGAGGCCGCGGGGGTCGACGGGGCCAACGCGTGGCATAAGTTCCGGCACGTGACCCTGCCCGAGCTGCGCTACGTCCTGGGTGCACTCTTCCTTCTGCGATTGATCTGGACGTTCAATAAGTTCGACGACATCTTTCTCTTGACCGGAGGTGGCTACGGGACCAACGTCCTGCCTGTGCTGACCTATCAGTTCAGCTTCCGATCGTTCAACTTCGGCAAGGGGGCGGCCAACGCGATGATCCTTCTCGGGATCCTCATCCTGTTCATGACCGTCTACGCGAAGACCATCATGCGGAACCGGGAGTAGGGGGAAACGTGGCGAGTTCGCAGAGGGATCGGGGGAACCTCATCGAACGCTTGGCCGGGTCGTTCACCTGGCCCCGTGTCGTGTTCGCCCTTGTCTTTGTGTTCTTCCTCACCGGGATCTTGTTCCCGTTCTATTGGATGGTCAGCTCCTCGTTCAAGACGTACGCCGAGATTGGCGGGCGCGAAGCCGTCTACGTCCCCGGAGCCCTCCGCTTCGATGCGTACCGCGAGCTGTTTGACCGTGAGGGATGGAACTTCCTCCAGAACGTCCTGAACAGCGTTAAAGTCGCGGTCCCGACGGCCGTTATCGCCGTCATCCTGTCGACCCTCGGGGCCTACGCGATCGCGCGTCTTCGGTTTCGGGGAAAGAACCTGATGCTCAATGGGATTCTCCTGGTCTATCTTTTCCCCGGCGTCTTGCTGATCATTCCGTTGTTCGCGATGATCTCCCGTATCGGAGCGACGCTCGGTTTCACGGTCCAGGACAACCTTCCGGTGCTTATCGTCACGTATTTGGCACAGACGCTGCCGGTCGCATTGTATATGCTGGCCAACTACTTTCGCACGATCCCGGCCGAGATCGAACAGGCCGGGTTGATCGACGGCTGTAGCCGAGGAGGCGTGATCTGGAGAATCACGCTCCCGCTGTCGGTTCCGGCACTGGTCAGCGTCGCCATCTACACGTTCATGATCGCGTGGAACGAGTTCCTGTACGCGCTCGTCTTCCTCAACAATCGGACGATGTTCACGATGCCGATCCAGATCAACACGATCTTCAACGACCCCACCCCGCGCCCCCACGTGGTGATGGCCGCCTCGACGATCATGACCATTCCGGTTGTCGTGATCTTCCTCGCGTTGGAGCGTTTCCTCGCCGAAGGGCTTACCGCCGGCGGAGTGAAAGGGTAGGCATGCCTCGCTCCTTCCCTGAGGGCGTGTGTTCTCGCTTGTCTGAGCACCTCGAATTCCTGTACGGTCCGACGCGTGCCCGCGGCGTCCTCGAACGCCTGATCGTGCGGTTGAAGGGATTCGTCCGCGGGGAAGGAGTTCGTCCACGCCCCTCCCTCTCCGAACGGACATCGATTCTGATCACGTACGGAGACCAGGTGAGCGAACCGGGTGCCCCGCCCCTTCACACGCTGGGCGACGTCCTCGAAGAGACCGTGAGCGGCTTGATCACGGACGTTCACATCTTACCGTTCTTCCCCTATTCCTCCGACGACGGCTTCTCGGTCATCGATTACGAGGCCGTGGACCCGAAGCTGGGAGACTGGAGCGACATCCACCGGCTCACCGGGCGGTTCGGCCTGATGGCCGATTTGGTCATCAACCACGTCTCGGCGCAGAGCCCCTGGTTTCAAGGGTTTCTTCGGGGGGAGCCGGGATTCTCTGACTTCTTCATCACGGTTGAGGAGGGCACCGACCTGTCGAACGTCGTTCGCCCGCGGGCTCTGCCGCTCCTCACGCCGGTGAAGACGAACAGAGGGGAGAAGCTCGTCTGGACGACGTTCAGTTCCGATCAGATCGATCTGAACTACGCCAATCCCGAGGTCCTCCTCCGAATGATCGATGTTCTCCTCTTCTACGTTCGCCAAGGCGTCACCCTCATCCGCCTCGACGCAGTCGCCTTCCTGTGGAAACGGATCGGGAGTGCGTGCGTCCACTGTGAAGAGACGCACCGGATTGTCAAGCTGATGCGGGGCGTCCTCGATGCGGTCGCTCCTGATGTCCTGCTGATCACTGAGACGAACGTTCCGCACGGCGAGAACATCGGCTACTTCGGAAGTGGGACCGACGAAGCACAGCTCGTCTATCAGTTCCCGCTCCCCCCTCTTGTCGTGGACGCGTTTCAGCGGGGCGACGCTACCTCGCTCAGCCGATGGGCCGCCACGCTCGCGCCGCCGCCAGGGAACGCGACCTTCTTCAATTTCCTCGCCTCGCACGACGGCATCGGCCTCCGTCCGTTGAAGGGTCTGCTTGAACCGGCACACGTCGAGGCGATGGTCGAACGGACGGTGGCGCACGGAGGCTGCGTCTCGTTCTGGCGGGATTCGGACGGAATCCAGAGCGCCTATGAGCTCAACATCTCGTTCTTCGATGCTCTGAGTGACCCGCGAGGCTGCGAACCGATCGACCTTCAAGTGCGCAAGTTTCTCACCGCACAGGCGATCATGGTGAGCCTTGCTGGGGTCCCTGGGATCTACTTCCACAGCCTGTTCGGCTCGCGCAGCTGGCTTAGAGGCGTCGAGGAGCGCGGCGAGAATCGCGCCATCAATCGGGAGAAGCTTACGAAGAAGCGACTCCTCGACGAACTCCACGATGTCGACTCACTCCGCGCGAAGGTCTTTGGCGGGTACCGAAAGCTCCTGGAAACACGGAACTCGTGCGCCGCCTTCTCCCCTCACGCGCCCCAGCGGGTCCTGGCCATCTCCCCCCACGTCTTCGCCGTCCTCCGCGGCGGGGCCGACCAGCCCTCGATCCTCTGTCTCCACAACGTCAGCGGAGAAGGGGTCCTGGTCCGTCTCGATCGTGACATTGCCGAGAGGTTCAACTCTCCGCTTGTCGATCTTCTGAGGGGTGAAGGTTCGCCCGAGAGTGAGTCGGAGGTGGGGTTTGTCCCCCTGTGTCCGTACGGCACGGTGTGGCTGACGGAGGCCTCCGCGTGAATGTCGGGTTTCTGTCGACACGTCTTGCCGGAACAGACGGGGTCTCCTTGGAGACGGCGAAGATCGCGGAAATCACGGAAAGGATGGGGCATCGGACTTTCTACTGCGCCGGAGAACTGTCCGAGGACGGCCCGGCGGGTCGTTGCATCCCCGAATTACACTTCAACCATCCCGAGATCCGCCGGATTCACGACGACATGTTCGGCGGTGGGACAGCGGACCTGAGAGTGCGAATCCGGGCGTCGGCCGCGAGACTCCGGCCGCAGATCGCCGAATTCCTGGAGGGCCTCGACCTCCTTGTCGTTGAGAATGCACTGACGATTCCGATGAACATCCCGCTTGGCGTCGTCCTACGCGATCTCATCTTCGAGACCGGAATCCCGACCCTCGCCCATCATCACGACTTCTATTGGGAGAGATCGCGATTCGCGGACTGCGCGCTCCCCGATATTCTCAATCGCTGCTTTCCTCCCGAACTTCTGCCCATTCGGCACGTAGTGATCAATTCCCTCGCGCAACAGGCGCTCCAGGAACGCAGGGGGATCGAGTCGCGAGTCCTTCCCAACGTTCTCGATTTCGAGCGCGGTCCGGAGGAGCGCCAGGCACGCACCGCCGAACTCCGCGAGTCCCTTCGCTTCGGTCCCGACGATCTGATGATCCTCCAGCCGACGCGCGTCGTTCCGCGGAAGGGAATCGAGCGATCGATCGAACTGGTGGCCCGCCTCTCCGAGTGCCTCACCCCCCGCCGCGTCGGACTCTTGATCACACACCCCGCGGGGGATGAGGGGATCGAATACCTGGAGAACCTTCAAGCGAAGGCCCACTCACTCGAGGTCCGTCTGGAGCTGGCTGCCGAGCGGTTCGCCGCGCGCCGCGAGGAGGACCGGGGCGGAAACCGTCGATTCGATCTCAGGGACGCGTACGCGTGCGCTGATTTCGTTGCTTATCCGAGCCGAATCGAGGGGTTCGGGAACGCGTTCCTCGAGGCCGTTTTCTATCGCCGCCCGGTGATGGTCAACCGCTATCCTGTTTTCGTTGCCGACATCGAGCCGCATGGGTTCGATGTCGTCGCGATCGATGACGTCGTCACGGAGGCAACCGTGCGCGACGTTGTTGAGCTGCTCTTGAACCCCGAACGAAGAGACCGGATGACTGAGCGGAACTACACCGTCGCATCACGGCACTTCTCCTATTGCGCGGCGCGCGTTCTGCTCGAGGAGATCTTTGTCCCCTTCTCCTGACGGATCCCCTCTTCCTGTGCATCGCAAGCGCCTCGAGGACGACAGCGAGGTGCGGAAGTTCGCGACGCTGGTTGCGTTGTTGTCGACGATGTTCCTTGCCATTCAAGTATCAGGAACTTCAGGTTGGTTGCTTCCCATGCTGAGTGCGGCGATGAGGAGACTTGAGCCCTGTCTCCAGCTTGTTCCGGACCTCACGTTTGACCCGCGCAGCGAGTCGATCTGCGTGCTCGTCGAGGAAATGGAGTACAGCATCGCGGTCAAAGGCGACCAGCTCCCGTAGTGCCCACGACAGTGCCTTGACGACCATGTCGTCGTCATCTTCGACCAACAGGCGGCAGATTTCGAGTGTCCGCGGGGCATCCCCGGTTCCGCCACTGACGCGTGAGTTGAGCCCCACTGTCGAGACCAGGGCAACACGTCGCCACCAGCGATCGGGGGAATTGGCCCACGCTCTCACGTCCTCTGTAGTGATCCGATGACGCACCCAGGCCGGGCCGGCCAGATGTCTGGCGAACGAATCGGCAGCCCCCCAGGAATCGATGCCGCAGCCGAGCTCCTCGAGTTCCGGACAACCGAGTAGCGCGAAGGCGTCCCGGTGGTGACGAATCAACTCATAGCAGATGCCGGAACGATGTCCGTAGTCGCGGACGAGAGATCGCCCGACCTCGAGCACAAACTCCCCGGAGTAAACTATGAGTCGCTTGGAGAAGGCTTTGCGAAGGCGATCGATGGAGGCGGCGCGGCGAACCTCCAGCGACCGGACCTCGCGATCGATCTGCGCAGCCATGTCCGTTGGATTTGTGCATCTCTCCTGGTCCATCGGTTCCTCCTCTCTTGGACTGGGGGGGCCTGTTCCCTCTGTTGCGTTTTCAGCTTCCGCCAATTTCTGGCTTGAATCGGCTTTCCGCTTCGAAGGAGATGACGGCGACCCGGGAAGGAACGCCGGACCCCGCGATCCATCGGCACAAAGCCCCCCGGAATGGCCAACAGGTCACCCCGGCGGATCGTTCCTTTCCGTGGAGAACACCTCGAGGGCCCGGCGAAGATCGGCGATGAGGTCCTCGACCGGTTCCAGGCCGACGGAGAGCCGGACGAGGTTGTCGGGGATCCGGGCTTGTGCCCTCTCCTGTTTGCTCATCGACGCGTGGGTATTTGTGACCGACTGATTGGCGAGGCTGGTGGTTCCGCCGAGGCTCGTCGCCAGTTTGATCGCGCACAAGCGGTCCATGAATCGGGTTGTCCCTTCGTAGTCGGCCTCTAGCTCGAAGCTGATGATCCCGCCGAAACCGGCCATCTGACGTGCGGCGAGGGCATGGTCGGGGTGGCTTGCGAGTCCCGGGTAGTGGACCACCCGGACGCCCGGTTGGGCGACCAGCCAGCGGGCAATTTGCTCGGCGGAGTCGTTCTGCCTGCGTACCCGGACTTCGAGGGTCTGCAGCCCTCTCCAGACAAGGTAGGCCTGTGTCGGATCGAGAACACCGCCGAGCATCCTCCGGAGCATCCAGATTCGACGGGCGGTCGAAGCGTTGCAGCAGGCGAAGCCAGCGGTCACGTCGTGATGGCCGCCGAGGTATTTCGTCGCACTGTGCAGTGTGATGTCGACCCCGAGGGTGTGGGACCGGAGATTGACCGGAGAGGCGAACGTGGCGTCGAGGAGCACGATCGCCCCCTTCTTGTGTGCCGCCGCTGCCAGGGACTCAATGTCGAGGATCCGCAGCAACGGGTTCGTCGGGGACTCGAGAAAAAGCGCGGTGGCTCCCTGCCGGAGCAGGTCCCGACATACACCCGCCTGGTCGGCGGAGTACAGGTGGGTGGTTACACCGATCGCCGGCAGGAAGTCTGTAAGGAAGCGGATCGTTTCTCCGTAGCTCGCCATCGCGGCAACGCGATCGCCCGGCTTGACGCAGGAGAGGATCGAGGTCGTGATCGCGGCCATCCCGGAGGCGAACGCGATCGATTCCTCGTATCCTTCGAGGGCGGCGAGTCGCTGCTCCACCTCGCGAACAGTGGGGTTGTCCCAGCGAGAGTAGATGTAGCCAGTACGGTGGTTGACGACATCGATCAGGTCTGCACTGTTCTCAAATCTGTAAGTGGCAGAATGGACAATCGGTGGAACGACAGGCTCCCCTTTCATCTCACACCTCCCAAGCAGGGTCAAAGTAGCCCAACGTAAAGGCCACCGCACCCTATCTTGCCGACGCGACGGTGTCAACCTGCGTTGCCCAAGGCCTGCGGACATCGGAGGAGGAAGAGATCGCTGGATGCGACCTCTAACGCCCTCTGGGTACGCAAGCCGGTTGAGTCCCGAATCGTCGATGGAGGCTCTGCGGCAGACCACCACCACATCGAACAGGAGGTTCCCGCGGCGAGTTTCGCGAATTTGGCTGATGAGAATCGATCCACCTTCCTGATATACGCTGGTGAACGGAACGGCTTCGGAGGTGTACGTCCTTTGATTTCTTCCACGGAGGCGATGATCATGCAACGTTGCATCCTTGGGTCGATCCTTCTCACGCTGGTGAGTCTGACGATCGGGATCTCCGTCGGTGTACGCGCCGACGGGGTCATTTTACCGGACGACCCTGAGCACGGGTGGCTTTCGATTGTCTATCACGACGTCGAGGTCGCGGTCCGCGATGGGGTCGTCACGACTCACGTCGATCAACTCTTCCGCAATGGCACAGGCCGCGATGTCGAGGGACGGTACATCTTCCCACTCCCCTCCGGGGCGGTTGTGTCGAGCTTCACGATGTGGGTCGACGGTGAAGCGCTCGAGGCGCGGATCCTCGACGCCGACGAGGCACGGGCAATCTACGAGGACTACGTCCGCCGGGCGATCGACCCGGCACTGCTCGAGTACATCGGGCGCGATACCTTATCGGCGCGCATCTTCCCGATTCCAGCGGGCGGTGAACGGCGGATCGAGCTCACATACACCGAGTTGCTCTCCGCCGAGGGCGGAACCTATCGATACCGTTATCCCCTCGATACGGAACGCTTCTCTGCGCGTCCCCTTGAGCGGGTGACCATCTGTGTCGATCTCCAAACGAGCGCCCCCCTGGGGGCCGTTTACTCCCCCACCCACGCGCTCGGCGTCGTTCGAACAGCCGACCATTCGGCGTCCGGGCTCTACGAGGCGTTCAACGTCCTTCCCACGCAGGACTTCCTCCTCTACTACTCCTCCATGGCAGCCGACGCGGTGGGGATGACGTTGCTGACGTATCGCGTTCCCGGGGAAGACGGGTTCTTCCTTCTCATCGTGACGCCGCCGGAACTTGCGCCGTCCGGGGCGACGATTCCGAAGGATCTCGTCTTCGTGCTCGACGCTTCGGGGAGCATGAGCGGACGGAAGATCGAGCAAGCGAAGGAGGCCCTGCGGTTCGTCCTCGAGAACTTGAATTCCGACGACCGTTTTGCGGTGATCTCCTTCTCTGATTCCAGCAGGGCGCTTCATACGGGACTCGTACCGGTTTCGGCGGAGAACATCACTCGAGCGACAGGGTGGGCCTCGAGGATCGAAGCGGGCGGTGGGACGAACATCGACGGCGCGCTTTCCCTCGCCTTCTCCTTATTCGAGGCGAACGGTCGCCCGAAGTTTCTCATTTTCCTCACCGACGGGGAGCCGACGGTCGGCGAAGTCGACCCGGCCACGATCGCGCAGCACGCGGTCGACGCGAACGCCACGGAGGCCCGGATGTTCGCTTTCGGCGTCGGCAACGACGTCAACACGGTCCTCCTCGATCAACTGGCACAGGAGAACCGCGGTACCACGACGTACGTCCTCCCGGGCGAGAACCTGGAGGTCGCACTCTCGAACTTCTACCATAAGATCGCGTCGCCGGTCCTGGCGGACACCACAGTGGCGGTTGACGGGGTCGATGTGTTCGACCTTCAGCCGACGGTGCTGCCGGATCTCTTTCGGGGAACTCAGCTTCTCCTTCTCGGACGCTACCACGGCGAGGCGGAGGCCCGCATCACCGTATCGGGGAACGCCGGCGGGATCGCGACGGCCTACACAACGCTGTCGACTTTCCCCGCGTTCTCGCTCGAGAGCGCGTTTCTGCCTCGCCTGTGGGCGGGGCGGAAGATCTCGTACCTGTTGAATCAGATCCGCTTGTACGGAGAGAGCGACGAGTTGGTGGACGCGGTCGTCGCCTTGAGCCGGCGCTACGGGATTATCACCCCGTACACCTCATTCCTGGTCGACAGCGACATCGGGTCCGATGAAGAGGCGGCCGACGCGGTCCGCCAGGCGACCGCTGCGCCGGCCGTCGGGGCGAACGCTGTTGCGGGTGCGTCATCGCTGAAGGCACTGTCCGAGGCCGAGACGGTGCAGACGGGGATCGAGGGCGTTCGGATTGTCGAGGATCGGACGTATTTCTACCGCAACGGGGTCTGGATCGACAGCGAATACACCGACGAGGAGACCCTCGACATCGCGCTCTACAGTGACGCCTACTTCGAGCTGACGGAGATCGTTCGTTGGATCGGCTTGCACCTGGCACTCGGAGAACGCCTCGTCATCCGCGTCGACGACATCTTTGTGCGGATCGATGAGGACGGGCTGGAGGAACTGACGGACGATGTCATGGAGGCGCTTGGGTCCTAGCGGGGTCTCCCCGGGGGTTCGACGCTGAAGGGTCTCGGGCAGCGGGGTGCTGCGATCCAACGGGGTCGCTGATCTTGCCGCCTGCCTTCTCCGTTCGAAGCGCAGGGGGATTGGGGGTCGGTTGATCCGCAGGGAGAGGAGGTTTCATGATCGGGCGAATCGGGTCGGTGGCACTCACGGCATCCGATGTAAAACAGGCGGTCACGTTCTACGAGGCCGTCCTCGGGCTGACGAAGAAGTACGAATTCCAGGACTACGTGGGGTTCGATTGCGGCGGTGTCGAGCTCGGGGTGAAGACGTGGGGAGAAAAGGACGATCCACGGGCGGGTGAGCCGTGCATCTTCCGGCCGGAGGTAGTGGATCTCGTCGATATAGATCAACGAGAACGCCGGATCGTTGGGTCCTTTCCAGAATTTGTCGAAGAACGGCAGCTCCTGTGAGATCCGCTCTCGCGTTCGAGCGTCGGTGATGATCTGTGCGGTGGCGCACAGTTGAACGGAACGATAGCAACCACAAATCCGTTTTGCCGTTGCCTCCCGCAGCGGCTACGATGGGTTTATCGCAGATACACGGCGATCGGTCTATCGGATCGCCGGTGGGGGGGGCTGGAAGATGGGTGCAGGGAAGGTCGTCTCGCTGATTGTTGGAAGTCTGATCCTGCTTGCCGGCGTCGGGCTGCTGCTTGGGGGGGAGTGTTGGTTGGGATCGATCTCGGATTCACCGACGAAGAGGGGTTTCTGACGACGCCGCCTGCGGAGCTCGAGCGGGACACGTACGCGGTGGTCGGCGAGGCGGTGTTCGAGGGCGATTGGATCTGGTGGTACCGGAACCCGGCGACCGTGCGGATCCGAATGACGGCAGACCGATCGATCTTCCTTGGGATCGCCCCGCGCGCAGATCTCGAGGCGTATCTGTCCGACGTCTCGTACTCGGAGATCGAGGAGATCGACTTGGAGACGTACCGCAAGGAACGGGTTTGGACGTCCGAGTATCGGGATCGGATCGGCCCCAATCCTCCGGCGATGCCGGGCGAGCAGCCGTTCTGGCGGGCGAGTGTCCAGGGCGAAGGGACGCAGACGCTCGTTTGGACAATCGAACCAGGCGACTGGACGCTGGTCGTGATGAATGCCGATGGGTCGCGCGGGATCGACGTGAGCGGGACGGTTGGGGCGGAGGCTCCGTGGCTGCTTGCAGTGGGGATCGGTCTGCTCGCCGCTGGCGCCGTGCTGGTGGCGATCGGCTTGGCGCTGATCTTGCTCGTGGCACGTCGCACGCGGACCGGTGAGGGACAAGCGGCCGAACCGGCGGTGTCGGGCGGCGGCTTTCCACTCACGTTCAAAGCAGAGCTGACCGAACCGCTTTCCCCCGTGTTGTGGCTGGTGAAGTGGTTCTTATTGATCCCGCATTTCATCGTCTTACCGTTCCTCTGGTGCGGATTCGCCCTCTCCTGGCTCGTGTCTCTATTCGCGATCCTGTTTACCGGCCGGTACCCACATGGGTTGTTCAGGTACAACGTCGGGGTGCTCCGCTGGTCATGGCGGGTGGCATTCTATAGCTACGACGCACTCGGCACCGACGAGTACCCGCCGTTCACCCTGCAGGCCGGGAGGTATCCAGCCGACCTCGACATCCCGTACCCCGAGAAGCTGTCCCCCGGACTGGCCCTGGTGAAATGGTGGCTGCTGGCGATTCCGCACTACATCATCGTGGGGGTCTTCCAGGGCGGTGCCGGCTTTTACGAAGTCGGGCTCACCTTCATCCTGACGATCTTCGCCGGGGCCACGCTTCTGTTCACTGGCCGGTATCCGACCGACATCTTTCGGCTGGTGGTCGGGATGAACCGCTGGACGTTCCGCGTCCTCGCCTACGCGTCCCTGATGACCGACGAGTACCCGCCGTTCCGGTTGGACGAATAGGAGCGTGAAACGGGCTGGCTGCGGATTGAGATCTAGAGGAAGTCGATCGTGTGGTGACGGTCCTCCTCCGGACAGCGGTACAGGATCTCGGTCGGCACGATGAGAGGCGCTGCGAAGAGTGGAAAGGAGAAGACGGTGGAATCCCTCATCTCGCCGGCACAGACGCTCGCGGCGGCCCATGAGGCCGGGCTGACCGCTGAGGATCTCCGGCTGAACGGCATCGCGGTTCTGACGTTCAATCGAGGCGTCGTCGAACGCTTGGAGGAGCTGGCGGGGCTGAACGACGCCCGGTGGCCCGGCCCTCACATCCACCCGTACGCTGCACCGCACGCTGTGAAGAAAGGGGCGTACGAGGGGCTCGACGTGATCGTCCTCGTTCCACCGATGGGGGCATCACCGCTCGCGTGTACCAGCGAGGATCTCATTGCCTGCGGGATCAGGGCGATCTTCCTCGCCTGTGCCGCGTGGTCGCTTGGGCCCCCGGTAGCATTCGGAGAGATCGTCGTCCCGTCGTTCGCTGTTGGGCCGGACGGGACCTCGATCCACTACGGGAACCCGGAAGGGCATATTGAGGCCGATCCGGCTGTCGTCGCCGCGCTTGCGGGCTCGGCACGGAAGCGCGGTGCAGCGGTGCGCGTCGGGGGAAACGCCTCATGCGAGGCCCTCTATCGGATCACCTCGGAGATGGTCGAAACCTTCCGGCAGCAGGGGTGCTTCTCGATGGAGAACGGCGAGGCAGCGACGCTCTTCTCAATCTGCCGATCGTTGGGGGTCCCTGGCGGCGCTGTCTTCCAGCCGTACATCGACCTGACCGAGGGGTGGGACCCGAGACGCTTGGATGAGCGGTATCAGGAGACCTGTCGTCTGCAGGCCGACGTCGTCCTCGACGCCGCGCTCCAACTCCGTGACGAGGGGGTGATCTAACCCCGGTTCTTCGCGGCGATCGCCAGGCGGATCGAACCGAACGAACGGAACGTAACCCCCCCTTCTGACTTAAGTTGTCGTTCCAACTCCTTACTGCCTTCGCGAGTCGGCGTCGAAGTCGATGTTCAGCCCAACGATTTTCAGCTGTGGAAATCGCCACGCCAGCTCAGCGATGAAGGTGGCGTAGCCGCAGGCAAAATCGAGGTGTCTCCGGTACATCTGCAGGGGGAGCATCGAGGTGATCCAGCGTTGGACACCACCCCAGCCGATGTCGAGGCCGTCGATCTCAGTACGGGTCGCGTATCCTTTGGAACAAATCGACGTCTCGCGCGATGAGGGAGGACTTGGTGAGGACGCACACGGCCTCGATGGGCTGGTAGGGGTCGCTGTTCATCCCCATGTAGATGCTTTTGGGAGCAACCCCCTCGAGTTCCTCGATGAGGCGGCGTTCGAGGTCTGAGTGGATCAGGATCCGCTGCCTCCAATCCGACTCCGCGCCGTTCAGCGCGTAGCAGTAGAGGCAATGGTGCTCACATCCCACGTACGGATCGATCTGGACCGTGTGTCCTTCCAAGCTGCACGGCTGGAGGATCGGACGTGGGGCGCAGAAACCGATTTCTATCTTGATCCTCCTCTGAGCCCAGTCGACCGATCCTACTCCCTGTCCGGTCGATCCCGAAAAAAGAGGGGATCGGGGACCCGAGCATGAGGCTGGTGGCACCCCCAGGATCGGCCATCGATTTCGTCATCGAGAACCTCTTTCAGCCATCCTACAGGCTGTCGAGACGGACTGGGGACGGGCAAGGATCGGACGAATCGTTACGGCGTTCGGACTCGCCGCCCTGGCCGAACCGGGCTCTGCCGGATAAGGTTTCCCCTTGGAAGGAGCTACCGCCCCATGTCGCGAGACCGCCGAAATCTGGTGTGGATCGACCTCGAAACGACAGGCCTGAGCGTCGGGAACCGGGCGATCCTCGAAATTGCCAGCGTCGTCACGGACAAAGATCTCAATATCGTCGAAGAGGGACCCGACTTGGTGATCCACCATCCCGACGAGATCCTGGCGAGGATCGACCCCTGGTCCGAACAACAGCACGGCCCCTCGGGGCTCCTCGACGCGTCCCGCGCCTCGGACATCTCGCTGCGGGAGGCCGAACAGCGGACGTTGCGTTTCGTGCGGAGGTATACCCACCGCGGCGTCTCTCCGCTCTGCGGCAACTCGGTCTTATTGGACCGTCGCTTCTTGATGCACTACATGCCTGAATTAAACGCCCACCTCAGCCATCGAAACGTCGATGTCAGCGCGCTTAACGAGCTCGCTGTCCGATGGTTCCCCGGCGCGGTTGCCCGATTGGACAAGGGGGTTCGGCACCGCGCGGCGGACGACGTGCGAGAGTCGATTGAGGAGTTGCGCCTCTACCGCTGCCTGATCTTCAAGGAATAGGAGGGCTATGGGTGGCCCTCTCGACCTCACGAAAAGGACGGGAGATCGGGGAGACCGTCCCGATCGAGGTCGACGATGGCGGCGAGACCTCCGAGCGCTGTTTCCTTATAGCGGCTCGGCAGATCGAGACCGGTCTGGTGCATCACTTCCAGCGTGGCGTCGAAGCTCACTCGATCTCTCCCGCCGGAGATCCGCGCAAGATTTGCCGCGTTGAGTGCCGACACGGCGCCGGCGGCGTTGCGCTCGATGCAGGGGATCTGAACCAGCCCGCCCACAGGGTCACACGTCAGCCCGAGGAAATGCTCCAGCGCGGTCTCGGCTGCTCGATCGACCTGATCCTCGACGTTCCCTCCCAGCAGGTAACAGACGGCAGCAGCGGCCATCGCACTCGCCACGCCGATTTCCCCCTGGCATCCGACGAGCGCACCGGCGATCGACGCCTTGGCCACAGCAACGGCGGCGATGAACCCCGCGACCAACAGCGCCTCGTGGATCCGCTCGTTCGGGAGATCGAGAGCCTCCTGGGTTACGCGGAGGCAAGCGGGGAGGACACCGGCGGATCCGCACGTCGGTGCGGTAATGATGCTTCCTCCGTCCGCGTTCTCCTCAGCGACGGCGATCGCGTAGATCGACGCGCGCGTGCTCTCGGAGGAGACGACTCGCGGCGTTCCGCCTGGAGCACGATACCGTTCGTACATCGCCGCGGCGCGACGCTCCACCTGGAGGGGGCCTGGGAGAACACCCGTGCGACGAAGGCCATCATCGATCGAGTGGCTCATCCGCATCCAAACGGTCGCGAGATGGGCCGCCACCTGCTCGCGGGAGTGCCCGTGTGTCGATTCTTCCTCCGCGAGCATGTAGTCGACCAGTGTCTCTCCCCGCTGCGCACACCCGGTGAGGATCTCACGGGTCGAGATCGGAGTGGCTTTCTGGTGCTGGCGCAGCCCGGCGATCGCGGTCCCGTCGACGATCTGTCCCCCACCGATTGACACGTACACCGAGGAGCGAAGGATCCGATCCAGCGGGTTGAGGAGCGAGAACCGCATGGTGTTGGGGTGGGGAAGTGACGAGGTCTCCGTATCGAAGATCACGTCCTCCTCCGGGTGGAAGACAAACCAGCAAGACGAGGCTCTGATGATCCCGGCCGCGTGGACGTCACGATATACGTCGTAGAGAGTGCGGTCGCCGAGATCCTCCGGCCCGAGTCCGGCCAATCCGGCGGTGAGGGCGAGGTCAGACAGATGCCCTTTCCCGGTATGCGCCAGGCTTCCACAGAGCGCGACGCGGATGTGTCCGCCGGAATGGAGATCGGCCTGTTGTGACAACGTGCGAACGAACACCCGACCGGCTCGCATCGGCCCCAGAGTGTGTGACGAACTCGGTCCGACTGCCGGCTTGAGGATCTCGCAGACACTCGGCAGCGTGAAGCCGCCTTTCCTGTTCACGGGCGGACTATGCGGGAACTCCGATCGTGCGTCAAGTCGATCGGGGACTGTAAGATCCGGCAATGCCCCACCTGGGTCAGCGTCCCGTGTGTCGCGGACGCTACGGACCCGGGACGAGAACGCTACGACATCAGGGTGAGAGGGATCCCTCCGAGAAGCAGGGCCAACCGGACAGATCGCCCGGGACCCACTGACTTTCTGTCGGCGAACACCACGGTGCCGAGGCTACGCCTCCGGCGGTCGTTTCTCAGAGGATTTTCCCTCTCGGCGTCGTGCAGGCTCGGGTTTCAGCCCTCGTCTTGCGAGGGCATAAGGGAATTGGACCAGTGCCCGGAAACCGCCGAACGTGGCCAGGCTGCGGATGGAGCGTCGGACCTCGAGGATGAGGGCTTGGGCCGTTTCCTTCTCGCTCGCCTCCCCCCTCTCCCTCTCCCGGACATAGGCAAGGCAGTGGATGGAGTAGAGACCCACGAGGAAGGCGATGAAGAAGAGGAAGTCCCAGTGCTGGAAATTGAGCGTCTGAAGTTTGAAATCAGCCGAAGGGCCGCTCCAGCTCAGGGTCCAGGAGAGCTCACGGCGGGCGAAAAAATCGGCCAGGAACCCGCCGAGAAGCGGTGCAATCCCAGCGGAGACAGAGTTGACGAGGTTGCTGGTGGCGAGATATGCGGTTGCTTGTCCTTTCGGCGCCAGTTTCAGGCTGATGTTGCTCGATCCGAGAGCCACCCCGGCGAGGGAGACACCCATCAGAATGTGGATGAGGATGAGCAACGGGAGGGTGAGGAAGTACCGCCCTGGGAGGGTGGTGAACGTCCAACCGAGGATGCTGACCAACAACAGTGGTCCGCTGACTGCGAGGATCGACTTGTTACTGAGGCGATCGGAGAGTTCGCCCCAGATCCGGAAGAAGAGGATGTTCGCCATTTGACTGAGCGCCGAGAGTCCGACCACAGTGGTCAAATCGAACGCAAGCTCCCGGAGGAGATAGACGGTGAAAAAAGGGGCCGCGAGGTTGATGGAAAAGCTCCAACTCCCGAGGAACAGGACGACCCGACGGAAGTTTCGATCGCGGAACGGCCGACGGAGAAGATCCAGCCAACCGATTTCTCTTTCGTGAGGGTGCATACGGGGTTCCGGCGTCGAAGCGAGGAAGCGGATCCCCAGCATCCCGGCCACCAATCCCACTGCGAAGAGGATCGAGTACCCCCAGATCTCGTGCTGAGGGAGACGGCTCCCCCACTGATCGACGAACACGCCCGCCCCCAGACTGAGCGAGAGTCCGAGACCCATTGACCACGACATCCGCTTGGAGAAGAACGATCCCAAGCGATCGTGGGGGACGAGGTCGTGGATCCACGGTGTCCAGGCGCAGTTGGAGACAGCGGTGAAGATCGCGTGCAATCCGAGGGCACCGGCGAGGAGGACGAGGCCCTGGCGGCCGGGGGCGAACCAGGGAATGAGGGCGATGGGAAGCCAGAACAGGCGGCTGATCAGGGAGAAATACACGGTGATCCTCCGCCGATTTCCCCACCACTGGACGAGACGGACAGAAGGGAGTTGAAGAAGCTGCGCCAGGGGTGGGATTGCGGCCAGCACCCCGACCACGGCGTTGGACGCCCCGAGCTTAAGAGCGAATGCAACGAGAAACGCACCTCCGGTCAGGGTTGCCATCGCTTGACTCGCCAGGCCGTCTCGGATGACGGCCCGCAAGCCGCGTTCGATCTCGTGCTCCTGTAAGGAGTCCTTTGGAGTGAGGCGCATCCTTCTCCTCCGGCTTCGGTGTCGGACCGATCTTCTCGATCCTATGGTAGGCGAGGTCGCGAAGACGTCCAAGGGTCTGCCAGTTCACCAGGCATCCAGGCCAATGGGGCGCACGGCCGCAGGCTGAGTTGAACATCGATGAGAGAGTGGCCAGCATCCTGTCGCGACGCTATGCTAGCAGTTTCTGGAATCAGGACTTCGGGACCTTAGTTTGTCGCGAAGTTTGAGGGGCGTGGTTGTTCATGATTCGGGCATTGATCTTCGACTTCGATGGGCTGATCCTGGACACGGAGACCCCGATGTACGAGTCGTGGACGGAGATCTACCGCGAAGCGGGCCTCATCGTTACGGAAGCGCAGTGGGCGAAGCTCCTCGGTTCGTCCGCCGATCCAGTGGAGGCCTACGAGCTGCTGGAAGCGCACCTTCAACGACCACTCGATCGGGCGCTCCTGCGGGAACGTAGGAGGAAGCGAGAGTTGGAACTCTTGGCAAAAGAACGTGTTCCGACTGGGGTTCGCGAGCTCATCGAACAGGGGAGGAAGTGTGGACTCCGACTGGCGGTCGCATCGAGCTCCGACCGCGGGTGGGTGCATGAACTTCTCCAACGACACGGCTTGATGACGTCGTTCGACGTCATCGTCTGTGCTGAAGACGTTCGGCGGACGAAACCGTCTCCCGATCTTTATCTCGCGGCCCTCCGGAAGCTAAATGTCCGTCCCAAGGAGGCTGTCGCGTTTGAAGATTCGCAGCACGGGGTCACTGCGGCCAAAGCGGCGGGCCTCTTCTGTGTAGCCGTTCCTAACCGGATGACCCGCCATCTCGAGTTTCCAGAGGCCGATCGGGTCGTCTCCTGTCTTTTGGGCCGAACGCTGCGGGAGTATGTGGAGGCAGCGACCCCATCGTCCGAGACCCCCCCGGAGGATGCCCCCCGGGCTGCTATCTGAGGAACTCCAGCTCCCCCGAACAACCATCAAAGAGCTGAGGGTGCTGCGGATCGACCTCGGAGGTGGTGAATTCGACCACCCGGGGAGCGAGGTAGGCGTAGCATTCCTCGGCGGAGATCCAGCCGTCGCTGTTCCCCCCCGATGTCGGCGCCACCGTCGATCGAATCACGCCATGACTCCCGGCCTGCACGGCCCGCAGTCAGCCCCTGACGTCGCCGCGGAGCGCGTCGAGCGCGGTGCGGATCTCGGGGCCGATCATCGCGATCAGCCGTTCGAGCTTATCGCACGTGTAGTCGCCGCATTCGGCGCAGGTCGCGACCTCGCGGGAGGATGCACAGCCTCGCACCTCGCACTCGGCGCAGTACTTGAACCGCTCGCCGCCGGGGACCGCACAGCCGTCGCAGTTCACCTCTTCGGCCTTTACGGAGAAGCCCGGGCCCGACCACCGCTTCGCCGTCTCCACCCGGAGTACGTCGTCGCCGGTTCGTTTGGCGACGTACGCGGGGCAGTCCGTGCACACCAGGCCGCAATAGGCCGTCCATGTCTCCGACATCGTGCCTCCTTCTTCACGCCCGCCTCTGTTCGGTTGTCCAGTCTGCCGATCGGCGCGTTCACTAGTCCTCAGCCGCCAGGAACGGCGCCCGGTCGACCTCGGCGTCGAACGCCTCCTCCGCGATCTCCAGCAGCAGATGACGGTGACACGGTTTGTCGTACCCCTCGTAGCAGACGAGGTAGACGTCGTGATTCCGTGCCCGCTCGGACAGCTCGCACAGCCGATCCATCGCCTTCTCGTCGTTCCGGACCTTCGCTGTGAACCGCTCCGCGAAGTCAGATTGGGCCCAGGCGAAGTGGTACGGCGTCTCGTGCCCCCCTCCGGCTTCGAACCGCGCCTTCCAGCCGTTGACTTCGTCCAGCAGTTCCCTGGAAGGCGCCAGCTCGTCGTTTCCTCGCCCGCGCATGACGAGAACGACCTCCGCATCCGGCGGGAGCTTGTTCTTCATGCTCAGGTAGGTCTGTCGCAGGGCCATATCGGATCTCCTCTTCTGCGGACTCCAAGGAGTATAGCGCCGACGCCTGCTCAGCGCTTGCAAGGGAACGGCAAGCGCTTCCGTCTCCCCCACGGCGTTTTCTGTTCCAGAGGGAAAGGGGTACCGGGAGCCCACGCGAGTCCCCGTTCGGATCCTCGGCTGTCGCCACCGTGCGCCGCTATTTGAACGCCTCGAGGTAGGCTCCTCCGTACCCAGCTTCTTCCATCTCCTCTTTGGAGATGAACCCCAGCGCCGCGGAGTTGATGCAGTAGCGTTTGCCGGTAGGCGGCGGGCCGTCTTCGAACACGTGCCCCAGGTGCGAGTCCGCGTAGCGGCTGCGGACCTCCACGCGCGCCATGAACAGGCTCCTGTCCTCTTGCGTGACCACGCTGTCGGGCTCGATCGGCCGGGTGAAGCTCGGCCACCCCGAGCCGGAATCGAACTTGTCCGCCGAACTGAACAGCGGCTCGCCGGACACGATGTCGACGTAGATGCCCTCCTCGTGGTGGTCCCAGTACTCGTTTCGGAACGGCCGCTCGGTGCCGTTCTCCTGGGTCACGCTGTACTGAAGCGGCGTCAGCATCGCCCGCAACGCGTCGTCCGACGGCTTCTCGAAGCGTTCCCACGGCCGCTCGCCGGACGTGAAGAGGGAGAGCTCCTCGTACCCCCTCCAGGCCTCGGTGACGAACGCCTCCCGCCCGGTGGCCGCGCTGTAGGCGTCAAACCGCGCCGCGTTCTTCAGGTAGTAGTCCTGGTGATGGGCCTCCGCCGGATAGAACGGCTCGGCGGGCAGGGTCAGCGTGGCGATGGGACGGTCGAAGATCCCGGACGCCTCCAGTGCCCGTTTGGACACCTCGGCCAATGCCTTCTGGTCCTCGTCCAGGTAGAAGACGGCGGTGCGGTACTGGCTGCCTCGATCGAAGAACTGTCCCCCCGCATCCGTGGGGTCGATGTGCCGCCAGAAGACCTCGAGCAGCTCCTCATACGAGATCTGGGACGGATCGTAGCGAACGAGGACGGCTTCGAAGTGCCCGGTCGTTCCGGTCGAGACCTGCTCATAGGTCGGATCGACGACCTCGCCTCCGGTGTATCCCGACACCACCTCGACGACACCGGGCAGCGGCTGGAAGATCGACTCCATGCACCAGAAGCAGCCTCCCGCGAAGATCGCCTTCACGCTCGTGCCTTGTGTGTTTTCATGATTGCTCATTGCGGCCTCCTCCTGAGCGCGCGGCTCATCCGATGATACGCTGGGCTGCTCTGCCCCGAGCCAGACGAGCGATCCCGCACCGACCAGGACGATGACGGCCATCGTTATGCTGCGCACCGGGTTTCTGTGCCCTTGATTCATGCGGCTCCTCGTGATCCTCGCACGTCTCGATAACGCGTGCCGATCGTGATTGCCTGTGATTCTGGCGCTCCATCGTCGTGCTCTCGATGACAAAACTGCCCGACAGGCATGAGGATTGGATGAAGAACCTATGGGCTTCCAGCGATGAGGGGCGTCCAGCCGTCAAGGGACGAGGGCGAGAGGAGGGGTCGTCGGGGTCAAACCTTGGGTCGTCGGGGTCAAACCTTGTTTCTTGCCTTGTCTCTTGCCTTATTTCTTGTAGCAAGAAACAAGGTTTGACCCCGACGCCTTCCCTGAACGTTTTCTCCGCTCCATCGGATCATATTCCTATCCTGGCCCTTCCCGGG
>Ga0180434_10002157_pt1 | contig 26918 bp, 26 predicted proteins | sample SS_ome_7_FD_132453 | JGI IMG/M metagenome (GOLD analysis project Ga0180434, IMG submission 132453) | Hypersaline lake sediment archaeal communities from the Salton Sea, California, USA - SS_1_D_2 metaG | ecosystem: Environmental > Aquatic > Non-marine Saline and Alkaline > Hypersaline >... | reverse complement strand
TCGAGGGTCATCGGCAGTCCTCCCAGGTTGTGTCGTAGCTTCCTGGTGATTCTGCTTCGGTGACCCTCTTCCTTCCCCCTACCGCAACCCACCAACTGCAAACACTACTGCGAAACTCGACAATCTAGGATCGCTGAGCGGTCCTGCGCATCTCCGTTTGCCACCTCGCATCACCTCGTAGCGTGCATTCTATGGCAGGAGGCGAGGAGGGCCAAACGAGTTGCCTGCGAGTTCGGCACCGCCGAGCATCGAGGAAGTGCGTCAAGGGATCAGATGCTGTATTGGATGTGTCAACGGCAACTCAGGCAAGCGGAGTTGCTTGCGAGTTCCTGCGGAACTCGTGTCCGTCTCCGTGGATCTCTGAAGGAAGCCGAGGAGCACATGCCCCGTTTTGCAGCTCCGCGGTGCCCACAAGCTAGATCTCGTCGATGAGGCCGGCAAGCGAGACGAACCGGATGTCGAGGTCTCCTGCACTCCGTGAAAGGGCACGGTCCACATCCGCCGCGAGAACCCAATTCCGGAGTTCCGGGGACACAGTACTTAACTCATCAACTCGCAGCACCCCAACCCCACATTGAGTCTGCAAGCTTGGGATCCCACGAGCACCTGACCCCCCAGCTTCTCGCGATCGGTTGGGTCGCCGGGAGGCAGACAGAGAGATCTCGGTCATCAAGAAGATCCGCCAGCGCTTTGGCGGGTAGTACTACCAAACGCGAAGCTGCTTGCGTTTGGTCTTGGCTCCGGCGTCCCGAGGGGGACAAACCCACACCACCCAACCCCACATCAAGCCTGGAAGCCAGGATCCTGCGAGCTCCGGATTCCCGATCCGATCTGGATAGCGCGCAGCCCCTATAATCCCGCCAGGAGGCGGAGCGGATGACACACAGAGTCACGTCATGGCTGGTTCTCACGGCGGTTGCTGTCGGCTTGGTCCTTCTTCTCGCTGCCTGTGACCTCTTCACTGGAGGCGGCAGCGGCGCGGGAGGGACGGTGACCGTCGACTTCGAGGCGACGCCTCGTTCGGGGGAGCCGCCGCTGGCGGTGACGTTCACGGCAATTGCGCAGGGAGACGTCGCAAGCTTCCTGTGGGACTTCGGCGATGGGGCAACCTCCACGGAGCAGAACCCGGACCACACCTACGCCGACGAAGGGATCTACTCGGTGACCCTGACCGTCGAGCCCAGCGCGGGCGATCCGGTGAGCGAGAGCAAGCCGGATCACATCACCGTGCTTCGGCGAGACGCGGTCACCGCCCCCATCTTCATCACGTTCGTCAACGACTCGGACGATCCCAACCTGCCGGAGATCCTCGTCTTCGCAAGGAACGAAGCCTCCGCCTCTGACGAGTTGACCGACGAAGTCGCGTGGCGCGTGATGCCCGATCTCGCCAAGGGCGCGTCGAGCACGTTCCTCTACCTGCACGCAGGCACCGTCCAGGCGATGTGGGGAGACTGCAACAAGACGTCAGCTCTTCCGACGAGTGTCGGCAGCCGATACACCGTGGAAGAGGACGCCACCGGCATCGTAATCGTCCCCAGCGGGAGCGCTACACAGCCGAACGCCATCGAAGTCAGCTCCGTGGTGCACGTCGACGGCGGCATCCTGGCCCAGCTCTTCAGGGATGACAAGCTGTTCATGCAGGAGCAGATCGTCGCCTACGGTCAGAAAGCCACGTTCATCGTGGAGCCCACGCTGTACTGGGGAGTCGCTGCAGAGATCCAGGAAGGGCAGTTGGTCGCCTCGGCCGTTCTCGAGACAGACACCTTCTTCGAGCAGAACCTCGAGGGCGTCTCTCAGGCCACTGTCACGCTGTCCGGCGACTCGTTGACCGGCTACCAGTTCACCGTAGAGAGCAACTGATCGAACCCAGGCGCTTGCAGAGACGTTGGGGTCAGGCCTCCGGCTCACGGACTACCGGAGCTCGAAGACCTCCGCCAACCACTCGTGAAACCGCTGCGTGTTCTCGGCACTCGGCAGGCCGTGCCCGCCCTCTTCGAGGCAGACCTCAATCCGCTCGTGACCGCGCGCTCGCAATGACTTGACGAGCTTCTCCGTGGTCTCGAACGGCACATTGAAGTCCCCGGTCCCGTGGTAGACGAATATCGGTACGTTCAGGTAGACGCCGGACAGCTCGTCGGACGCGTAGTCGGGAGCGTCAGGCTCCCACGGCGCCGTCGGCGTACCGGAGAAGGGAGCGACGCCGCGATACGTTCCGGGGTTCTCGGCATACGTGTGATAGACGCCGTAGCCGCCCATCGAGAACCCCGCGAGGACAACGCGGTTCCTGTCGATCGGGAGCACCCGGCACGCCGCCTCGAAGGCTTCTCGGATGTCATCCTGCGCGTTGTCCTTGGCGTAGTGGTTGCTCGTTCCGCGGCCGTACGGCGCCAACACGATCATCTCCGTGTGCCGATACAGGTCACGGAAGCCCGCAACCGCGGTATCATCCCGCTCGCTCCCGTGCAGATGCACGAGAAGGGGGTACGTTCTCTCGGGATCGAACCCCTCCGGAAGGACGACCGTGAACGGCTGCAGCGTCTGATCGAGCGCGGAGCGTTGCGCGAGGCGGACCGCACCGCTTCTCAAGATGCTCTCGCCCGATTTGGCTGCCTGCATGAGGTGACGATACGCGTCCATGCTCGGCCGCACGTGACTGCAGGTCTCGTAGGGACGTGTGTTATCCAGCAGCCGCGAGATCTCCGCCGCGTGGAACTCGATCGTGTCCACGACCAGCGCATCGATCCCTGGTTGGCTCTTCAGCTTGTCGGCGTCGGCTGCCGGGCTGAAGGGCTCGAGGATGCTGAGCCCGAACTCGCCGCTCGACGCGCATCGCTCACACAGCCACTGGATGCGGTAGCCGCCGGGAGGAACCCCGTCGAACGCGACCGAGTGCTCCTGCCGCGATATGCCGGGCTGCGCGGAGATCTTGAGCCGCTTCCCGTTGACGTAGTCTCCTTCGCCCGAAATCAGTCGCAGCACGAGCTCGTCCTCCTGCTCCTCGGAGGAGAGCATCAGAGTCTCCAGCTGCAGAGAATCGTCGCGAGCAGCATTCCGCCGGCACTGAACGAAGATCTGCGTGCTACCGCCAGGCGTGGGGGGGTCGATCTCACTCGGAACGTAGCGCACGTGGTCGATCGAGCTCTGACCGGACTCCTCGAACGCGATCGTGTAGACCTCGGTCTTGTCGTCCGGAGTGGCGCGAGCGAACAGGATGTCGATTCCGATGCGCTCGGATCGCCACGGGTGGTGAGGCGGGACCACCTCCCAGGGAATCAGCGCTTCCAGACTCACGATGCCGTCCTCCACACCGGCTGCGTGCCGAACGCGTGCGGGAAGCGGCGTGAGGGGCCAGCGTCCGTTCGTTCCCCAAAGCATCGTGCGGAACGGGCGAACCGGATGATCTTGCGGCCAGAAGGAGAGCAGGGTGTATTCGTCCGACGGGGCCAGATCCGGCTTCGGTCGTGCCAACACAACGACGAAGCCGTCGCCGTTCTGGTAGCCTCGATCGCGGCAGGTGATGCGATGACCTTCGCACTGCACGAGCACGTAGAGGAAGGACGTGCCGTACGCGACTCGGAACGTCGCATCACTCGGGGATGCGCCAGTCGCCGAATCGATAATGTGGCGAAACGGCTGCGCCGGAATCGCGAGCTTCTCCGGCGCGAGGCTCCCATCGATGGTCGGTTCGGCGTCGAGGAATGAGATGGCGACAGCTTGCTCCTCGAGCATACTCCGTGTTCCCTCCATCCTACCACTCCTTCCGGAAACCGATGCTCGATAGCCACCTTCTGGACAGCCATCGCGCGTCTACCTTATCTTGCCTAATCTATCGCGGTCTTGCATGCAGGAGTTCACTCGAGCGCGCGGTCACCCCCCACTCCTCGCCGACCAAGAAGCAGGACGTCATTCTCGAATCCGGCAATCCGCGACAGGCCGTGATGCCACTCGGGACCCGCATCGCGGGTTCTCGGGAGCAGGCACCCCGAACGCCTCAGCTGCTGGGCGGGATGAGTTGGTAGCCAAGCTGCCGGCAGTAGGCATCGATGTCGGGTAGCGGCCAGCTCTCGACGATCTTGCCGTCAGACAAGCGTGCAATCCAGATCTCTCTCCAGATCGCCTCTCGCTTGAACTCGGCGTGGGTGCCGCGGTACTCCTTCAGGCAGACGACCTTGTCCCCATCTTCGAGCGTCATCTTGACCTCGACGCTCAGGTCTGGGACCTGCCTCGTCATGAAGTCCCGCATCTCCGATTTCGCCCGGTCGTTGTCGGTATCGAAGCCCTGGATGAGGCCACGGGTCAGTTCGACCTCGACGGTCTCCGCTCCCCGACGTACGCCCACCTTGAGACTGCTTCCCTTGTGGCGCTGGAGACCCTCCGAGATGTCCTCGTAGGTCGCCCAGCGCTCGTGTTCATCCTCAACCCAGAGCAGTTCGTCTCCAGGCTGGAGCGTCCCCTCGGCCGGACTGCCGGGGATGACGAAGTCGATGACGTGCTTGTTGCCCGAGGTATCGTGAGAGAAGCCGAACCCGATGAATGGAGCCCCCCGTGCGGTGTAGTCCGGGCCAAAGTACTCGTCCCACGCATCGATTCGCTTCCGATTGACGACCTGCTCAAGGACCTCGTGGATGATCTCGGTGTTGGACTTGGCCTCGGGCTTCATCGGATCATGACCTCCCTCTCTGACCGTCGTAGGTGGGAACGAGCGACCCTCGCCGGATCGGTGTCAGCCGTTCGGCCGATCATGCGGTCAGTGGGCATCCCCTGCAAGGCAGCTCGCTCGTGGTCCGACCGTTGCGAAACCGGCAGCGGGAACAGAGACTGCGGGCACACAGCACTTGGCTCATCAACCTCCAGCCTCCGAACCCACATCGATCCTGCAAGCTCGGAATCCTGCAAGACCTGACTCTCTCTCCCCAGAGAAGCGCTCCACTCCGCGCCGTGAGGCCGCGGAGTGGAACGCCCAGTGCAGTGCTACGTTGGGTGCTTGTCTAGTCCTCGGGGTAGTAGCCGCAGCCGATGTACAGATCCTGGCCGGGCACCTTCATCACGTAGGTCATCTTGAGTGAAGACGCCTCCTCACCCGGCTTCGGCCACCAATACTCGACCCAGCCCGCACCGGCGTCCGAAGCGACGCCCACAAACTCGACGAAGAAGAAGTTGCCCTGCTCGTCCTGGTAGTCACTCAAGTCGACGTTGAGCATGTGCGGCGCGTAGGGATGCGCAGTCGAGATGACCGCACTGACGAAACCTGCGAAGAGATAGAGATCGCCCTCAATGAAAGGACCTTCGGGATCACTGATTGCTGTCAGGACGGCCTCCTCCCCCTCAATCACGGCCATGATCACTCCTCGTTCGACCAAGGCCTTGACGGCCGCGGCTGCATCATCGTCCGCTACCGCTGTCGCCGCGCAGAGTGCGACCGCCAACGCGGCCAGAACGCACGAGATTCCGATGGTCCTTCGAGTGCTTCTCACAAAACCCTCCTCTAACACTTACCGAGACTGCGTGTCCATGCCGAGGACACGCTCCTTGATCACCGAGGCACAGAGCCTTGACTCATCCCCCTTCCCGGCACCGAACTGCGAAGTAATGTCGGCATCCTCGCATGTCACGCTCGGGCAATGCAACTGCAAGCACACAGATACGCAGATGACAATCCGTGAGGCAGATCATTGAGCTTGGGGTACCGCGACGGATCAAGCCCCGGACTCAGTCCGCATCGGGAGTTCCGGGGCGTGGGGTCGCGAAGTTCCGGAGGCACCATGATGAACTCCGGAACCTGAACTGCCACATGCCTGCTCTTCAACGATCAGATCCTGTCGTAGCGCGCTCGGCACGTGTTGTCATCCCGGGACTGCCGCATCGCGTCAGTCAACGCAGCGTCCGGGGAATGGATGTCTTCTTCTCCGGTGAAGACCGAATGGAGTACTTGAAGCACCTAAGCTGAGCAAGCTGCTCGCTTTGGCCTCTAAGACCTGGGCGGAAGCGATACGTACGAGTCGATCCATCCGAGGTGAGGGATGTGGCCCCCGATTCCGAGCCCTATCGATCCTACGTCGTTCGCTTCGTCCTCCTAGCAGAGCCCTTCCAGCTCGTCGACCATGCCGGCAAGCACATCGAATCCGCGCTGCCAGAACTCGGGCGCAAGGATGTCGAAACAGGCCTCCGCGAGGATGTCTTCCGTGGATTTGGATCCGCCGTAGGCAAGAATCCTGAGGTATTTGGGGACGAAGGCATCCCCCTCGATCTTGTAGCGCTGGAAGAGACTGAGCACGAGAAGCAGTCCAAACGCGTAGGCGTAGCAGTAGAACGGCGAGTTGTACAGCTGAGAGATGCTCAGCCACTCCAACCGAAACGGCTCGATGTCGCTGAGACTGTCCCCGAACTGCTCCCGGAGATTTGCAAGATAGGCTGCGTTGAGTTGGTCGAGTGTCCCTTCTCCATCGGCAATCATCCGGTGCGCATCCTGCTCGAAGAGCGTGAAGAAGGCTTGCCGGGGGATGGTCATGTAGCTGTCATCGATGTATGCCGCGAGAAGCGCTTGCCGCTCCGCAGGTGCGCTGGATTTCTCCAGCATCGTTTCCAGAACGAGCATCTCGGCGAATGCGGACGCCGTCTCGGCTAGTGGAAGGGACGAGTCGAAGGTAAGGACGGAGTGTTCTGCCGACAGCATCGAGTGAACGGCGTGTGCCAGCTCGTGTGCCAATGTCGATACATCGCGCGCCTTGCCCTCGTAGTTGACGAGGACCCACGGTGTCCTGTCAGGAAGGATCGGTGCGCAAGCTGCGCTGGAGTACCTTCCGTGACGAGGAAGTGAGTCCAGATGCTTCTCGGAGATCACACGCTCGGCGAGTTCAGCGAACTGCGGTGCGAAGCCCCGGAAGCACTCCAGAACGATCTTCACGCCTTCGTCGAAGCCGTATTCGGCTTCCGCATCCGCAAGAGGGGCATAGAGATCGGAGCGCCGCAGCTTCGGAAGGCCCAGAATCCTGGCCTTCAGACGGAAGAACCTCTGGTACAGCACTGCATTCCGTCTGCACGCCTCCAGAAGCAGCTCGACCGCCTCGTCGGGCACGCTGTTCCGGACGTTTCGCGCGCTAATGGAGGACGGCATTCCGCGAAGGCCGACGTTCTCGGCATGCCAATCTGCGGCGATGTGTTTGTAGATCTGAGCGAGTTCGCCTGCTCTTGCCTCGTGAGCGCCGAGGAACACGCGACAGGCCTCCTCGCGCTTCTCTGGCGAGGGATCTCTCATGTAGGACCGGACTTCTGATCGCGAGAGGTCCTTGGACTCACAGTCTATCTCGACCGGGTAGGCGAGTGACTCGGTGATCATCGCGTAGAGCACGTTGAGCGCATCGAACCCGTTGACGTCCTTGACCCGGACGACTCGCTCTTCTCCTTCGGACAGCTGGAAGGGCGTGAAGGCTCTGAGATCCTCAAGGTGAAAGGCGAGACCGCCTGCCGCCGCAAGCAGGCGTGCCACGTTGTCTGCGTCGAGTCCTTGCCACCAGAGGTCGAAGAAGGCAATCCGGCTGCGGGCCTCGGCGACCACGCCATGGACACGACCTTGAAGTGCAAGTACATCCTGATCGTTCGCGTCCTCAACGGCTCGGAGAATCGCATAGCCGTGGATCCGCTGGATCGCGTAGTTCGCGTGATCGACAAGTCCGAGGATCTCGGTGAATGCGCCTTCGGGGATCGTCGCGTCGAGTTCCCCCCTCCTCTCCTCCAGCACTGCGACGGCTTCCTCAACACGGGAGATTGCACTGTCCATCTCCGGGCCCTTGTCGGCTGCAATGAGATCAGCCAGCGTCCAGCTTCCCCTCGTGTATTTCCGATCCGCCATGTGTTCCTCCACCTTCTGCTCCGCGCCACCCCTGCGTGTTGCGCTGCCAGACTCCATGCGGCAGCTGACAGCCCATCTACGTCCTCACAGCAAGTATCCAGCGGAGAGTCACGTCAGAGTTTCCCGAACGTTGCGTGTTGATCTCGGCAGCTCGCCTCCGGTGCCAAGATACCAGATGCTGTACTGGATGTATCAACGGGGACTGGCACCTGCTAGTTCCATGCGAGAATCCCGTTATGTTGTTGGACTCTTGGGCCATGCGCTTCGAGCGCAGCATGCGAACTCCTACGGAACGTGTAATCACTCCCGAATCGCGGTGGAGATCCACGCAGCTGGCGAGGGCAACGAGGAGCAACCTCCGTGTTGCGGCAGTCCGGGCGGGCGTCTCCAGCGTTCGGGCGCCTCAAACAGCCGCTTCACGCGGGCGTCGCCCCGGGCGATGCTGGGTCAGTCTGCTCGACGGTCTGTCCAAACTGCAGCGTACGGACTTCCTGATCCGTCAGCAGCATCAGCTGTGCCGCGAAGCCGGCGGCCTCCGTGATGATCTCGCGGCAGAAGAGGGCGTGTTCCCGGCAGAGCCAGTCGCCGTGCCAGCGCGCCGTCAGCTCGCGGCACTGCGTGCAGCCGTAGCGGTCTCGGAACCAGTTGGGCAGCTGGTTGAAGATCCGGTAGAGGCCGGGATCGGTGTAGAGCTGCCGGCGCGATGCGTCGAGCACGTCCTGTCTCGTTTCGGCTTCCGGGAGATCGCTCCGACCGTGGACGGCGCCGACCGCCATCGCCGCTCCGGCCAGTACTCCGCACGTGTCGCCGTACAGCCCGATGCCGCCGCCGAAGCCGGTCGAGAGCTTCCACGCGTCCGAAGGGAGGTCGGACGCGAGTTCTCCCAGAAGCGCCTCGGCGACACACTCGGCGCAGTTGAAGCCCGACGAGAAGTTCCGTCGCGCACGCTGTTTCGCATCCTCAATCCGGGTTCGTCTGTCGGCGTCCATCGCATCCCTGGTCTCTCTGCGTCACATCATACCAGGGACAGGACAGAACTAGCCCGTGAACTCCGGGAGCGTCTCCCCATCTATCGCCGTACCATTTCATGTCCGTGTATTGATGGGTCTATGTGACACTGAACTGCCGTTTGTGATATGGTATGGTCGGCACACCCTCCGGCTGCCTTGGACGCTCCTGTGCTCCACCACACGCTGAGCCCCTCACAACCCTGCCACGAGCATACTCGACTAACCAGGGAGGTGATGACCCAAGAGGAACCCTCGCGAAGGCACGCATGACCAACACGGATCACATGCACAACAAGGAGGCAACCCCATGACCTGGATGAAACACACTGGCTGCCGATACCACACCCAGGATACGGGCTACTACTGTGGTGCAGCGGCGGCGATGATGATTCTGGCGGAAATCGGTGTGCCATACTCCTCGCTTGATCAGGTGACGCTCTACAACTCCAACCACAGCCACAACGCGCAGTCGGGTTGGTACACCGATCCTTACGGTCTTCGGTATACGCTGGTTGATCGAAGGCCGGCGAGCTTCACGAACACGTTCGTCGTCCACAAGCCGACAAGCGAATCTGAGGGCACACGGGACATTGTGTACACGTTGTATCAATACGGCGTGTCCCCTGCAGTGCTGGTGTTCGGATGCGCGCACTGGATCACCGTGCCGGGAGTTCAAACGGACGTAGAGCCAACCTCGGGAGCCAGCTACACGGTTGACGGGTTCTGGATTCATAATCCGGTCTTCTACTCTGGTTCGCCACCCCCACCGCACGACGGGTCCGATGCCTGCGGATCAGGAGGCGCTCTGGGGACTTCGAACGACTTCGTGACCTACGCTGGATGGCAGGGCACGTACCTTACCGGCTGCAACTACGACGATCCGTCGGGGAGCAGCCAATTCATCAGTGTCTGCGATCCCGACGTCCGGGATCTGGAACTCCCCCGGCGCAGAGAGAAGCAGTTCCTGGCTGATGGGAGGCGGATTCTGGGTCCGGAGGAGGCAATCGAGTTCAGCCACGTCGGCCTGAGTGAGTACGACTTACTCAACGTAGAGCACGTGGCCACCGCGATAGCGGATGCCCAGCCCGGAGAGCCGCAAGTCGTTCTTCGACTCGATCGGCCGAACTCCTACTACTACCTCGTTCCCTGGAGGACGAAAGCAGGAATCACAGCGCAAACCCAGGTGGATGCCCGATTCGGAGTCTTCGAGAGTCTTCATGTGTGCGAGAGCCCTGGGGCCGGTGAGTCCCTCCCCAGAGATGCCGTCCTCAAGCTCATCGGGAGCAAGGCGGTGGACCTTCTCGAGGACCGAGGTCAGCTTGTCATCTTCCCCGAAGCTGTCTGTCTAGCGCCGACGTTGGTCTGGCGCCCCTGCTGGGAGTCATGGTCACCGCACCTCCCCTTCTACCAGCTAACCCTCGGTGAGCATACGATCTACGTACGCATCGACGGCGAGGTGTTCACTCAGCTGACCACCGCAGGACGCGGAGTCTAGGCGGATAGGGAGCGAAGATCCAAGGGACGAGCAGTGTGACTACGAATCGGAAGTGGTTGGATGCCAAGACTGTGGTGAATGCCGCCAGGCGGGGCATCCTGAGCCACGGGCTTGACAGGGATCCCGACGTCGCAAGCGCCATCCAATCAGAGCCCCCGCCGATCCCTTTGCTGGTGGAGTGCCTGGACAGACCACACACCGCCTACTACTTGGTCCCATGGACGCTGACAGAGGGTGTTGCCTTCGTCGCGGAGGTGGATGCTTCGAGCGGCGCTCTGCTCGGCGCCACCACCCTCCGGAAGCCAGCACCCTCCTTCTTCCTCTCCCCAGAGGACGCACTCAATCGGGCCGCGCAGACACAGCCCCGCACCGAGCTCGGCAAACCGCGCCTTGTCTGGCGACCATGTCGCGAGAGCACACATCGCACTCGTCCGTTCTACAGCATTCGAACCGGCGACGCGATCCTGTTTGTCGACATGAATGGTTCCGTCCATGCGCAGCTCGCGCCCCTCGGGAAAGGTGGCGAGCTGCTTCCGCCCGAGGAAGACACAAGAAAGAAAGGCGCCGAACTCCTCTAGACGACTATCGACTATCCGACGGTCCCTATCGCTGCACTTGCTCGGATTGCTGAGTGCGAGATCTTCGGGTCTCTCTCGCACTTCAAGTAGCTCTTGCATCAGGTGTAGCGGAATCCCTTGCGAACTCACCGGGGCGGACGCCCGTTGGCCGCACCCCGTCGATCGGCTAGGGTCAATCGGAATGAGCCCGGGAAAGAGAGCACGGACGATCAGGATCTACTGCGCCCACTGCGGCTGCCTCCTCTGGAAGTACCAGAAGGGCGGACCGGGGCGACTTGTCAAGTGCTTCCGAGACAAGATCGTCAAGGACTACACCTGTGCCAATCTGCGCTGCCCCGACTGCGGACAGGCATTCGCCCGCGAGACGATGGTCTACGGACGGCCGGCGAACAAGATCATCCAGGGGAAGGTCGTCGTGAAGGGCTGAGAAGGAAGAGCAACGCTCGATCCTTGCCGCCCCGCGCCCCGATGCGATCGCGCCGCCCTGGCGTTGCCGCCATCGCTTCCACCCTGGACAGACCCGGCGATCACGTCGCCGTGCCCCCACTCGGCCATGCCGATGCTCTTGAACCCCGCCTCGCGCTGGATTGTGCAACCTCTCGATGCTTCAACTAAACTTCCCGTTCCCTGGAGGGGGTATGCGCATGTTCATTCGCCGCGGGGCTGTCCTCGGTTGCCTGTTGGGGGTCGTCGTTCTTGCGGGATGCTCGCTTCTCCCATGGAGCGGGACGTCCGTTCTCCCGGAGCCGGAGAACCTCCTGACGAACTCGGACGCGAGCGACGGGGAGACCGGATGGACGATCATCTCCCATGAAGCGTTCGTCGAGCCGGTGAATGGCGATCCGGCGTTCGCCGTCACGCACTTCGAGACGATTCGCCAATCGGTCGACGTGACGGACGCCCCCGGCCACTACCTCGTGATCCTGGCGTCCTCAGCCTCCGAAACGACGGATCCGAACCTCGGGCTGGGGCAGGTGATCGCCGCCTGCTACGACGACGAGGACCCTGGCGCCGCCCAGCGTCACCTCCGCGTGCTGTTCGAGCCCGATGCGCCTCATGAGTGGGACGCCCAGGGCGACTACTGCCTCCTCCCCGTGGGGACGGACCGGATCGAGGTAACCCTGACGAGGACGATCCTGATCGGCACGCCGGAGCCCCCCGACGAGTCACTTCCGCCGGTCAAGCCCGCTCCCTGGGGTGTCCCGCCGACCTACAACGGCGAAGCCACGTGGTTTGACGACATCGAGCTGTGGATCGTGCAGAACGAGTCGGATGCCGCTGCCTTGATCGATGACCACAAGGCCAGACACGTGGCGGGGGATGGGCTCTAGCGCCGGACGAAGGCCGTTCTCCGCCCCCAAGTCTGCCCTGCTGCCCGAGCCCGGGAGCGGCCTCGCCCCAAGAGGTGATGCACACGGGAGGCACTCCGGGGTAGCAGCGGTGTGACGATGCGGCAATGCCAGAGCATACGCTTCGAGGCAACCACCGCCCCACAAGGAGCCCCGTGTCCGAACGAGCGATCCGAAACGTCGTCCAGATCGCCTACGTCTAAGGCATCCACGTCGAGTGCCCTTCGCCCCAGACCGTCTCGCGAGACGATGCCGAGACAGCGTGGACACGGCACCCAGGATCCTGGGTAAGTGCGCGGAGCTGGAGGCATTCGGCGCGTGTCGTCCGCCAGTCCGCGTACGATCTCTCGCGGCTTCCTGGAGGCTGAATGAGGGCAAAGAGATGGGCGAGTAGGTTCTTCACGATCTGGATCGGCCAGCAGCTCTCCTGGATCGGCAGCCGAGCCGGCGGATTCGCGCTGGTCTGGTGGCTGACGCAGGAGACCGGATCCGCCCAGGTGCTCGCGACGGCCACGCTAGGGCTGATCGTTCCCATGGTCGTTCTCGGCCCCATCGCCGGGACCTACGTCGATCGATGGAATCGTCGGCTGACGATCCTCGTCTCCGACGCCTCGATCGCGTGCGTCTCTCTCCTCCTCGCCTACCTGTTCTGGTCTGGGCGAATGGAGATCTGGCACGTCTACCTCGTGATTGTCGCGCGATCGATCGGCGGTGCGTTCCACGGACCGGCGATCGGCGCGTCGACGACGATGCTCGTGCCCGAGCGCTACCTCGCGCGCGTCGCCGGGCTGAACCAGAGCATGATCGGGGCAATCCAGGTGTTCGGGCCTGTCGCCGGCGCCACGCTGATCAGCATCATGCCACTCCACGGTGTAATGCTCGTGGACGTGGGGACCGCCGCGTTCGCGATCCTCCCTCTCCTCTTCCTCCGAATCCCTCAGCCCAGACCGGAGACGATGGAGAAGGGGGAGCCGCTCCTCACGTCGCTCCGGATTGCACTCGGCTTCGTCTGGCAGAAGCGCGGCATCTTCTACATCGCGGCGCTCGCTGGATTCATGAACTTCGTCATCAACCCGGTCTTCGTCCTGCTCCCGCTCCTCGTCACAGAGCACTTCGAGGCCGGAGCGCTCGAACTCGGGTGACTGCAATCGGCCTCCGGCGCTGGCCTCATCGCAGGGGGCCTCGTCCTTTCGATGTGGGGCGGGTTCAAGAAGAAGGTCGTGACGATGTACGTCGGAGGGGGACTCCAGGGTCTCGCACTCGTCGTCCTCGGAGTCGTTCCGTCGAATCTCTTCCTCGTTGCGGTCGCCGCCATGGGCGCCAATGGATTCCTCAACGCTTGGTACAACGGAGCGACCGCGCCGGTGGTGCAGACCCTCGTCCCTGCGGACATGCAGGGGCGCGTGTTCACGCTTCTCACGAGCATCTGCCAAGGTGTCTATCCGATCAGCCTGATTGTGCTCGACCCGGTCGTCCGCCTCATCGGCTTGCGCACCTGGTACGTCGGAGGCGGCCTGCTGGTCTTCCTCGTCTGCGCAGCGGCTCTCTTCGTCCCGTCGATCGCCCACCTCGAGGAGCGCGCTGCCGGCGCGGAACACGCACCGCAGGACCTCTGAAACCGACCTGACCCACCCACACGAACACGCAGATCCCGGTCCCGCCCACCGTTTCGGCGCCCAGAGGGTGGCGAGCGCGACTTCAGCCTCCTCGTGCGTCTTGGCCGATGCGGTAGGTCATGCCGGATTCTCTCGCTCAAACGAGACCATCGCGCCTCGGGGCCGACAGGGGGTCTCCTCTAGCGTCACACCGAACGACCATCTCTCCCTCACGAAGCGACCATCCTTTCCTTGAACCCTCTGCGACGAGGTGAGACGCATAAGCGAGATGAGAGAAGCGATGCGCGACGTCAAACGGGCGATGAGCGAGCTGTCGAAGCAGGTCGCCGACGAGATGGGAGAGTTCACGCAGTTCATGGGGACGGTTCTTCGGCCCGGGAAGCTCGATCTGAAGACGAAGGAGCTGATCGCCGTCGGGATGGGACTCACGGCGCGCTGCAAGTACTGCATCGGCATCCACACGCAGAAGGCGCTCGCCGCCGGCGCTACCCCGGAGGAACTGTGGGAGGTGGCGACCGTCGCCGTCATGATGGGCGGCGGACCGGCGATGACCTACGTCGCCGAGCTCCAGAAGTCACTCGACGAGTTCGCCCCCGAGTAGCCCGAACATCTCACGTTCTCCCTGTCGCTGGTGAAAGCCGATCAAGACCGAAGATCGACGGTCGCAACAACCTGACCAGTCTCTGCCATTGGCCGCGGCAGCGTTGTGAGCGCCGGGCAGGATCGTTCGAGCTGCCCCCGGGGGGGCCGGCCTGCACTCCGAGCAGCTTCCGCGACTCGCTACGATCTATCGAGTCGCCAGATCCTCCGACAGGAGACCGTAGACGATCACGTCCGACGGCCCCGCCGGGAGGATCAGCTCGCAGCGGAGCACCCCTTCTCGGACGGCGCCGAGCTTCTCCGCCACGCGCTGACTCCCGCGGTTCTCTGTGGGAACCATGACGCTAATCCGGATCAGACCGAGGCCCTCGAACCCGGCACGGCAGACGAGCGACGCGGCGCGCGTGGCGATCCCCTCCCCCGTTCGCGAACTGCGAACCCAGTAGCCGAGCATCGCGTGCCTGTGCTCCGCTGAGTAGGCGCTGAGCCCGCACGCTCCGAGGAGCTGCCCGGTCCTCGCGTCTTCCACGGCGTAGTAGAAGGCCGTCTTCTCCCTTCGCGCCTCGATCCACCAGCCGACGTACGCCGCCGCCTCGTCCGCCGTGTACCCGTGATGGCACCACGTCTCGTACGGAGCCACTTCGTCGACGGACTCGCAGACCGCTGCGTGGAGCGGCTCGACGTCCTCCAGACCGAACGAACGCACGACCACACTCTCAGCTTCAAGTCGTTCTCTCATCCTCGAACCTCCAGATCGGCACAAGAAACGAACCCATGGAAGCCGTCCCCGACGAGGCCGGGGAGGCGCAAGACATGACAGGAAGGGTGAACCCGTTCGATCAGATCACGTGACCGGATTGTACGGCTCCGGCTCGCCTCGATCATCCTGCGCTCGCCGCTGGAGACGGGTGGAAACGCGTTCGCGACGTCGGTGAGACGGGCCGATCCAATGGTCGGGACGATGAAACGGGTCTGGATAGCGAGCTTGATTGGAGTGGCCTGTGCAGTCGCCACCCTCATCGCATCGCACGGAACGGACGGCGCTGCGACCGTGATCGTCCCACACGGAAAGGCGATCACGGTCGACGTCGTGATGGAACCGGACGAGTGGTCCGACGCCGAGAGAGTCCCGATCAAAGACGGCGCTTGGCTCCATCTGAAGCGGGCGGACGGGTTCCTGTTCCTCGGGGTGACGACCCCCCAGCCGATGGTGGGAAACGTCCTCATCCAGACCGGAAGAGAGGTTCTCGTCCTTCATTCGTCCGCCGCGCTCGGGACGGCGATCTACGCGAAGGAGGACGGCTTCTGGCGACGAACGCGCGACTTCCGGTGGCGCTGCCGGGGGCGCACGCTGACGGAACACGTTCGTGAGGAACGGGAGTCGTTCCTCCGCGAAGAGGGGTGGCTCGCCTCGATCACCTACCAGGGAGAAGACAACCACCTCGAGGTGCAGATCGTGATCCCCCCGGGCGATCACCGGCTGGCGCTCGTCCTCCTTGCCGCGGCCAGGCCGAGTGAGCTTCTCGCGTGGCCGGACGACGTCATCCAGGACCTCTTCCCCGGACCGATCCCGTCCGAGGCGCACTTCGATCCGCAAGCGTGGCCGATCCTCACCCTGTCGAACGAGGAACCGGTGGAGTGACACGCAGATGCGTCAGACGTCCACGTTGCGGCTCCTCCGCAGATGAACCACCCACCCCATTGCAGACCACCTACCGGCGACACCCGTGCTGAAGGAGATCCGATGAAGTCACGCGATGCATCGTTTCCCGACCCCACCGCCGACCTTCGCCGTCGTTTCGTCGATCAGGTCGCCGCGACCGTCCGCGAGCGCTACGTGCTCGAAGACAAGGCGAACGAGATGGCCGATCACCTGCTCGCACAGGAGCGAGCGGGCGCGTTCGATGCGGTCGAGTCGATCCCCAAGCTGGCGTCCGCGGTGACCTCGACGCTGCACAGCGTGCACGAGGATCTCCACCTGTTCATCGACGCGTGGATGCCCGCCGACGGCGGAGACGATGAATCCGCGAGCAATCTTCACGAGGACATGCTCGTCCACAAGCATCGGGTGAACTTCGACTTCCGGAAGATCGAGATCCTGATCGGGAACATCGGCTACCTCGATCTGCGATCGTTCTGTCCCGTGAGCCTGTGCGGACCGACCGCCGCCGCGGCGATGCAGTTCCTCGCACACGCCGACGCGCTCATCTTCGACCTTCGGGACAACGGCGGGGGCGCCGATCTGGTGCAGTTCCTGCAGAGCTACCTGTTCGCCGAGCCGACGCACATGATCACGCAACGCCACCGATCGGGACGCGTCCGACAGACGTGGACACACCCGTACGTCCCCGGGACGAAGCTCGTCGACGTTCCCGTCTACATCCTGATCAGCCGCAGCACGTTCTCCGCCGGCGAGGACTTCGCGTTCACCCTCCAGAAGCAGGGCCGCGCGGTCGTCGTCGGCGAGCAGACGCGCGGCGGCGCCCACCCGGTGGAGTTCCATCGCTTCCCAGACCTGTGTCTCGAGATCATGATTCCGGAGGAGTCGTCGGAGGACCCCGTCACGGGGATCAACTGGGAGGAGACCGGCGTGATCCCCGACCTCGCCGTCGACACCGACGGAGCGCTCGAGATCGCTCATGCCGAGGCGTTGCGAACGCTCCTCGAACGACCCGAGAGCGACGAGTCCCTCGTGCGGTTCCGCAAGTGGGCCCTGGAGAGCGTCGATGCACGGCGAAATCGCTCAAAGCTGCCGCTTGAGGATCTCGAGCGCCACGTCGGCGCGTACGGACGCTCGATCGAGGTCTTCCTCGACGGAGAGAACCTGAAGATCTGCTGGGGCGGCCGACGGGACCACGTCCTCCACCCGCTCGGCGAAGACGAGTTCGAGTTCGATCACGGCCTCCAGCGCGCGCTGTTCGTCTTCGAGGATGGGGCACCCGTCGAACTCATCGGCCGCGACCAGGACGGAGGCGAGTGGCGACTCCCGCGCAGGGACTGCCCGACCGAGGCATGACTGCCTCCGATCCGCATCGGCCGAACGATCGAGCGATCAGCCAGAACGTGCATCCGAGCCGTGCCCCGCGGAGGCCGAAGGACGCTACAGCGGCTCGGCGCCGATCATGACGCCGGCCATGATCGCCTCGGTGGTCCCGGTGTTCCGCCACGTGTGGCTGGTACCGCGCTGCACGACCACGTCGAACGGCCTCAGGACTACCTCGTCGTCGTCGACGACCAGGGTCACTTCGCCGGCGAGGAGGATGATGTAATCCACTGTTCTCGTCCGATGCATGCTCGGGTCACGCTCGGAGGGGACGCCGGCGTTCTCAGCACCGATCAGCTCGAGACCCTCGCGCATCGCCGCTCGCTCCGCCTCCGTCGGTCGGCGCCTGATCTCCGTCTGCTCGAGCGGCGGGATGTGGGCAACGAAGAATCCCGACCCCCCGGCCAGAGGCTCGATGGCAATCGGACCGTCTCCGGCATCCGCCGAGCCTCGATTGCTCGCCGGCGCACGATCGGTCGCCCAGAGCTTGGTGAAGCACCCGCCTGAGCCGGGCGGGTACGCTACCGCGTTCGGTGCCGGACCATCGAACAGAACCACCGAACGCCCCTCCTCGTCGTGCCCCGTCACTACCCGTCGAACCGTCTGGCTCACTGCGATCCCCTTCCCCGCGGCAGGCTCCATCGGGCCCGTGCGATTCCGTCACTCGAGCGTACTGGAGTATGCGAGGCCGCCCGGCACCCCTCAACACATCCCGACCCGAGTCGCACCGCACGATCAGCGCAGCGACATCACCACGTTTGGGCTCAACTGCATCTCGCCACCAAGTCGCGGACGCCCGCCCGCCGTCGGACATCCGGGAAACCGCTATCACCGCGGTCCTGCTCAGAAGCCGCCCCGCCGCCCACCTGCTGGAGTGACAGGACTCCGCGCGCGATCCAACTTGGCTTCAGATGCGTGCGCATCGACGGGGCGATCTTGATCCTGGTCGAGGGCACCTTCTCGACCAACGAGTCGCCAGGCGGTCCAAACATCGTTGTGAATCCGGCCACGCGATAACTCTTGTGATACGCTCTTGTCATTATGGGTCAGGTCTGTGGATTGTTGTCAATGCAGGATCGTGTACGTAGAATGCTGAAGCATTCGTCATGTTCGACTCACCCCGAAAGGAGGTCAACGCACGCATCGTAGGAACCGCGCCGCGCCCGGTCCGGCCTCCCGGGCGACCGGACCGACGGAGTCACGTCCGGGGAATCGACAGGAGGAACCATGAAGAAGTGGATTGCAGTACTGGCCGTCGTCACGGCCCTCGGCATCGGACTCGCGGCCTACGCCGTCAACTGCGATACGATTGACGACGCGATCGCATACACCATGCAGCAGTACGGGCCGATCGGAGTCTCCGTCAACCTGATGATCGTCACCGACACACACTCGGACTTCCCGCCGTACGAGTGGGTCAGCGTGACGGTCGCGGTGGCCCCGGTGGTCCCTGACCCCGAGTGGCGTCTGGACACGTGGTACTTCGGCGGGATCATTCACCGAGAAAGCCACGGCATGCGCCTCGGGATTCGGATGATCGATCAGGACAAGCTCCTGCCCTGCTCGGAGATCGTGAAACTACTCCCACCTGGATTCCGCGTCGATTGGGCGTCGTGCGAGCTCTTCTGGCCCGTCGTCGCCGAGTTGGACGAGCCCATCTGGGTCTTCCAGTGGGGTGAGGCCGTAATCGAGATCGGTGCGTACACCGGAAAGATCTACCTCAACCAGGACTAGCTCCTGCGCAATCGCAGGCAAACGTGCGAGCCGCGCCGGTCGCCCGGTGCGGCTCGCGGTTGGGTGAGGCCTCGCGCCGCAGACGGCTGAATTCCACGAAACCCAGCTCCGCGTGCACCGCGGGTCCCCGTCTCATGCTGTACGTGCTGTGAGTTGCTCTCCTTCCCCCTAGAAGTCTCCCGGCCCGGGCACGTCCTCCGGCGTCTTGTAGGGACCGCCGACGATCGGCTTCTTCCCCGGCGTCGGCTCCCACTTTCCGGTCTCCTTGTTGTACGTCTCGTGCGTGGCGGTGACCTTCTCCCCGTCGAAGACGTAGCGAATCCGCACGCCCTTCTCGTCGTACATGCTCGTCCAGACGGCCCGGCCATCTTCCATCGTCTGCTTGTTGCGACCGTCGGGGTACGGGCAGCGGCCGATGTAGCCGTTCGGCTCACCTGGATCGACCTTCCCGTTTCCGTTCTTGTCGACGTGGACCTTCTTGGCGAAGCCCGTCGCCGCGGAGTACTCCCAGTAGGTCGTCTTCCCCTCTTTCTTCGGCCATCCGTGATAGAGGCCGTTCTGGTCCGCCTCCTCGGGGATCTTCGCCGGCCACCACTTGAACTCCGACTCTTGCACCTGGCCTCGCTGCTGGCGTCGCCAGACCTCGGTCTGCTGCCACGGAGTCGTCGCGATCTGATCGATCTCGTAGGCGATGTAGTCGAGGCCGGGGACCGGTGTCGTGTAGGTCTGCTGGTGCTCCGGATCCCACGTCAGCGAGACGAACGCCGTCATCTCGTCGCTGTAGTAGGGAATGTGAAACTGGATGATTCCCTCCGGGCAGTTGAGCGACGTGAAGACGGACTCCTCGAGCACGTCGAAGTCGGGTGTCACGATCCACGTGCGGCGCGCCGATCGGTAGAGGACGAGATCGTGCTCCGGCGAGTCGAGGTAGATCTGCAGCTGGAAGACGTTGGAGAAGAAGATCGCGTTGGCGTCGGCGACGCCCGGTTCAACGTAGACCGTAATCGTCGTCCCCGTGTCGTAGTCCCACGTCTCCTCGACGTCCTCGTGCGCTCCGTACGGCCTCACGTGGAGCATGGCCCCCGGATCGATCCGGTCGAGCGTGACCGCCGCCAGGCCGACGGGCCCGATCTGGACCGGCTCCCCGATGTCGACGATGTCGTCGACGGGACCCGTTCCCGACAGGACCGGCAGCGCGATCCAGACGATCGCGAGATAGGTCGCGACGGTCGCCCACGCTCTTCTCTTCCTGTGCATGGTCTCCTCCTCTGGAGCCGCCCCTCGGCCTCGTTCGGGAGGCAAGGGCGAAATCCGAATAGATTACCATAGCAAATTTGATCCTTCTTGTACAGTGCTGTGCATCGGTGAAAGGTGTTTGTCCGCTCACACAGACTGCTCGCGCGATTCCCAGGCCACAACGATCGGCGTTCAAACGGCGAAACGCATCCCCTCCGCCTGATGCCGGCCGACCGGGTAAGATTCGGGCCGAGGCTCTGGCTCGATCGGACGAGGAGACACGATGCTGGCGAATGGGGAAACCCGAGACGATCTGACAGGCGAGCACGCGCTGACCGACGCCGGTCAGCTCGTTCTTGCTGTTCTCTTCTTCGGCAGCTGGACCGCCGACTCGTTCTTCCTCCATCTCACGACGTTCCTCAACGGATTCGTCCCGATCGCCGTCCGCGCTCCCGTGGGCGCCATCCTGCTCGTGGTTGCCGCCGTCCTCGCGATCACGAGCCACCGGTTGATCTTCGGCGTGCGCCGACGGTCACCGCACGTCGTCCGAAGCGGGGTCTTCGCGGTCGTGAGACATCCGATGTACTTGAGCGAACTGCTGCTCTACGCAGGCGTCCTTCTGCTCAGCCTGTCGTTGATCGCCGGAGGCATCTGGATCGTCGCGATCGGGTTTCTCCACCGCGTCGCGCGGACCGAGGAACGCCTCCTCGCGGCGCGGTTCGGAGAAGCGTACGCCGCGTACGCGCGGGACGTGCCGATGTGGATCCCGCGCCTTCGGCGCCCCGGTCCTGGACCCCGTCCGTGACGTGGCGCCAGCTTGACCGCGACGAGCGCGGCGTGCTTGCGCCTCTGTTCGCCGGCCACCGGCCGAGCTTCCTCATCGACGCGATCGTCGAGGGGCATCTCGGGATCGCGACGGTCGACGACGCATCCGCTCCACACGTCGCGATGCTCGCGTACGCGGACATCCTCGTCTTCGGCGGAGACCCGGCCCATCCGCTGGCGGCGCCGCTCGCCGAACGTCTCCCCGTCGAACGGGCGGTGCTCCCCTCGCCACCAGGTTGGCCGGAGCTCCTCGCTGCGGTCCACGGAGAGCGCCTCGGAGCGATCGAACGGCACGCGTTTCGCGACGATACGCTCGATCTCGATCGGCTCCGCGCGCTCGCGGACGCCGCTCCCACCGGATGCGACATTCGACGCATCGACCTTCCGCTCGCCCGACGGATCGTCGCCGATGAGGCACCGTTCCTCGCCGATCACGTGCGGAACTTCGATTCGCCCGAGGACTTCGTCGCCCGCGGGATCGGGTTCTGCATCCTCGGCGGCGACGCCATCGTCGCCGCGGCTTCGTCCTACGCGATCTGCCGATCGGGGATCGAGATCCAGGTCAACACGCACCCCGCGTGGCAGCGGCGAGGCCTCGCAACCGTCGTCAGCGCCCGGTTGATCGTTGACACGCTCGAGCGCGGCCTTCGCGCACCGTGGGACGCCGCCAATGCCGCGTCCGCCGCTCTGGCCGAGAGACTTGGCTACACGCCGGCGGGAGGCTACACCGTCTGGCTTCGCCTCCCGGAGAACGACTGACCCGATCGCGCCGACGAGGGACCGCGTCGCCCGCCACCCGCGTCAACCACGCCTCTCAACCGCTGTTCACCCTCCTCGAGTCCGACCGGCGCGCCCCACCCGTGATCCGCGACCACCTTCCCTACGATCGCATGGATCGGCATCTCGCGATCGAGTAGAGTCCACGCATGCTTTCCAGAGGCAGTGGATGTGGTGGGACACGGCTGGGAAGCGCTACGAAGCGGATCGCTTCGTAGGGCTATCAACCTCCACAACTCCTAACCAACGAGCGTAACTCATGTCGCAGCTCGCCCACGCGCGAGTGCGTTCTGACCGGTGTGCAGTCAAGTCTACTTCTCTCTCGATCAAGAGCGCCTCGCTTCGCGAGCGCGCACCTCCCCCTTTCGATCATCGTTGCGGCGTCAACCGACAGCACGAATCGAACGGATTGAGGAGGGATGATGCGTGATCCACAACGTCAGATGAACCGCTCGGGCGGTGTCAGAGTGCCTCAAGCGAGCCAGCATCGGGAAGCTACCGGTCATCTGTCCGACAGCCCCACGCGATGCGGCGTGAAGCTCATCGTCTCCAAGCTGGAGCGCGTCGATGAGGATGGAGCGAACCGATGAGCGAGACACCGGATCGGATGCGTCGTCGCTCGACTCTCTCACGGGGCATGGGAGGTTTCACGACGGTCTGGGCCGGGCAGTTCGTCTCTCTGCTCGGATCGGCGATGACGCGATTCGCCATCTCCGTCTGGGCGTGGCAGACAACGGGACAGGCAACCTCGTTGGCGCTGATCGGGTTCTTCTCGTTCGCGCCGACCGTTCTGCTTGCACCCTTGGCCGGAGCGATCATCGACCGGCACAGCCGGAAGCTGGTCCTCATCCTGAGCGATGCCGCGGCGGCCGTGTCGACGCTTGCACTCCTTGCCCTACACAGCGCGGGCGCACTCGAAATCTGGCACCTGTTCGTATTGGGACTGTTCGCGTCAGCCTTCGAAGCGTTTCAGCTTCCGGCGTTCATCGCGACAATCTCGACGATGGTCAGCCGTCGCCACTACGCACGCGCCAACGCAATGCAGGGCGGCAATCGCTTCGCGTCGTCGCTGGCGGCGCCGGTGTTGGCCAGCGCGCTCCTGGTGACCATCGGTCTGCGCGGCATTCTGCTGATCGACCTGTTCACGTTCGCCGCCGCCGTGGGCACATTGGCGTGGGTGCGCATCCCGAGGCCGGAGGCGAGTGAGCGTACCAAGAAGACTCGGCTCGGAGATCAGATCCGGGAAGGCCTGATCTACATTCGGGCGAGACCGAGCCTGATGGGGCTGATCGTCCTGCTCTTCCTGCTCAATCTGCCCGGCTCCGCGGCGATGATCACATTCCCGGCGATGATTCTCGCCCGAACCGGGAACGACAAGGTCGTCCTCGGAATCGTTCAGAGCATCATGGGTGCGGGGGGCGTCATCGGCGGCCTCGTGGTCGCCGCTTGGGCGGATCGCATTCGCCGACGGATGCGCGCCGTGCTGTGGCTTCGCGGGGTGCGACGGCTTGCGTCCTTCCTCCTGCTGGCGGTGGCTCGAACGCCCGTGCTCTGGTCGATTGGCGCCTTCTTCGCCACCTTCTTCGCGGTCGCTGCGACGAGCGTCAACACGAGCCTCCTTCAGGCTAAGGTCCCCCATGAGCTCCAGGGCCGGTTCTTAAGCGTCTACCGGGTGGTCGGTCAGATGACGATCCCGCTGGGGTTCCTTCTGGCCGGGCCGCTTGTGGATCGCGTCCTGGAGCCAGCGATGGCGACGGAGACGGAGCTCTCACGCGTTCTCGGCCCCCTCGTCGGCACGGGGCCCGGGGCGGGCATGGCCGTTCTGTTTGCTGCGACGGCTGTTCTGGGCGTCCTAACCTGTCTGGGGGCGTCGCTGTATCGGCCGATTCGCGAGATCGACCGTCTCCTTCCCGACCGTGTGGCCGAGGAGGCTGAGTGCAAACTCGATCCAGATTCGCCCCAGCGCGGGACCCGAACAAGCAGGACAAGGGGCCCAAACGAAGAACGCAGCACTCTGTCGACCGGTCAGCGCCCCCCAAGTAGACCGTGATTCAAACGTCACGCCGGAATCCTCGGTTCGCGGCGCCCCGTCGACACGTTGCCGTAATCCGGAAGGTCCTCGACAATGCGTGTGTCCTGACCGAATGCTACGAGGTCTCATGGCCAGACTGAGGCATGTCTTCGACCACATCGACTCGCACCGCGAGGCGTTCCTCGAACGCCTATTAGACTACCTCCGCCGCCCGAGCATCAGCGCGCAGGGCGTCGGGGTCGTCGAGACGGCCGAGTACCTCGAGTGTCTGCTCGAGAAGGTCGGCCTCGCGAGCGCAGTCCTGCCGACCGACGGCTGGCCGATGGTCCTCGGAGAGCGGGTCGACGATCCCGACGCTCCGACCGCCCTCCTCTACGGCCACTACGACGTCCAGCCGCCCGAGCCGCTCAACGCGTGGGTCTCCCCGCCGTTCGACCCGGCGATCCGCGACGGCCGGATCTACGCCCGCGGCGTCGGCGACAACAAGGGTCAGCACTTCGCCAACCTGTTGGCGATCGAGTCGACGCTCGCCTGCCACGGTCGTCTCCCGTGCAACGTCCGGTTCCTCCTCGAGGGCGAGGAGGAGATCGGGAGTCCCCACGTCGCCGGCTTCGTCCGCGCACACGCAGACCGGCTCAGGGCGGACCTCGCGGTGACCTCGGACGGGGGAGTCCACGAGAGCGGAAGGCCGTGCATCACATTCGGCGTCCGTGGGGTCGCCGTCTTCGAGCTGCGCGCGAAGGGCGCGGTCCGCGACGTCCACTCCGGGAACCTCGGAGGGATCGTGCCGAATCCGCTCTGGCGCCTCGTCCATCTCCTCGGCACGATGAAGAACGAAGCGGGCGAGATCACGATCGACGGGTTCTACGACGACGTCGAAGCGCCGACGCCGCTCGAACGAGATGCGCTCGACGCCCTCCCGTTCGACGAAGGACGGATCAAGCAGCAACTCGGCCTCACCGAGTTCGACGCCCCCGCCGGCCGGGCGATCGCCGACCGGCTCGCCGTCTGGCCGACGCTGACGATCAACGGCCTCCACGGCGGCTACGGGGGCGAGGGGCCGAAGACGGTTCTCCCGCGCGAGGCGATCGCCAAGTGCGACGTCCGCCTCGTCCACGCCCAGTCGCGCGACGACGTGTTCGCGAAAATCGCGGCCCACGTGAGCAAGCACGCACCCGACGTCGAATTCGTTCCCCTCGGGGGAATGGAACCATCGAAGACGCCGATCGAATCCCCGTTCACCGAGCCGCTCCGTCAGGCCATTGTCGACGCACAGAAGGTCGAGCCACTCCTCGTCCCGGCGATGGGCGGAACGCTTCCCGACTACGTCTTCACCCGCATCCTCGGCATTCCGTCGTTCGTCATCCCCTACGCCAACTTCGACGAAGCCAATCATGCGCCGAACGAGAACCTGGCGATTGACCGGTTCTTCGCCGGCATTCGCACGGGCGCCGCGATCTTCGCCCGGCTCGGCGCGTTGCCGCGCTGACCGTCGGCGACACGCGTCGATCGATCGGCGATCGGTCGCGCCACGCATGCAGGCACTCCGATTCACGATCCCATCTAGACAAGCTCGATTCAGAGATCTCCGATCTCTGCCGAGAAACACCCCGTTCATCCTCCGGCGGCGTTCTCGATATGTGAGACATGTAAAGCCCGCTGATCCCAGGTTGCGAGATCCCCCCCCGACGCTATAATGCGCGCCGCCCTGGGGGGTGATCGCTGTGGCTCAGACGATGACGGAAAAGATCCTCGCGGCACACCTGCGCGAGGGGACCCTCGAGCGAGGCCAGGAGATCGGGATCCAGATCGACCACTGCCTGACGCAGGACTCGACCGGAACGATGGCGTGGCTCGAGTTCGAAGCCCTGGGAATGGACCGTGTGAAGGCCGAGGTGGTCGTTTCGTACTCCGACCACACGTCGCTCGGATTCAAGGGGGAGTCGACCGACGACCACGTCTTCCTCCAGACGATCGCCTCGCACTACGGCGCGAAGTTCTCCAAGAACGGAAACGGCGTCTGCCATCAACTTCACTACGAGCGATTCGGCGTCCCCGGCAAAACGCTGATCGGCTCCGACTCGCACACGCCGACGAGCAGCGGCCTCGGGATGCTGGCGATCGGCGCCGGGGGGATGGACGTGGCGGTGGCGATGGGCGGCGGGCTGTTCTACCTGACCGTTCCCAAGATGATGAAGGTCGTCCTCACCGGGCGCCTGCCGGCCAACGTGAGTGCGAAGGACATCGCCCTCGAGGTCCTACGACGGATCTCAGTCAAGGGCGGCGTCGGCTACTTCCTCGAGTACACCGGCCCTGGCGTGGAGACCCTCTCCGTCCCCGAGCGCGCGACGATCACCAACATGGGAACCGAGACCGGCGCGACCTCGTCGATCTTCCCGTCCGATGACGTCACTCGCAGGTTCCTCCGGATGCAGGGCCGCGAATCCGATTGGAGCGAACTGTCCGCCGACGCCGACGCCGCCTACGACGAAACGCTCGAGATCGACCTGTCGACGCTGAAGCCGCTGGTGGCGATGCCCGGGATGCCCGACAACGTGTTCGACGTCGACGAGGTCACCGGCACGAAGCTCGACCAGGTGTTCATCGGCTCGTGCACCAACGGCTCGTACCGCGATCTCAAGGTCGTCGCTGAGATGCTGAAGGGGAAGAAGGTCTCGACCGACGTCGACGTCATCGTCTCCCCCGGCTCACGACAGGCGTGGGAGATGCTGATCGAAGACGGGAGTTTCCTCGAGCTGACCAAGGCGGGCGTA
>Ga0180434_10002155_pt1 | contig 26947 bp, 27 predicted proteins | sample SS_ome_7_FD_132453 | JGI IMG/M metagenome (GOLD analysis project Ga0180434, IMG submission 132453) | Hypersaline lake sediment archaeal communities from the Salton Sea, California, USA - SS_1_D_2 metaG | ecosystem: Environmental > Aquatic > Non-marine Saline and Alkaline > Hypersaline >... | reverse complement strand
GCCCCGATCCCTGATCCCGACATCGGCGCTAACGTGGCTCCCGTCGACGCTGTCGTGGACGCGGACGCGGCTCACAACGTTCCGCGATCCGCCCTTGATCTGGAGGCCGTAGGCGAAGGGCAACCCCTGCCCGTCGATCTCGACGTCGTCGACGATGCAGTCCGACGAGTGCCAGAGCAGGACGCCGATCATGCCGCCGCCTGGGGTGTCCCGCCCGCCCGCGATGCGGCAGTTACGGACCACGGTTTTGCAAGCCATGTAGAGATTGAGGACGCTCCCTGACTGGCCCTCGCGGTCGATGCCAGAAATCGAGCTGTCATCGACCCACCACAGGCGGGGACCCCTGGGGCACGCGTACCCACCGAGCCCGCGGAGCCTCGCGTTTCGGATGTGAACGTCGACCAGGACGCCGGATCTGTCGCCGTGGACCCCCGAGTCCCCGCAGGCGATGAGCCGGCCCTTTGCCGTCAGCACCGCCCCGCGGAAATCCATCGTGATGTGCGACGCCGGGATCTCGACGTCGCGGAACAGCGAGTAGGACGCCCCCGGATCACCGAGAAAGATCCCGCCCCCCGCCGCGGCGAGAGCTGCGAGCGCCGAGTCAAAGGCGCCCGCGTCGTTTGCGACACCGTCGCCGATTGCTCCGAAATCTTCGGGCGTTACCGTAATCATGTCGTCAGCTCTCCAGTGATAGATAGAGCCCGTCCCAGTCTGCATGTCCCGGGACCGCGAGGGTGTGCGCGAGATAGAATCGCGCATGGGTCGACGTGAATGTGACATCGAAAAATTGCAACCCTGCGCTAGCGGCGCCGGTCCATATATCCCCGAGGCCGATCACGTAGAGGCGAGGCACCGCCGTTCCGTCGCTCTCGGCGCACCCGGTTACGCGGTATGTCGAGCCGATCGACAAGACGTCCTGTCGCGCCGACGGGTTCGAGCTTCCGCCGTAGCCGACTCTCATTTTTTGCAACCCGTCGAAAAGCGCCGGCGTTCCCTTCGTCAACACCGCAGAAGATCCGGCAATCCAGGCGCCGACCCCCGCGGCCTCCATGTCACCGTCGACGAGGATATTCGGGCCGCGAAAATGCCCGGTCGCGCCAACGGGAACCGCCTGATCGAGACGTCGCGCCGTCGGGTTGACGAGCAACGGGGGCGCTTTCCGTTTTAGGATCGTCATGATCCGCCCTCGAGTCGCCGGGCGCGCTCCTCGCCCTCGCGAATCACGCGCTCCGTCTCGAGTTCTCCGTCGATAACGTCGCGGACGCGCCGGAGCGCCTCCGGGTCGTTGCGCTTGATCGCGGCGGCGCCGATCTCGACGAGTTTCTGAATCAAATCGAGCACGATCTCAGCGATTGCCATGGGGGGCCCCTTCCTGTTCTTCAGTGAGCGCCTCCACAAACGGCGCCGCGAGGGCGCAGACGCCCGCGAGAGCCGCTGGAGCCGACTCGAGGGCTTCCGGTACCTCGCCGCCCGTTGCGGCATCTATGGCCGCCAAGAGCGCCTCGAGACCGCGCCTCCCCGCGTCACAGAGCGTCGGCCACGATTCCGGCAACGTCCCGGCCGCGATCCACACTTCGAGCGCCTCGTCGAGTGCAACAAGCGCCTCGTGAGAGACGCGGAGGGCTCGAGCTGCCTCGATCCACCCATCCATCGCGATTCGAAAGCGCGCGACGGCGTCGGGGCACGGGGGCGGGCACTCGGCTTCAATGCGTTCGAGGGCCTCGTCGCTGGCTTCATCTGCGCTCCTCGCCACGATGCGATCCGCCGCCGCGACGCCTTCGTCGACGCTCACAAGCCCCGTTCGGATGCCCGTTTGGACGCGCCGCACCTCGCACGCCGTCACAAGCGGGAGTGCCAGCACGAGGAGCACCGCCGTTGTCCCGGGCGCCTTCGGAAGCAACTCGCGCACCTTGGACCAAAGTTTCCCGCTCGACGCCGAGACGAAGACCGCCATCAAAAGCGCCGACCACCATCGACCGCCGACCATGAGCGCGCCCGCCCAAACCCAGGACACCGCCACGACGGCAAGGACCCATTCTCGAACGGCGTCTGTCAACCGGCCGTTGACGAGGAATCGAGCGAGAGCGCAAAGCACGACGAGGATCGCCCCGACGAGGCGCCACCATTGCCCGGCCTCGGCGCTCGCGACAAGCGTGTTGATGATGTCCTGAGTGATGATCCCTTCCATGGTGTCGGGTCTCCCTTCTATGGGGAGAGTCTACACCAACGGATTGAGCGGGGAGGAACGGGGGAATCAGTTTGAATCGAGAAAGAGCTTCGCAACCGAGGCGAACGAAGCGACCGACGTGGCGAGAAGGACGAGCCCGGCGACAACGATCGCGAGCACCTTGCCGGCGCTCGAAACACCGCCGCCGAGCCGGGCGGCCTCGGCTTTTGCGTTCGAAATGCTCTGTAGCGCCTCCTTCACTTCGGCGCGCATTTCTGAAACGTTTCTGTCCGTGTTGTCGGTGACAGCTTCGACGCGAGCCAGACGACGATTCATTTCATCGTGAGCGTTGCATCTCGAGGGGATCAGTTGAGGGCTTGAAACTTCGTCGGTCATGCCTTGCGTTCCTTTCCGTTCAACGGGGTCAGTTTATCAAAAACGTATGCCGCAAACTCGAAGCTCGTACACGTTGTTCGCAACGTTTGCGACGGCGATCGTTGCCATCGCAACGGAAAGCCCTGTCGCCGTTGGCGTGATGATTAAAGACGCGCCCTTGTGCCACCACGATTTCCAGAGGCCGAGATCGCGACACGACGCAACGAACGGGGTCATTTCTCCGACGGCCGTTTGCACCCAAAACATGCCGAGCGCAACGGACGTGGGGTCGAGAAAATTCGTTCTGATTTCGAGTTCGAGATCCACGCCGTAGGGGACCGCCTCCGTTGCGCCGGGCCCCAGAATCCCAAAATCCGTTGGAGTGCCGTTCAAGTAACTGTTCGCGGCCGTCAACCCGATCACCGCGTAATCATCGGGGATAACGCCCTCTCCGTTGTCGGCGACATCGATCGGCGCCATGTTTGCCCCGGCGCCGCTTCCCGCGAAGCACCCGAGATGCACAGCCTTTCCCGTGCCGATCGTCGCCGGGAACGGGTCGGGCGATTGGATTGCGCCGCTATTCGTCCCCGACTCGTTCGGGGGCGTTCTCGAGACGATGATCAAACCCCGATGGTCAATGTTTGCCCCGTAAAGGTTCGATGGAAGGCAGCCGTTCCCCGCCGCAAGGTACACGTACCACCACAGATCGGCGGTAGCGATGTCTCCGACGTCGCCCGGGTCGATGAAAACGACGGATCGCAAGGTCTGCGCGGTATGGCCATGAGCCCAGACGCGCACCCCGTCGCTTTGCCCGGCAAGACTGAACGTCGCGTCAAGCGTCGTGGGGTCGACGCGGAAACGGAAATTGTCGCGCTTCGCCGTCCCGTTGATTCCAACGTGCGAGGACAGGTCGTCGACTTGTGCGACGAGTTGCACGATGTCGGCGTCGGTAATCGCGCCGCCGAGCGCGGGGCGGTACAGGGCGCCGATGCGCGCGAAGCCAGCCGTTGGCGTCGGTATCTGCGAGGCCGTGCCCTTTTTCCAGGCAAACTCGATTTGCGACTCATATTGCTTGTCAAGAGGAGCGCCCGACGGCGCGAACGTTTCCGTTGCTGGGTTGAAAATGTCGCGGGCCTCGGAGAGCGTCGTCGTTCGCACGACGCGAGCTTCGAGGAGCCACCATGCCGCCGTTGCATCCCACGGATCGCCGGGGTCGTGCGTCGAGAGCTGGAGGCCGATCCGATAGTCGGAATCGAGTGCTCCGGGCGTCGGGACGGCGGGCGGACTCGCCGCGACGTCTTGAGCGAGGAGCCCGGGGTTTACAACCACGTTTGTTCCGGCCGATTGAACAACCGTCAAGCCCGAGGCGACGTTGGTAACGTCTGCTTGTATCGGAGTCAGACCGGAGCGAATTTCTCGGGCCCAGACGCGGAACGCCTCGACGACGGTACGATTGATGATGTCCTGAGCCCGGTTGAAATCCTGGCTCACTACACGTTCGAGCGTGGTTACTGGAACGGTGCCTTGAATTGCCATTGTCGCCCGCCTTTCCTAGAACCGAAACCCGTGCATCCCTGCCCGGAGCACCGTCGTCCCGCCGTCGGCGGCGCCGCCTCCGCTATTTGCCATGGCGGAAGTCCGCGGCACGTAGGAGACGAGCAACGAGAGGTTTCCATTCGGGTGAAGCTCGAACTCTTTGGACTGGAGTATGTTTGTTGACAGCATGATCCGCGGCCATGAACCGGGGGTGGCGACGTCGTCAGCGAGGCCGAGCGCCGACCCCATCCCGAAGGTGGTCTCGAGAGCCGCCGCCACGGCCGTCGCGTCGAGCGTGGTGTGTTCAACGAAGCACCGCAGGATCACACCATAGGGCACATCTTCTGTGCCGCCGGGGCCGATTACTGCAAGGTTATGGGGAGATCCTGCGGAGCCGAATGTGTTGGCGGCGAGCATCGCAAACCCGCCAACGAACTCGCGCGCCGTGATGCGTCCCTCGCCCTCCGACGAGCACGCGACGAATCGGCACGCCGTCGCGCCGCCGGCAGACCGCACGAGCCCGACGCAAGCGGCCTCGCCTGCACCGATGACGTATTGGAGGGGGGCGGGCGTCGTGACGGCGAGAGAGTTTGCGCCGTGCTCGTCGGGGGGCGTGCGTGACACGACAAGAAACCCTTGCACCTCGAGTCCGGTTTCCCCGTAGTGATTCTTTCGTGGCATCATATCGGGGCCCGGCGCGAGGTAGACATAACCCCAAGTGTCGGCGACGTTGAGCGCGGCGATGGACGCCGCCTCGACGACGAGTCCGCGGGGTTGGAACGTCTGACCCGTGAGCGTGCGAGCGTGGCACCGGACGCCGGCGACTTCCGTTTCCAGGTCGATCTCGAAGTCGGAGGAATCGCGACCAAGGCCGTTGATCGGGCGCATGAAATACCGCGATCGGCGACACCGCCCCGCCGCCGTCCCGGGCGTTACGATATCCTCGAGTTGCAACGTCAGCGGGAACAGATAGGACTCCGACAAGGGGCCGCCTCCGGCGGGCCGGAACAGCGCCGCGATCGGTGCCCAGTTTGCTGACGTCGCGGGGACAGCGGCCAGCGTCCCCGCGGTCCATTGATACTCGATCCGGCTCTCGTACCGCTTCGGGAGCGTCGTACCGCTTAGGGAATAGGAGAGCGTCGCCGGATTGTAGATGTCGCGGTTTTCCTCGAGCGTCGTTTCCCGCACGACGCGAGCTTCGAGGAGCCACCATCTGTTCGTGCCGTCCCATGGGTCGGCGAGCGTCTCTTCGACCATTTGCAAGCCGACCCGATAGTCGGAATCGAGCGCTCCCGGGGCGGGCACGTCGGGCGGGCTTGCCGGGACCAATTGAGCGAGGAGCCCGACGGACACGACGAGGTCGACGCCGCTAACCCTGGCCATGAGCCCCGACGCGATCGAAGTACGAAGCCCAACGGTCGGCGTCGACGCGGGGACACTCCCCCTCGCAGAGCGCGCCCGGAGCGCCGAGAGCATCTCGGCCGCCGTTCGGGCTGCGAGTTCTTGTGCGTTGACAACATCGGTTGAAACCGTGCGCTCGAGCGTGGTGATCGGGATTCCGTCGTGAATCATGGGCGTCGTCTCCTGTCGGTCATGGGACCGAGTCTACCAGCACAAAAAGCCACGGGACGCCAGCCATTCGGGTTTTGTCGACCTCGTCGCGTACACGTTGGAGGAGATTGATAAAGCCGAAGTCGGCACCATCCCAGAACGAAAAATCCCACGCCGACGACGGGGTCACGCCACCGACGCCGGGTTCGTAATCCCACGCCGCCGCGACCAGTGACACCGCCGTTCGTTCCACGACCACATAAAACCCGCGATACTCGAACCCGTCGCCCTGCCAAAGGTGAGGGCGCCCGAGGAGCCCGACGTCGGCCGCGGTGTCGTCCCAAGGGTGAATGCCCCACGCCGCGCCCTCGATTGTGTCGGCTCGCGACTCGATGACTCTGTAAGGGATGCCCAACGGCGTCAGAATGCGCGACACGGCGCGCTCGAGAGCGTTCGGGCTCACGACGTCGGGGAGCTCCTTGACGCGTTCGCGATAATCGGCATCGGCCTCGTTCGGGTTGCGCCCAACATCGCGCTCCCCGCCGAGAGCGTCGAGCCACCCATGAGTCCCGCCGGAAAAATCGCCGTCTTGCGACACAACAACACCGAGCGTGTTGAGATCAACGACTTGAACGACGTTGTCGGTCCCGGCGACGAGCGCGGGCCCGTCTAGCGATAGACGCGTCGACGACGGGCCGACATAGACCGACCTAATCCGCCGGGGGTCTTCGGTCGCGTTCGGGCCTGCGGTGAACCGGACCCACGCCCCCGCCATTCCAGCGTCGAATCGCGAACCGTCGCCCGTGTCTTCAAGCGTCGCCGGTGTCGTCGCGTTCGAGGTTACGTTGGATACCGTGATGGTAGTTCGCTCAGCGAAGCGCAGAACACGCCCTCTCGTGTCGGGAACGTTGCCGGCATATCCGGGCCTTGCCGCCCGCGCCGCGACGGCCACGGGGGCCGTGGAGCCCTCGGGGAGCACAACGTCGGCCGCGAGTTCGAGCGTTGCCGCTCCCACCAACGTTCCGTCGGGGGTCGTCAGCGTCGCGAGGATTTCGTCGCCTTCTTCGAGGTCGAGATCTCCGAGCGTCGGGGGTTGGCGGGTCAAGACGATCTGACCTGTTGCCTTCGTCGATCCCGCCGCCGGGGGTTGCGTTTGGATCGAATGCGGAAGGATGTAAAGAGCCTGAGTCGAAACGTCCGCAGCACGGCTCGCCCGCTCGAGCGTCGCTGCGATGGCGGCGACGACATCAAACCCTATTCCGCCGCCGTCATTCTCGAGCGGGTCAGTGTAGGAGCGGTCAAGGAAGGTTCGCCAAATATCGAGGAGTCGCTCTTTCGTAAGGGTCGGCATCGACCCCCATACTACACGACCGAGGTGATCAGATCGCGACGTGTGCGGATCACCTGGTTTGCCGTCGGCACGACGTCGCCGGCCGGCACGACCACGGCGCCATCGGGAACGATCACGCCCGTAATCGACTCGGCCGCGGTCACAATTCGAGACCGAAGGAGCGTCTCGCCAGGAGCGAGCGCGTTTACTCGAGCGACGATCGTATCGGCGACGTCGTCAAACGCGGCGACGGTGTCGGTTCCAGACGCGAAGTCGATGTCGAGTTCGATCGCCTGGTAATACGGGACAGCGGCGAGCACGTCGACGACGATCCCTGCACCCCGGAAATCAAGTAGCGCGGCCTCGACGAGCGCGACGAGGTCGGCGTTTGCCCGCCCTTGTGCGTCGGCGACATAGCCCCGAACGAACCCGTTGGGCACTCCGAGGGGGAGCGATACCAGCTCCACTGCCGCCGCCTGTCGAATGCCCGGGACGGTCAAGGCGCCGAACTCGACGGCGGCGAGCACCCCTCGACGAGCCGCGGCGAAGAACGCCCGAAGACGAACCTTGAACCGCTCGTCGGTTTCGGTGTCGTCACCGCCGGCGAACACGTCGGGGTTCGTCACGAGGAGCGTTTGGTCGGCCTTCGCCGAGACAAACGCCGTGATCGTGTTTTCGTCGACGTTGCCGGCGGTCCCCGCCTCGACAGCACGCGCAGGGACGTTGACCGGGCCGAGCGACCCCGCGCCGAACGACGCGGCGGCGAGCGTTTCGACTCGAACACCGCCGCTCGTTCGCATGATTGAACCCGACGACTGAACGACGGCGCCGGCGGCCGTTGTTGGTCGCGTGAATTGCAGCGATCCCACAGAAGGCGTTGCTGTTTTTCTTGGGATTGTTGCGGAATATCGATCCCCCCCCCATCGGTCGAGATCTTCGCCTTCTGCGCCGTCGAGTGTGAGCGCGAGCAACTCACCACCGAGCGTTCGAATTACGTCTTCGGCCATGGCGGCGGCGCCGGCCCCGATTAGGTTGATATCGGAACCCGGCGTGTAAATTTCCGACGGAGAGAACCGTTGACCGACAGGCTTCGATTCACCGCGGGCTTGGATTTCCTCGGCGAAAACATCAAACAGATCGGAAAAAGTCGGGAGATCCGGCATGATTATTCGTCCCCTCCGAACGCCCCCTCGATGTCGAGCGAGCCGAACTTGTCGCGCACCTTGATCTTCAAATAAACAAGACCTGGTTGGATTTGCCGAACGCTTACACGAACGGCTCGCACACCAGGTTCTTTTTTGATTTGCGTCTCGGCGTCGGCTTGCAGTTTTCGCAATTCGGCCGCTTTCAGAAGCCGTTTTGAGTCGATTTCGAGCCCGTAATCAGAAAGGTGGAGCATTGCCCCTTTTCTCGTTCCGAGACGACGAAAGATCCGTTTCCGCAAATACCGCCGCCGCGCCTCGACGTCGATGTCGCCCGTCTCATCGAGCACGACTTGGCCGAGAGCGGCCCCTGTCGGTGCGTCACGGTCGGCAAGAGGGTTTCGTATGTCGTAGGCGTCGAGGGTCTCCAGTTCAAGCGGAACGGGCACGTCAGCGGCGCCGAACGCCAAGAACGCGAAAACTCCTAACCCGGTAAGCGGGGTTCCCCCGACGCTTTCGATACCGGATAGCGTGATAATATAAATTTCGCCGGGTACGAGTTCGCCGTCGAACCAAAGACGGAGTGTGTTGTCACCCTCGTATGTCACGACCTGTAGGAGCCGTTCTGGGTATGGCGCGACAGGCCCGGCGATAACAAAATTCGTGCGGTTTGTTCCATCGGTAGGATCAACGGGGTCAAGGTGCTTCGGTTCCGCGTCGAAGGTCACGTCAACCGTGTTCAAACTCGTTTGATACGCGGTGACAATAGCGAAGGTCGCTAACGCAAACGACCACGACCCCCCGCCGAGAGCGCCGCCATAGGCGGTCGCGGAAACAATCACAGTCCATGCACCCGATGCGAGCGCCGGGATCGTGGTGATCGAAACTGCGATATCGCCGTCACCGAGCCCGGTGAAACCGCCGTTCCATCCTGGTTGCCAACCGCCTAGAAACGGGTCGTAGACAACAACAACTCCGACCGAGGGGTTGGAGACCGTAACGGTAAGCGAGGTCCCAACAATCCCGCTCAGGAAAAGTTCGATCGGGTCGTTGAGCCACGTCGCCATTTCTACGACTCCACGTCAACGGAGATGAGCACAAGGGGGGGGGCTTGCGTCGAACCCGGCGTCGGTACCTCATTCGAGATAACAGGCGCGGGGCCCGGCGTGGTTCTCATCGTTTGATTCAAATACGATGCGTCAAAATGAATCGGAAGCGAGAGCGCGATCGGGTCGTTGAGCCACGTCGCCATGCTGCCTCCTCCTCACGGAATCGAAGCGGGGATCGTCACGCCGTCGGAAAGGTCTTGAATGACCACGTCGCCGAAATACCAGAGGAGTTCGGAGACGGAGCGTTCGTTGTAACCACGGCTCACCGCCGCCCATTTGAGCCAGCGCGAGAGGCCGCCGAAGCCACCATGGTCATAGCGGCCAATGGGCACTGGGAATGGCACCTCCCCGCTAGCAGGGGCACCCCCGGCATTCGGATAAAGGTTATGCGCGACCCCATCCACGATCCTGTGGCACGGCGCGCATTCCCACGCCTCGGAACCCCCCCCGTAATCGATGATTGTTTTCGGGCCGACCGTAAGCGACGTAAGCTGCGCCCAATCGCACGAGTCGGGGCCGTCGTTTATGTAGATTGTTTTCGCGTGAGCAGCGAACTGCCCACTCGGGACGTTGCGAAAATCATCCATCATCAACATCGACTCGATCTGATTCGAGGCGATCATTTCGAGCATGATAAACCCGCTGAAACCAGCGGGCGAGAGGGCATCATCGGCAGCGATTTGAATCAGGTTAGCCGTTCCGCCGTTTTCGTGAATCGATGGCCACGAACTATTCACCGTCCCGTGTATATCGATCGCATCGATGGAGGGCGGAACGGTATTCGCGAGCCCCGATGTGTGCTGATACGTCCCGGCCGGGCTGTATTGATATGCCCATTCGTCATCGTAGGAGTCGGCGTTGGTGTCATCACGCTGGATCGCAAGCTGCGATCCGTCGGGCGCTGTGAGCACAACCCAACATCGAGCATTCCCCCAATTCTCGGAGCCGATGCCGACGCCGATGCTCGTGATAGCGCTGTTGACCACCGGATTGATGGCGGGGTCGAACACGTCACCGACGCCCGAGAAGATACCGCCTGTTCCCGAGCCCGAGGAGCCGATCACCCAACCCGCGGCCTCGAGCGTCTTAATCAACCACCACGTCGTGTAATTCCCGCCGAGTCCCGCCTGATTCAGCGTTCGATGGATCGTCATGAACGCAGCATATCACGGGGACGTCACAAAGCGGCGCTGCGTCAATCGCCAACGATGCGAGTCGAAAGGTATTGAGCGCGAGACGCCTGGAACGCCTCGGCGGCGGCAATAAGGGGCGCGGCGGCGGCGATCGCATCGGCCACGGTAAGCGCCCCGTTCGGTGGCGCGGGCGTCGAGGCAGCGAGGCTTTGAGCGAAGTCGCCGACGGCGGCGGCGAAATCATCGAGAGCATCGGCGAGGTCATTTCCGCGGGCGAACGCTTGGTCGGCCTCGGCGGCCCCGAGCACCATGGCGCCGCCGTCATCGGCGACCGTGATCCGCACGTTTCGCCATTGCTCGTCGAGATTTTCGTCGGGGGCGACCGTGATCCACGTCTCGAGCGCGAGGTCTTCGGTGATGTTGTCGCCGTTGACCTCGGATGGAGCGCCGAATTCTTCGGCGTCGTGGAGTTGTCCGACGACCACAGCGTCGGTGTTTGGGTCGCCGTCGGGAAAGACGACGAGCACGCGCGAATCACGGCGAGGCGGCCGAGCCATGGTGACGCCGGCCCCTTGCGCTGGCGACGCCACGCGACAGACCACGGGGCCCTCGCCGGCGTGCTCCCCAGTCGTCAGCGTCACGTCGACGAGCCAACCGATCTCGGCGTCCCATACGATCGCGTCGTCGTCGTCGTCAACGCGGGCCTCGGCGACCCACGGCCGCGGGTCAATCCCGGGGCGCGCTATGGCGTCGGCGATCCGGGCGAAGTCGAGCCGTCGACGAACTCGAGCACGCGCCGCCGGTCCCCTTGTCGTCACGATCCCGCCTCGTCTTCTCTGACTTCGATGTAGTTCACGAACCCCGCCTCGATCTTCAAGCCGAGCTGCGCGTCGAAGTCGAGCCGCACGTCTTGGACGCGGAAAACGGTTTGGAACCCTGTAGCGTCCTGAAGCGCGGCGAACCGCTGAGCGACCGCCCGTGGCCACCCGAGGGCCTCGAGATACGAAGCGCGCCGGGCCCGTTCCATCGCCGTGAGACGTGCCAAGCTCGTTGTGGTGCCTTCGGCCTCCGACTCCTCGCCCGACGCGGCGGCGACGAGCACCTCGACGGAATCGCCCGGGTCGAGATCAAGCAAATCGGCGAGATCGGGTGTCCGGTCATAGCTCCACGCGTCGAGCGTTGCGAGCGTCCCTTCGATCTCCTGTCGGCCGATCTGATCGAACGCCGATTCGGCGATTCGCTCAAGGAGCGCGGGATCGGTGATTCCCGACACGATCAGAGTCTTGATCGTGTCGTCGGGGTTCGCCCCCGACGGCGTGACCTCGTTGGCTCGGAGAGCTCGCGGCGGGTTGTCACGGCCGAGCACTCCGCTTCGACGCTCACCGCTCCTCACGGGGAAACGCGCCCATATCACGCGGCCGATGTCGGGGTCGTAGCAGCGTACCTCGATCGTCGGCACCTTCGACCCCTGAAGACGACGGGAAAACTCGAGCCGTTGGAGGTTGCGCCCGTAAACCATGCGCCGAATCCCCTCGGAGACGACGAGCGTTCGGGGGTCGAGGAGCACGACGTCGAATCCGTCAACCACCGGAAGGAGGCCGACGCCGCGGCAAACGTCGGTGATGTGGTCCCATAGCGACATAGACGACCCGCCCCGCCGGGCACGTCGCGCAACCGAACCCCGACGAGCGCGACGGCTCGCGGGCATCGAATCCGCCGGCGTCGGTGGGTCGCCCGCCCCGCGGTAGGAAACCGTGACGCCCCTGGTTGTGGCGCTCGCGGTTTCGAGAAATGCCGACACCCCTTCGTCGAGCGGAAGCGACAGATCGATCGAGAGCCCCGCCGGAAGCGGTAAATCTCGGAGAGGCGCGCTCATGTCGCGGCATTCGATCGTAATCGTGTCGCCCTGCTCCGAATAGGACACGTCCCATTCGTCGACGTAGCCTAGAAACCTGGTCGCGCCACGCGGAACCGTGCCCTCGATGGCGGGGGCGACGAGAGACCGGAGAGATCCGTCGTCGCGCGTCTCGCCCCGCTCGAGCCCCGCTTCGTAATCGTCGGCTGGCACGACCCCGATCACGATTTCGACGTGGGCCGACCTAACGATCCGCGGGTCGATCGGCGCGTCGAGAAAATCGATTACCAACGTCGCAGTATCGGCGCTTGCAAGCCCGTTTCGCTCAATCGAGACGGAGCGCGGCTCGACGTACCCCACGACCGTTAGATCGTCGTCGACCGCGCCCGTGACGGCCTCCGGGGGGTGATCGTCACCGCCGGCGTTCGCGACGTTCCCCCGGTAGATGTCCTCCCACTCTTCGTCAATTGCTCGGAGTTGCCGATCGTAGTCGTCGGCAGATAACTCGCCCCGCCGTCGTTGTAGCGCCCTGCGTCGCTCCTGGTTGCGCGAAAGGGCCTCGACCGTGTCGGTGGTCGTTGCGCCCTCGCTCGACGCATGAGGGGCCGCCTCGGGCGGCGGGGGCGCCCATGGCACGCCCGTTCCCGGTGCGGTTCCGGGAGGGAGGCGAGATTCGAGCCCGTCGACTTCGGAGAATTCCTCGGTTCGGATCGTGAGCTTGACTCGAGCCGACGGCCGAAACGTGGTCACACCGACGCCCCGACGCCCGCGCCGCCCCGCCTCGGAATGACAAGGATCGTTCCAACCGGAGGATTCGAGATTGTGAAGCCGTTTGCGTCGGCGATCAGTATCCATGCGCCGGCGTCGCCGTAGTAGTCCCTAGCGAGCGTGCGGAGCGTCTGACCGCCGCGGAGCACCACGACCGCGAGGAAATCGTCGACGAGGCGACCGCGCACGCCCTCACGAGCCGCGATGGCAGCGACCAGGAGAGCGAGCACCGCCGCGGAGAGGTCCCCGCGCCATGCGCCGACGCCGAGCACGTCGACGGCGCCGTCGGTCGGAATCAGAAACTCGAGGCCCCCATCTTCGACGAGGGCGCGCAACGCAGCGCCTTCCGTCACGAGCGCGTCGACCGTCGCGGCGATTCCTCGGAACTGCTCCGACCCGATTTCGGGGACGCCGGCGACGGCGGCGACCTGCCCCGCCAGGGTTACGGCGGCGATTCTTACGGCCTCTTCGGCTGCGATCAACGCCGTCGTGACGTTCGGAATGATGATCGGGGGCAATCGACTCGCCACGTCATCGAGCGCGGCCATTTCTGCCTCGAGATCAACCGACGGTTGCGAGACGTCGGCGGCGCGAGGAGCGTCGACGTCGCCGATCTGCGTCCAGTCGAAGAGGGCCGACCATTCCACGTCTTCGGGGCGTTGCCAGTTCGGCGTGAATTCCGCGAGCACCCCACGGCGCACCTCGGGCCCCCATGACACCCGGAGCAGATTTCCGGCAACGCGGAGCCGCTTGAACGCGGCGACGAGGATCTCGGCCGTGATGCCATCGTCGGAATCGGCGAGGTCGTCGAAGCCCCAAAGCGACACCATGCGCGCCCCGTCGGCGGCGATGTAGCGCGTTTTCCACGTCCCGCGGATTTCGGTTTCGCGCTCTCGAGGGCCGAGCATTTGAATCGTGGCAACTGGGTTGCCCGCGTACCACGTTTTGACCCGCTCATGAGCCCCGCCCCACGCGACAGGGCGGTACGGTAGCACCCTGTCGCGAAGCACGATCGAGCGTTGCGAGCCGGTCAACTCTGTGATGGTGAGCGCCTCGGCGGTCATGCCGAGCAGTCTACCACGCGACGTCAGCGACTTAGGGCCGGGACGAAGCCCGACCCGACCCGTTGCACGGCCTCACGTTCGAGCGCGTCACGGAAGCGCACCCAGACGCGATCCGGGTCGGCTTCGCGGAATTCCTGGTTGACTTCGATTCGAGCGCCGCGCATATCGACGTTGACGGATGGGCGGGCCTCCGGCGCGGTCCCCGTGCCGCCGCCGCCCTCGGTCGTCGGTTGATTGCTCCCCCGAAGCGCCGACATGAAGTCGGCAAACCAACGATCGATCCCGTCACTGACGCCGCCCCCCTGCCCTTGCGGGAGCGACACGGACGGAATCACCATGCCGGTCGCGCCCGGCAACCATCGAATGAACCGAGCGAGCACGGCCGAGAAAAGCCGAAGTTGGGTGAACAGGTCGTGAAACACCTCACGGATAACCCGGGCCATCGGCGCGAGCGCGCGCCCGACCAACATGATCACCACCGACACAACGCGGGCGACCTTCGACAGAAACAGAAGCACATCGGCGAGAATTCGGAATCCCGAAACGACGACGCCCACGATGATGAAACCGAGCGTCTCGAGCCATGGGGAAACCGCCGCCCAAATCCCGACAAGCGCCGCCCAGAAATTGTTGACGGCGCCGACGAGTGCCCGCCCCGATCCTTCGAAATATCCGCGGAGCCTGTCGCCTTGCCGTTGGAGCGCAACGAAAACAGAAACAATGATCGTTACCGTCCCGGCCGCGACGCCGATTGCCGTCACAAGGGCCCCTAGCGCGACTTCGAGCGCCGCCGCCACGGCGAGAATGCCCACAACCCCGGCAGGAAGCCCGATCGCGGCGAGAGCCCCGCCCCCGGCGACGGCTGCGCCCCCTCCGGCCGCCGCCGTCGCCCCGCCACCGATCCCGAGCATCCCGAGTATTCCCGCTCCGCCGCCGCCGGCGAGAAGCGGAAGCAACGCGGAGACGGCACCACCGATCGTTGAGATGATCGCTCCGGCCCCGGCTAGCACCGCACCGAGCACCCCCGCGCCGATCTTCAACGCCACGCCGGCGATCAACATCGATCGCACCATCGGAGCAAGCCGGCGAAACGTCGCGATGACGGAATCGATCCGGGCTCCGATCGTGTCGAGGTTCGTGATCACCCAGACGAACGCGCGGCGCATCCGTTCGATCACACCGGCGAAAACTCGCGCGATACCGCCGCCTACGGCCGTTAGCACCTTCTCGATCCCCGGGCGAAACTTGATCAACGTGTCGTTGAGCCGTCGGAGGTTGTCGCGGAGCACGCGAAACGCCGGGGACGAAATCGCCCTCATGAAATATTGGGTGATGTCGGAGAACGCCGACGTCACGCCCGACCATGTGCGGCCGAACGCTTCGGCGCTCTGTCGACCGAGTCGGTCGAAGATATCCATCAAGCGGCGGGCGGCCTCGGCTGGCGCACGTTGCGCCATCTCGTTCCACTCCTCCGTCGATTCGGTGATCATCCCCATGGATCGGAGCGTGCGAAACGTGCGAACGTCGGTGCCTGCCACGCCGGTCATGAGCATCGAAATGTCTCTGGCAACCTGCGGAGCATCGATCCGCAGCGCCGACGCCACGGCGACAGCGTCGCGAGAAAAGGTCGTGAGGCGGTTCAGTTCGACGCCCGCCCTCCGCATCGGGCCGTATGCCATCGTGAACATATCGGAGAGGTTCGCCGTCGTCCCTGGGCTCGAAATAGCGAGTTGCTCGAGCTGGCGATACAGGCCCGCCGCTTCGCGTTGTGCGTCGGCGAACGAAACACGCTCGATCTCGGTGTACAGACTCGCAACGGAGAGGATCGTGTTTTCCACGCTCGAGTTTGCCGCCGTCGTGGCGCCGACGAGTCGCTCGAACGCGCCGGCGACGGCGTTGATCCCCATGTAGGTTGCGCCGAGAGCAACGAGGTTCCGAACGGTATGCCCCGTCGACGCCCTCGACATGCGCGCCGCCGTCCCGAGGCGCGAGAAGGTTCCGCCGATCCGGCGATAGGCGGCCCCGGCGACCTGCCCGACGCGGGCGAGTTGCCGCCTGTACTCTTCAGTTGCGCGCTCCGCGCGCCGTGTCGCCCTCGCGGCCTCGGAAAGTGCTCGATTTGCGTTTCGGTTCTGATCGCCGAACCGCTCGAACGCGTCGGCCGCCTTCGTGAGGTCGGCGGCGACGCCCCGCGCGTTTCGCAACTCGAGTTCGGCTTCGACCTTGTATGATTCGTCGGCCATGGGGTCAGAGTATCACCCCGCCCCCGGCGACGGCGTGTTCTCGCTCTCGATCAGATCGGCGAGAGCGCGACCGTAGAGAGCCAGATCGCGCACGGGCATTGTGAGGGCCTCGGCGAGCCCGATGTGGCCGTATCGCGTCGCAAACGCGACTCTTCGCCAGATCTCCTCGACGCCGCCCTCGCGCCACGGCCCCTCGAACGCGAGGAGGATGCCGACGTAAATTTGGACGGCGACCTCGGGATGGCGGCGAAGGGAGCCACTTATTCGATTTCCACCGAGGCTAGCGAGTTTCCCAAAGCGTCCCCGGTGAGCCCCGCGCAATGCTCGAGGAACGCCGCACCAATGGCGAGTCGCCCCGGCATTGAAAGCGAATCCCAAAGGTAATCCTTCTCATGCGGAGCAAGCACGCGCCCGTTGACGGCATGGACCGACGCGCGGCCGAGCACGAGGGAAAGAGCCTGCCCCGACGATGTCGCGTCGGCGGCGGTCGGGAGCTCGTTCCCTTCGGACGGCGCCGGCCCGTACTGACCGAGCTTTCGGAGCGCTCGGAGTTCCTGGTCGGAATCCAGCTCGAGAAGCGTGATCTGAATCGGTTGGTCGTATGCTCCCGGTCGGCACATTTCGGGCCAGACCGTGACCTTGACCCCGCGCCGGCGAAGCGTGCGCGCCTCGCCCCCTTCCGACGCCGTCGACGACGTGCGCGCCACCATCGCGTCGAACGCCCCCGGGTCGAACGTTAGCCCCTTGACGAGCTTTCCGGCGCTCTGCGCCCCCGTCTCGTCGGGTTCTTCGGCGTTTCTGTTCTGCTTCTGCTTTTCCGTCATCTATCGGCCTTTCTCCCGCGCTGGTGTGCGGGGGTCAATGCCCCGCGCCGACGCCTCACCACCAGCGGAGACCGACACCCCGGGAGGCGCCGACACGGGACGCCGTCGAGGATACCCTATCGCGTAAAATTGTGCGGAGACGATGGGGGGGGAGGGTCAGGGCGCGGCGAGGATTGTTGCGTCGTCGGCGGCGAACTCGAACCGAAATTCGACGTAGGATTTCCGATCGCTCGCGTTGATCGGAATGTTCCCGAACTTCGCATCGGGGATCACGACCCGCCGCGTCCCGCCGAGCGGGAACCGATACGACGCCACGATCTGGATCGACTCCCCGGGGAGGCGGCCTTTCGACGCTTCGGTGATGCGTTGGATCAGGGACATGACGTCGGCCGTTCGACTGTTGATCGTGAGCGTGCCCGAAACGCCGGTGTGGATGTCGTCCTTCTGCTCGGTCGTCTGCCCAAGATACCCTTCCGAGAGGATCTCCCGGTCGAACTGGAATTCGATCGACCCCACGTTCTGAAACGACGTTTCAAGCCCGTTCGTGGCCGAAAAGACGTTGACGTCGACCTCTTGCCCTTTGAGCCTGTCAGGCATTGCCTACCTCTCTTTTCTGACCTATTCGGCCTCGGTAATCGTGACGCCCTCGCCGATCTCGGTATCGAAGACGATCGTATCCATGCTGGAGAGCAACCGGACGGCGGACGCCCAAACGAAGACCCCGCGCGCCTCGTACCCGTCATATTCGTTGGTGACTTCGCCGAACGAGTAATCGGCGATCCGCTGCGCGTCGGGAGCGTTGCGCGACAGGAGCCCCTCGAGAAACTCGGTCCCCGCGGCGTCCATGCCGGAGCGCCGGGCGTCGGTCGCGAGCTTCTTCGTGAACGGGATCGCGAGCTTCGCGAACGAGTCTTGGATGTAATCGGCCATGCGCCGGCGCTTGATCGTCTTTCGTCCTTCGATCGACGACGTCGTGACCTCGCTCTGATAAACGAAGTTGCCGTCATCGTCGACCCGAGGAGCGCAGATCCCAGCGGTCTTGAGCGCCGTGTAAAGCGTGCGCCCCATGGTCTCCCCGGTCGCCTCGATGTCGGCGAGATACAGATCGGGGCGGCCCGTGACCTGCCCGACGTTCTCCTCCGGCGGCAAGGCGCACATGAGATCCGCGAGCGGCCCGTCACCACCGATCGAGATGATGCCCGACGCGTTGAACCCCGTCCCGCCGGCGGCGCCGAGTGTGGCGATCTCGGCAACGTACATGGTCCATCCTGGCCAGGTGTAAACGACCCGATCGCGGCGGTAGCTGGCGACGTCTGCGATCGCTTGCGCGGAGCTGTAGCCGATGGGAGCGCGGGAAACGAAAACGCGCCCCTGGCACCCCTCGGCGCTCGCGTCGAGCGCGCTCTGTCGCCCGGAAACGATAACCTGAGCGGAGCGCCGCGCCGAGATCATGACCGTCGTGGCCCTCGAGACCTTCGTCGGGTCCTCGGTCGCGGTGAACGCGGCAGCATAGGCGGCGTCAATCTGCGCTTCGGTGAGCGCGGCCGACAGGTTCGACGGGTTTGTGACCTCGACCATTCGAGACGAGGGAAGGTCGGCAAGCGTTGTTACGGTCCCGGCAAGCGCCGTGAGGGCCGTTCCGTCGTCGGTCGCCGGCCGCACCTCGACGTCTTGCGTCCCGTCGTTGGGCGCGGCGACCGTGCCCTCGGGCCAGGAGATCGACCGCATTGTGACCCATTCGTCACCGCCGGCATTTCGAACACGCGTTCCGGCGGCGAGGTCGAACGCGGCGCCGACGTTCGCGGTAACGACCGTCCCGGTCGTAAACCCCATGTCGGTTGCCATCGTGCCGACAGTGTCGTCGATCTTGATCGTGCCCGTCGCGGAGCCCGTGCGATAGACGACGACCTCTTGTGTTGCGGCGTCGACGGCTGCGATCCCGTTGACGCCGGCGACCGCAACGGAGTTGATCAGGTTCGCTGCTTCGGCAGCCGTAACGGCGTTGACGTTGGCGACGTTGCCCGCGCCGGCCGACGCGCCGGCGACGTGACCGATCGCGGCAAGCGTGGTGCCGCCGCCCGGGTCGGTGACGTCGCGGAGCACGACGGACGCTCCCGAGCCAGCCTGGATCGACGAAATGTCGATCTCGCCAGCGTTGACCACGGCGAGGGTTGACCCGAGAAAGGCATTGATCCGCGAGACGACGTTGGCGGCCGTCTGGTCGCCGACCTGGAATGAGACGACGACCTCGGGCAGGGCATCGATCGTGATCCCGATCTGCTCGCCTCCGGTGTACCCCGTGGGCCCGGGGGCGAACCCCGCGCCGGCGGCCGTGGCCACCGTCGCAGTGATCGCCGTCGAGGCCCCGGCTCCGGTGTCGGTGGTGACGGTTGCCTGATCGGCCGCGGTGAGGTCGAAGGGCGCGGCGGCCGATCTGACCGCGGCGGCGAGCGTGAACCGGACGTCGCCGACGCTCGTGTCGACACGACAAATGATCTTGCGCTGGGGTCGGAGATTCAGCCCCTTGATCCATCCGTTCCCGTTCCAATCCTCCGCTAAGTGTCGACGACCGCACGGGTTTTGATACTTGCTATCTCCGTATTGGTATCCGAACCCGCCGAACTTCGACCGCTCGTCGTTCGCGCCGAGAACCTCGGTTGGCGTATTGAACGCGCCGTCCTCGAACTCACCGACGAGGAGCAGAGTCCCGAACCCAACGCCCGTTACAGGGACCTGCGGAGTCCGGTCAATGATCGTGATTTGCTCAATCGCGGTGAGTTGCTCCAACGTGGGCAGATCGCGAAACCGCCGAATAAAAGCGCTCATACCTCAAATCCTCCCTAGTCCTCTTCGCTACTTGGATCGGCGGGGTCTTCGACGTCCACCAGCACGGTTGGAGGTTTCATCGCAGGTGCCCACCTGAGCGAAACAATATCACAGTCGGCGTCGACGACGCATCGCAAGCGGCGCTCGTTGGCGTAGGCGTTCGCCGCTGAATCGTCATAGTCCATCGAGTCGAGAACGAGCCGCACGGGGCGCGAATAGTACAGGGGCGGTCCTTCAACGATGACGCCGGCGGCGGTTTCCTCGGGCGCAAACGCCGACGGTAGGAGCGCCTCGACGGCTTCGCGATCTGCGTCGGTGTCGCACCAGAAATCGACCTGAAAGGCGACTGTTGCCCCGCCCTCTTTCCAGAGCACCGTTGACTTTCCACCGGGCGCGCACCCCGCAACGAGGCCGTCATACGTGCCCCACGTTTCCTCGAGCGGGGTTGGCGTCAAATTGTGTTGGAGCACGGGAACAGGCGCCCTACTGACGAGAGACGCACACGGGTAAGGGAGCCGCTCGTCAGGGAGCGGCCAACGGTCGAAGACTCGCTCGAGCGAAAAGACGGCGTCTTGCTCGTCGTCCCCGCCGTCGACCCGGAACTCGAGACCGAGAAGGAACGCCGCGAGTGCCTCGCCCATGGCTTTTCGCGGGCCCATTCGGTTTGGAATCGCGACGTGGGCCTCTCGGTGGTGCGTCGTGACTCTGTCGCCTGTCGCCATGGGTTACAGCTCCGTTCCCCGCGAGTTCCCGCGGCCGGGCTCACGAAGACCGACCTCGCGCAACTCGGCCCTGATCTCTCGGTCGATGACGCCCTCGCGTTCGAGCCGGTCGACGGCCCGCGCCATGAAGTGTCGAGGTGCGAGGCCGTTTTTTTCGATGCCACGGACGACGCCGGCGACGATCATGGCGTCGCGTGCGACAGGATCTTCGGCCTCGGGCGGTTCCTCGTTCTCGCCTGGTTGAGGCCGCGGCTCGACGGCGGCCTCGCCCTTCGCTTTGAGCATTGCATAGGCGACTTTCGTTACTTGGACGGGATCGGAGTCGATGATCCCTTTCTGATAAGCCCAGTCGGCAAGCGGCGCCACGGGCGGCCGATGGGGGCGCGTACCGTATTCCATAAAGGGCGCGTGCGGAGCGTCGACCGAAACGATCGCGCCGTTCGGGGTGAAATTCGTACCCGTCGATCGCGCCATCTCTCCGGTGTTGTGCGGCGGTTCCGGCTTCGTGTCCATGATCGCCTCGACGACGTATCCTTCGAGCACCATCGCGGCCGATTGAAGTCCGCGAACGGCGGCCTCTTGGTAGTCCCGCGACATGGTGCGGAGCCGGTCGGCAAGCTCGCCGGGGGTGACTCTCTTGGCCATGGGGTAAGGCTACCAGACGCGGCGACGAGGTGCCCGGCGCGAGCCGTCGCGCTCCCGGTTGCCGTCTTGTTTGCGGATCGTGACCGACCAGTCGAAACGGTCGGGACGTCGCACGGGCGGCGATGCGATCGTGAACCGGCGGCGTTCCGGTTCGCGGCCGTCGCGGCGGTCCATTCGAACTTCGACGAAGCACTCCTCGCCGTCGGCACGGCCGAAATAGCTCTCGATCTCGTCTTCGGTGTACCGCGGCGAGATGCCCTCGAGCCGAACGTCCCCGCGCTCGACGTGCCCGCCCTCTCGGGATTGCCAGGCGAGGGCCTCGAGCGACCGGACACGAGGAGTCGGGAGGAGCGCGAGATCCACGGCCGTCGCCGGCGTCCCGCGGCCGACCTCGCCACCGGACCACCGGACCCGCACGACATGAACCGTGTACGGCCGAAGACCGAATTCAACGAGCATTTGCCGCAGATCGTCGACGACCCCGCCGAGATCTTCGACGAGGGAACGGCCGGAACCATCGCGCAGACGATGATCTCTCGTCGCCGGGAGCGGGCCGCGGGGGTTGTCGCTCACGAGATCACCGTGGCGTTGCGACCGCCGGCGAGGGCCCCGCGAGCGAAGGGATTGATCGGGGCTCCGAGGTCGTTGGCGAGCTTCGCTTGCCATTCGGCAAACTCTCGCCGGAGTTGGCGAATTTCGTTCTGGTTTGGCGTCAACTCGCCAAGCCGGAGCGCCTTGAAGCGAGAGCGGGCCTCCGACATCTGATCTTCGATGCAGTTCAACTCGCGAACGTCGCGCCGCACAAGCTCGAGCCCCTCGGCGTCGATTCGGGCGAAAGCGTCACGAACGAGGAATTCGGGTTGCGACGCGGCCGGATATCCGAGCTGGAACGACGACGCGAGCGACGACCAGTTCGCATAGCCGAGATGCCGGATGATCTGCGCCTGTTCGCGTTCTGTGAGTGCCGCCATAGGGGCAGGATAGCATGAGGCGGCGGCGACGCGTCTACCGCTCGCGAGGCATCCCGCGGAGGCGCCCCGCCCGGCGGCGCCGTGGGCGCTTTTGTCGCCGGGGACCGTCGGGGGCGGGCCCCGGGCCCTTGGCGGGGGTTCCGGCCTTCTCCGCGGCTTTTCGCGCCGTGTCGAGCGCGATCGCGAGGGCTTGGCGACGGGGGCGGCCTCGCCGGCGCTCCGTTTTCACGTTGGCGGCGATCGCTCGCCGACTGCATCCCTTGCGAAGAGGCATCGTGATCACCTTTCGATCATCGGCGCGAGCACTCCTCCGGCGGAACGGATCGCGTCGAGGTCGTACTGACCAGCGTCGACGATTCGCCCGGCGAGGAGCCGCACGGCTCCGCGGGGCGTCGCGATCTTGATATCGCTCATGAGGCGGAATCTTGGATGCACGATCGGGGGCGCGTCGACGTCGCCAGCGATCGGATCTGTCGGGCTCGGTGCGACGGCGGCCTCGACGGCGGCGGCCTCCTCTTCAGCCGAAGGCTCGTCGTCGGGGGCGGCCTCGAGCGGGGGCAACGTCCCGAAGTCCTCGGGGGCGGTCTCAACAGCGGCGACGCGTTCTTCGGCCTCGGCGATGGCCGCGACGAGGTCGTCTTTTCGCATCGTGCCGGGAGTGATTCCGAAATAACGGGCTCGCGCACGGAGATCGGCGACGCTCATGGCTTTCGGGTTGGATTTGGTATCGCTCATGCGAGCGAGAATAGCACAGAGTCGGGCGGGAAAGTCGAGGGGCGCGTGCTACCCGATGGCGTGCTCGATCACGATAGCGCGACCGTAGCGGCGGCCAGTCGTGACCTCATCGGACGGGATCGCGAAGTCACCGGACCACGACCACGCCTGCCCAACGATCTGCTGGAGACGGTCGAGGGGGGCGCGCATGGTGTATCGGATGCGTTCGGTCATGACCTGGACGCCGTTGTTGACGACGGAGAAGTTCCCGATCCGACCCGTGACGCCGGCCTCGGTGATGTAGTCGGCCTCGGGGATGTAGCACTCATATAGGCTCGCCATGCCGGTGATGATCGTTCGGCCGATCCGAATGCCGTTGTTGTTGATCATCTCGGCGCCGACGTCGGGCGAGCACTCGGCCGCCGCGGCACCCGAGGAGACGAGCGTCCCGGAGTTGAGCGAGTCGGGGCACTCGGTGTTGCGATAGTGGTTGCACCCGACGGCGCGGCCGACGGAAAACTCGCGATAGGCGGCCGAATCGGGCAAAGATTCGTGGAGACGTTGCCAGTGATTGTCGCCGAAGAGCTGCGCTTCCGCCTGCGTTCCGAGGTGATGATGGAAGTACCCGTCGTCATGGTTCGGGACATTGTCGCCGCGGAGGAACGCAACGGCGTTGATCACGTCGTCGAGCGTCAACACGTCGGCGGCGTTGATCGCGTCGACCGTGGCGCCGCCACCGACGCGATAGATACGCGGGGCGTTCGAGGCGACAACGGCTTCGCGAGCTGCGACACCGACGGTCAGGACCGCCGAGAGGGTCAGCGTTCCGGGCCCGAAGGGTGCCGACGGGTCGTCGGGGGTCGCGGCGATGACGTTGCGGTTCGGCTCGGTTCCGCCGAATGTGATCGTCAGCGGAGCGGCGGCCGAAACGGGGGTCACAACGCCGTTGACGAGCGACTCGGTGAACCCGTTGAGGGACGCGACGCGAACCTGATTCGCGCCGATGGCGGCGACGGCGACGGCCGCGGAGTTGCCGGAGCAATAGGCCCGGAACAGGCGGTTCCGCGAGATCTGGTTGAGCGTCTGGCCAGCGTTCAAGCCGAGTTGCTTCGTGTCCCGGAGGAGTTTCGACGCGAGCGCGGCGCGACTCGAGGGCATGTGAGTGTCGATCGCGTTGCCGTACTGGGCAGCCTGCGCGCTCCACTGCTCGACGGCATAGGTTGACGGGGTCGGGTCGGTTCCGGGAATCAACGCGGTGATCGCGACGGGGATCAAGCCCGTGCGCGTCATCAACTTGACTTCGCCGACGTCGGCGTCCCAGCGTTCCGGCGTCGCATCCATGCGGAACATGAGCCGGGGGAACATGGCGTCGCGGAAAACGCGCTCGAGCGTGTTGTCTTGAAGAACGGCCGCGATTGCGGGGTCGAATCCTGCGAGCGAAACGGGCATGGTCTTTCCTCCTCTGAATCCAAATCATCCTTGGACGTCGAGGAGCCCGATCCGCCTGTTACCGCCGGCGTCGCGTGGGGGCCCTCTCCTGTCCGATCCGTGTTCAAAGTACCGCAGATCGGGAGGGGCGTGCAAACGGGCGGGAAAATCAGCCGTGGAAACCGAGGTCAGCGAGGCGGCGTTTGACGTCTTCGGGGCTTGCCGCCATCGCGTCGAATTCGCCGGGGGTCTCGGGGCGGGGCGGGGGTCCGTCCTGGTTGTGCGTCGTGTTCGCGCCGGGCGGCGTGCCAGGGGCGGCGGCGATACCGAGAGCGGCCTTGTGTTGGTCGCTCGCGGCGATCTCGTCAAGGAACGCGGCCTCGTCGAAGTCTGCGCCCTCGTCGAGCGATGCGATCTTCTGATCGACAAGGTACAGGGCATAGTCGGCGTTCGAAATCCCGCGCTCGACGAAGAGCCCTCGAAGGTGCGTCTCCGCGCGAAGCTCGTCGAGTTCTTCGCGAAGCGACTTTGCGCTTTCGGCCTCCGTCCCGTGTTTCTGTTCCCAGTCCGCGATCTCGGCCTTGAGCCGTTCGACCTCGGAAAGCTCTGCGCGTTGTCGTTCCTGCTCGGCCTTCTCGGCCTCGGAGAGACGCTCGCGCATGGCGACGACGTCGTCGGGGCTCTCGAGGCCGAGCTTCCGCAGCAAGGCCGCCTCGTGACGCTTGAGGCGCTCGTCGAGTTGCGCCGTCGTCATGGAAATTGTCGCCGGGGGCTCCGGGGCTCCGTCGGCCGCGTCGGCTGGCGGTTCCGATGGCGCCGGGGGCGCGGCGGGTTCGGCGCCCGGAGGCGTCGCCGGGGGCGTGACGGTCGGATCTGTCGATTCTGGCATGGTGGTCTCTCCTGGTCTAGGGGGTGTCGGTGGTCTCCGTCGGCGTCATCGCCGACCGATTAGGACAGATCGAACGAGGCTTCGAGCCGCGTTCCGGCGTCGTCCTTCGCCTGGCCAACGCCAGGGAACGCGTAATAGGAAACGGTCGCGGTACACGCGACGGCGGCCTCGGCGGCGACGAACTGCACACCGTTTCCGTCGAGCGTGACGGCGCAACCACTGCCGGCGAGGGCGCCGGCCGCCGTCCCGCGGGCCTCGGGGACCTTCGCGCCGGGGGTCACGGCCGGGGCGTTGAGGGTCGCGCTCACGATCTGGATCGCGCCCTTCGAGCCGGAGAGCGTGCCGAGCCCGCCCGCGGTCACGGCAATGATCTCGTCCTCGACGAGTTCGCCTTCGACGGGGACATACGTAACTTCACATTCGGTCACGACGTCAGCGGCGGCGAACTGAATGTTCCCATCCTCATTGATCGCGCAATCTCCGGCGGCCGGCGGGATCGTCTCTTTCTTCGAGACGTCGGCCTCTCCGGTGTTCGCGCCGGCGGCCGTGATGAAACAGGAGAGGATCGTTCGCGCCGGGCGCGACGGCGTCGCGATGTGCGCGGTCACGGCGAGCTGCTCCGTCCGCGGAAGCACCTCGAGGGTCCGCCCCGCCTCGAGCAGACGGAGAAGATCCGAAACGTTGTTCGGGTTCGACTTGTTGAGTTCGGCTTTCACGGTCGACGACATGGCTTTTCGTTCCCTTTCTCGTCTCGCGACGAATCTAACACATGACCACGATCATCCACTCTCACGACCGACCGGCGGCGATGATCTCGACCGTGGCGTTTCCGCTGATTTGGGCGGCCGTCGGCTTGCGGCTCGACGTGCCGGAGAACTCCGCGAGGAACAGGCCCGAGATCGTCACGTCCTGTCCCTTGGCGGGGGTGATTGTTGGCGAGGAGCCGGCATCGAGGCCGAGTTGAGCGGCGCCCGTGCCGGCGAACGACAGGAGCCCTTCCGCGCCGGCGACGGCCGTGGCAACGCCGGTGATGTGGATCTGGCCTGCGACGACGTCGGCCCGCGGCGTGGCGATGCCAGCGAGCGCCATAGCGGCATTGATCCGGGCGGCGCATTGCGCGGCGCTCTGATCGGCGGCGTCAAAAGTCGTGGTGACGGCGACACCGTCGATCGTCGTGATCAGTGTCTCCCCGCCACCAAATCCCGTTGGGAACGCGCCGGCGACGGCTTGCGCGTCGGCGGGGACGGCGTCGAGCCGAAGCACAACGTCATTGTCCGACCGAAGGAACAGGAATTCGATTTCGGAGAGGTCGTCGACGCCGTCGAGGTCGTCGAACGCGTCGCCCGGGTCGCCCGTGGTCGAGACTTGCTGCGACGTGCAAGCGACCGCGTCAGCGTATCGTTGAGACGACGAGCACCCCGAGGCGCCAAGCGCCAGATCCTTCGTACATGAGCCGTTGCCGCCGAGATTACGATCGGTCTGTACGGTCAACGTCCCGTCGGTTTGGATGAGCTTCGCCATGGAGGCGAGGATAGCACGGGGGGGGAATGATCAAGATTTGGTGTCGGCGTCGCCCGCCGGCGCCTCGTAATCGTCGGGCGGTTCGTCGGCATGAACACCGAGATCCTGTTGCTCCGGGGGAGGGCTCGAGTCGG
>Ga0180434_10002154_pt1 | contig 26960 bp, 18 predicted proteins | sample SS_ome_7_FD_132453 | JGI IMG/M metagenome (GOLD analysis project Ga0180434, IMG submission 132453) | Hypersaline lake sediment archaeal communities from the Salton Sea, California, USA - SS_1_D_2 metaG | ecosystem: Environmental > Aquatic > Non-marine Saline and Alkaline > Hypersaline >... | reverse complement strand
TGGCCACCCCGATGCGCTCGGGATTGAGAGTGGAGAGCACGTCGTACCAGCCGTTGTTGAGCTTGCCGAGCAGGTTCGTTTTCGGTACACGTACGTTATCGTAGAACACCTCGCAGGAGCCGCAGCAATGCGTGCTCACCTTGGGGATGATGCGAATGTCTACGCCCGGGGTGTCGGCCGGTACCAGGATGATCGAGAGTGCGTGCGAGCGCTTGGGGTTCTCGCGGTCGGTTATGGCCACCGTGGTCAGGTAGTCCGCCACGTGAGCGCCGGTGATATAGATCTTCTGCCCGTTGATTACGAAGTCGTCCCCGTCCGATTCGGCGTAGGTGGATATCGCTCCCAGGATGTCGGTGCCCCCCGCGGGTTCGGTCAGTGCCAGAGAGAACCTGAGCTTGCCCTCCGCGATCTGAGGCAGGAACTCCTGCTTCTGCTCCTCGGTTCCAAGTTCTATTATAGGCCTGGAGCCGAAACCGATGGTCGCCCCCACGCCGAGAGCGACCGCCGTGGATGCCTTGGATATCTCCTCGAAACCGATCATGGCGGTGACCATGTCCACGCCGTCGCCGCCGTAGGCCTCGGGAATCGACGCGGAGAAGAGGCCCATATCGGCGGCTTTGTCCCAGACCTCCTGGGGCATGAAGTCGAGGGTCTCCTCCCACTCGCGTACCTTCTCGCTGGTTATCTCCTTCTCGCAGAACTCTCGCACCGCGGCGCGCAGAAGCTCCTGCTCTTCTGTGAATGCAAAGTCCATGTTTTATTATCCTCCTTGCTCCTGCTCCTTCATGGCCTCCATGGCCTGCAGCGCCATATTGCGCAGGGCAGTGGTGTGCTCCGAGTGGAAAAGCCAGGATATGGCCTCGCGCTCGATGGCCATGGCCGCGTCCCAGGGCAGGCCCTGGAAGGAGTAGTTGAGCACCGCCTTGCCCATGCGCAGGGAATCGGCGGGATTGGCGCAGATGACCTCCACCATCTCGTCCACCTTGGTGTCGAACTCCTCCGCGGGGTATACACGCGTCAGCAGGCCCATGTCGTAGAACTCCTGCGCCGTGTAGTCCTTGCGCCCGGTGAGCAGTATCTCCCGGCCGCGGAAGATGGGCAGGCATCTGGCCAGGCGGACCGTGCCCCCCCAGCCGGGGAGGATGCCCATGGTTATCTCGGTCACGCCGAACTTGGTTCTCTCGGATGCGTATATGAGGTCGCAGGACAGGGCAAGCTCCAGGCCGCCGGCGATGCAGTGCCCCTTGACCTTGGCCACCACCACCTTCTCGCTCTCGGTGATGGCCCTGACGATGTCCTGGCCGGTCCTCCCCATCCAGTCCACCACCGAATAGTGGTTGAAGGTGGGCAGTACCGAGAGGTCTCCGCCGGCGCAGAAAGACTTGCCCGCGCCGGTGAGGACCACCACCTTCACACCCTCTTCGTCCCGCGCGCGGGTGAGGGCATCCAGCAGTTCCTCCGCCAGTTCAACGTTGATGGCGTTGCGCTGGTCGGGGCGGTTCATGGAGATGGTGCACACGGCGTCCTCAGGCCCGCCTATCTCGTAGAGGATGGTGTTATAGTCGCCCATTTCGAACCTCCTTCGTGGTTACGACAACGTCTGCGTTAATTAATAATCCTCGCGCATCTCGGGCAGCTTGGGCGGCACCTTCATCTTGGCCACCGACGTGGCCTTCACAGGCGGGCGCCAGTACTCGGGCATGTATTTCTCCCGGCCCGTGTTGGGATTGCGTACGCAGCGCACCGGCATGCCGGCGGCGGTGCGCATAAGGCATTCGTTGCACCTCAGGCAGCGGACGATGTCGTCCACCTTTCCCTCCGCCACCTTGTTGCCCCATTCCGGGTCGGTGAACATCTGACGGCCCAGGGAGACGATATCGCACTGCCCCTTGGCTATGGCTTCCTCGGCCAGGTTGGGGTCGTGGACGGAGGGGCATATCACCGGGACATCCAAGGTTTTCTTGAAGTTGGCCGACTCCTCCAGCATGGCCCCGTCATCGTCGGGGAAGAAGTACTTCAATGCTTCGTAGGAGCCGTCGGAGAGGTGGAAGTAATCCGCCCCCATGGCGGTAACGGCCTTGGCTACCTCCAGCATCTCCTCGTGGGGAATGCCCCCGGGCAGATGCTCGTCAGCCGACATGCGGATTCCCAGGATGTAGTCAGGTCCTACTGACTCCCGTACTTTCAAGTAAGTCTCCAGGATGAAGCGCATGCGGTTCTCAAGGCTGCCCCCGTAGAGGTCGGTGCGCTTATTGGAGAGGGGCGAGAGGAACTGGTGCTCAAGGTAGCCGTGGGGGGCGTGCAGCTCTATGCCGTCGAACTGGGCCCCCACGGCGAAGCGGCAGGAGTTGGCGAACTCGTCCTGCTCGCTGCGGATCTCCTCGATGGTCATCTCGTAGGGCATCTCTCCCACCGCCCTCTCGATGAGCTGGGGATGAACCTCCAAGGATTTACCGAAGCCTCGCGGCATGAGCTCGGGCCTGATCAACATGGGGATCCTGGAGGGAGCGGGTGGGTGCTCCCCGATATGGGAATGCCCCTGGCGCCCGAATCCGATGGACATCTGGACGAAGGCCACGGAGCCGAAGGCGTGGATGGTCTCCGCCACCTCGAACAGGCCGGGCATATGGGATGTATTGAAGCAGTGCAGGTTGGTGGTATAGGGGAAGCGGGCGGCCATCCGGGTTCCCAGCACGCATTCGGTGATGATCAGGCCGCATCCGCCCTTGGCCCGCGCGGCGTAATAGGCCAGTATCTGCTCGTTGACGTAGCCGCGGTTATCTAAAGACATCAGTGTGTTCATGGGGGCGAGGGCGATACGGTTGGGTATCTCCACCCCTTTGATCTCGATGGGGGAGAGCAGGTTCTTGAAATCCCCCTTCTTCTTGGATTTTTCCGCCATTCGAATCTCACCTCCGATGTATCGCGCCTATTTCCCGGCTGGCTTCCACTTGGGCAGGGATATGTCCTCGGATACGTCGTCCCATACCACCTCCAGGTCCATGCCGTTCTCCAGTTTGTCCTGATCGCATTGAACGATGTTGGAGATCATGCGCGGTCCTTCCGGGAGGTCGATCAATGCCACCACGTAGGGCAGGTCGGCCCAGAAGGGGAAGGGAACGCCGAACTCATTGATGGCATAAGCTACCAGCTTGGCCTTACCCGAGGCCTCAATCCACTCGTGCTCGTCGGCCATGCAATTGGTGCAGTAAAGATAGGGCGGGTGGTCGATGTTGCCGCACTTGGAGCACTTTTTCAGGGTAAGCTTGTGCTCTTTGGCGGCATCCCAGAAGGGCTGAGACCATCTGGTGGGCAAGGGCAGCGGCTTGACCAGGTCCTCGTCGCTGAGGTTCATCATGGCCTTGATGGTATCGATGCTGATGGGTTCCTTCTTATTACTCATGGTCTTCTCCTCCTCTTTACCAACCGCTCTAACCCGGTATCTCGTTGCCCATGACGGTGAAGTGGCAGTCCATGAAGGCGCCGCCGCCGCAGTTCTCTATGATGAATTTGGCTCCCTCCACCTGGGCCTTGCCCGCTTTGCCTTGAAGCTGGCGCACCGACTCCACGAAGATGTTGAAGCCGCACCCGGTGCCGGTATGGCCGAAGCTCATGGCCTCCCCGTTGGTGGAGCAGGGGTACTTTCCACCCGGGCTGGTCTCGCCCGCCTCCACCAGGGCGCCGGACTTGCCGGGCTCCACGAAGCCCAGGGAGTCCATGACCATGAGGTTTATGACCGGGTACGAGCCGTATATCTCGTAGATATCCATGTCCTCGGGACCCAGGCCCGCGCCCTCGTAGGCCTCGTTAGCGATGGGGGAGAGGAACTTGGACAGCAGGTCCAGGTCGGGCTGCTTGGCCCTGGTTATGGTGCGGTGGGAGTAGTCCGAGGCATCGCTTAGGATATATACGGGCTTGTCGCAGAGCTTCTTGGCCTTCTCCGCCGTGGTCATGATGTAGGCGCTTCCTCCGTCCCCCAGCACGTTGCACATCAGGGTGGTAAGGGGATAGGAGACCATCCTGGCGTTGACCACCTTATCGATGGTTATCTCCTTGTTGTTGAACATGGCGTTGGGCTGCAGCATGGCCCACCTCCGGCAGGCAACACATACCGCCGCTACCTGCTCGATGGTGGTGCCGGTATAGGTCATGTAGCCCTGGGTTATCATGGCCGCCAGCGAGTTATAGGTCATGCCGTAGGGCACCTCCCACTCCACGTCCGAGCCGGCAATGGAGAAATACTTGGCCTGCTCGTTGGCGTTGAACTGGGAGAACCTCTGGGCGTGGACGACGAGGACGGTGTCCGCCTCACCGGAGTGGAGGATGCCCTCCGCCGTCTTGCGGATGGAGAAGCTGGAGGCCCCACCCGATGAGGTCATGCAGGTTATCTTGCACCCCTTGGCCCCGATAGCCTCGGGGAGGCGGCCGAAGACCATCTCCGTGTTGTAGTCGTTATTCGGGTTGGACATGATGTGCTGGGCGCATAGCACCGCCCCGATCTCGCTTTTATCGATGCCCGCGTCCTGGATAGCCATCCTGGCCACCGTGTAGGCGATCTCGAACTCCGTGCGTTCGGGGAGATTCCCGGTTGGCACCTCGCCGCTTCCGATTACAGCGAATTCGCCTCTACTCATGGTCAACTCCTTTCCTGGATACTCTTAGCGATTGTTGAAATAACGGTTTTATAGCGATTCCCGTTAGGGATTCCAAAAATAAACGAAAAAGGTCCTTTTGTACAAACACCCCCTATTGGGAATGACAAGTCATTCCCATAGTGCTTAGCAGCTGTTAACTAAATAGTGCTTGATTTATTTTCAGGTAGCGCTATTATAGGTATAAATCAGGCGAAAATGCAAGAGGGATTCTTAAGATTATCTGTTGACTTTCTAGGTACTTAGCTTCATTATTGCTATATAGTAACTTTATAGTTAGGGGTAGCTGTGGAGTATAAAGATGACAGGCCGTTGAAGATCTCCGACCTGGAGAAAATAACCGGGATAAGCCGCAGCACAATACATTACTACCTGCGCGAGGGAATGCTCACGCCGCCGCGCCGCACCGGTAAGACCATGGCTTACTATCATGCCGGGCACGTGGAGGAGTTGATGGACATCCGCCGTCTGCAGGAGGATGGATACCCTCTCTCCCTTATCCTGGAGATGAAGAACAGCTCTAAGGGCTGGAGGGAGTCCGGGGCTGAGGAAGCCGAGCCCCAGCAGGACAGGAAACAGCAGATAATCGAGAAAGCCGTGGAGGTCTTCGCCCGCAAGGGATATCACAAGGCCAGGATAACCGATATAACCAGGGCGGTAGGCTTGGGGCACAGCACCTTCTACCTGTATTTCCCCAGCAAAAGGGCGTTGTTCATCGAGTGCGTAGACCAGGTGTTCCAAACCATGTTCAGCGGGGTCTGGGAGGAGATCAAGCACGAAAAGGATCCCACCAGGAGGCTGAGGATGAGGGGGGAGGTGGTGCTCAAGTCCTACCCCCAGTTTATCGATATACTTCAGGTGCTGCACGGCACCGTTGAGGACGATCCCCGCCTGGAAGCCAAAAGAAAAGAGATATATGCCTCTGTGGCCGCGACGGTCCGCCGGGACATCGAAAAGGCTATAGAGAAAGGTTACATACCGGACATCAACTCCGAGATAGCCAGCTATTTCCTGGTGGGATGGCTGGAGACGGCCCCCCTCCTACTGGACCCGGATAGTGGTTATTCCCCCGATGATCTGCTGGATACCGTTGAGGATATGTTTAATATATATACCGCCAGAGAGGACCACGTAAGAAAAGCGGTGGGCAGCGACTGACCCTCAGAAGAATGCATCATTTCGGTGCATCATTTCGGTGTCAGACACCCAAACGGTGCAAAATGCACAATTCTGGTGTCTGACACCCAAACGGTGCAAAATGCACCGAAACGATGTAAAATAATCATTACTAAATGTGTCACTATGACAGTGGTGACTTGGCTTGCTAATCCCATAGGGGGGAACGACAGGAGGGTAACAACTTCACAAGTCCGGTAAACATATTTTTCTACATATTGGGGGGGGTTCTATAACTCAATTCTCTGCTTTCCAGTGATGTGCTTGAATCCTGGTTTAATCCACATATGAGGAAAGCTTGTGACATAACCTGGCGGCTTGACGCTGACAAATCTAAGGGGGGATCTCTATGAAGAACAACATGGCCAGAAACGCCATACTGGCGGTGGTCCTAGCAGTTATCGCCTTTTTCTGGATCTTGTTCTACGAGTATTTAGGGGCGGAGGCCTACTGGGTGGCCCTGATAACCTTCGGGGTATGCATGGCCTACGGGCCGGTCCTGAGAAAATCACTGCCCTGGATGTCCCTGGGGGGAGTATTGGGCGTGGTGACGGGATTAGTCACCTTCTATCTGTACATGCTGGTCTTCCCTCTCTACTACGGCCTTTCGGTGGCCATCGCGGGGGCCATCCTCATCCTGGCGGTCGGCCTGATAAGCGTCCCCAAGATGAGACAGATGCTGCCGATGATGCTGGTGGGCTGGGGCGCGTACCTTGGAGCCGTGACACGCTTCGAGTTCCTCCTGGCGGAGAAGCCTGTTGAGGCCATCTCCCGTGCTCTTTCCACCTTCATGGGGGTTACCCTCTCACTGCTCATCGGCCTTCTGCTGGCGGCCCTTCTCAACGAGCTCATCCTGGTACCCAGGAAGGAGAAGGCGGCAGAGGTGCAGCCCACTCCCAGGGCTCCGGAGATGCCGACGGAATAGGTGGTGATAGCAATGAGAAGATTAATGTGCAAGACCAAGGTATATATCATCGCCATTATCGTCCTGGCCTTCGTCTTTACCCTGGTGCTGTTCTTCCCGGCGGCGGGAGCGGAGCCCGAGGATGACAGCATCGAGATAAAGAGCTCCGAGGCCTGGGTGTTGGAGACCACAACCACGGGCACGATCGAATCAGCCAGGATGATCACCTGGTTCGATATGAAGGGCGACGGTACCACCGACGTGACCAAGGACAACACCCTGGAGGAGGACACCAAGTGGCAGGGGGTGCACGGCTTCACCGCCCCGGTGGTCGAGGATGACTACCTGGTGTGGAAGAACGTCAAGGTGGACAGCAACGCCAACGTCCTGAGCGCCACCGAGATAAAGGACGAGGACCTTATCGAGGATGTGTCTATGCGCATCCCGCTGGACCTGCACTACGAATACTGGTTCGACGAGGAAGGCGATAACAAGGACATCATGATGAAGGTCAGTCCCGAGGATATAGTGGGCAAGAGCGGTCATTTCCGCCTGGACCTCACCATGACCAACACCAGCGACGAGATGACCGCTGTGGAATACGAGGATCCCGATACCGGGGAGATGATCGAAGGCGAGGTGGAGACCTATTTACCACTGGTCATCCTCCCCTACGATTGGTATTTTCCCAATGACGTCTTCTTCGATCTCAAGACCGATCCCACCGGAGTGGTGGTCTACGTGCCTGAACACTATCAGCTGGGTTGGTCCATCCCCCTCTTCCCGCCGGCCACCGAGAGGAGCCATACCATCTGGGTGGAGGCCGACGTGAAGAACTTCGAGATGCCCACTCTTGTTCTCTCCGCTAACTTCGTCTTTCCGGAGACCAACCAGATAGATACCATGCCGGTTTTCGTATCCGGTTTCGAACAGCTCTACGACGGAATAAAACAGGTGAACGAGGGAATAGGGGTCACTGATATCGAAAGCGAGGAAACGCTGCTCTATGGCATCACGGCCGTCAAGGACGGCCTGGAACAGATGGCCGAGGGGCTTCCTGAGGCGGTAGAAAATATCAACAACCAGATGATTCCGGGCGTAGCCGAAGCGGTAGAGGGCATAGGTTCCCCGGGAACCCCCGACACGCTGAGGTTCGCCATCGATCAGTCAACCCTCGGCATGATAGAGATGGTGGCCGGCATCGGCGGGCCCAACGTAAATGAGACCTTGCTTTTCGGATTAAGCGCAGCGAGCGAGGGCTTGCTCATGATGAAACAGGGGGCGCAGGATGCAGTGGCGGGCATTGGTTCAGCAGAAACACCCGATACCTTGCTCTATGCAGGTGACCAGGTCAGCATGGGACTGGAGGAGATAGTATCGGGTATAGGCGCCGCCGCCATGGAGGACACCCTCCTCTTCGGTATCGATCAGCTGATGCAGGGGATGCTGGAGATGAAGGCGGGCATCGGCCCGGCCGGGACATCCGATACCCTGATGTACGCCATGGCCGCCATTGGCGATGGTTTGAAGGATATGCTGGACGGTATAGGCGCCGCCGATGATGCAGACACCATGCTCTTCGGCCTGGCCCAGATGGCTGGCGGCCTCAACGAGATGCTGGCGGGCATTGGCTCCGCAGGTGACCCCGACACACTGCTTTTCGGCGTGGACCAGGTTATGACGGGCGTAAGCAGCGGTTCTTCCGCGGATCCCGGGATATTGGAGGGAGTGCAGCAGATCAGGGACGGCCTTGCCGAGGTGGAGGCGGGTACCTCCGAGACCAGCGAGTTGAGGCAGGCCCTGGGATTGATAAGGATCCTGGCCCCCTGGACTGGCCCCTTCGTGGACCAGCTCGAGAACGGGATAATCTTCGGCACGCCCGACGAGCCATCGCTGCATCAGGCGGCCGGTCTCATGAAGGATGGAGCGGATGATTTAATCGATGGTATAGGATCTATCGGCACCGAAGACACCCTTCTCTATGGCCTGGATCAAATAAGGGGCGGCCTGGAGGAGATGAAGTTTGGAATCGGTCATGCAGACATACAGGACACCCTCCTGTACGCCATCGCTCAGGTGCAGGGCGGCCTGGAGCAGATGAAGGCCGGCATAGGCAGCAGCTCTACCGATCTAACCCTTCTCTTCGCCGTTGACCAGGTGCAGCAGGGGCTCGACTTGATGTTGAGCGGCATCGGCTCGGCCACAACGCCGGACACGGCTCTCTACGGCCTGGTCCAGGTAGAGGACGGCCTGGAGCTGATGAAGGCCGGAATCGGCGCCGAAAACGCCGATGATACCCTCCTCTACGGTATTAATGCTATGAGCGATGGTCTATTGCAGATGAAAGAGGGCATGATCGAGATGGATGCAGGTATCGGTTCTGTCACCACTGCCGATTCCCTGCTCTACGCCATAGCCCAGGTGTCGAACGGGATGGAACTTATGAAGGAAGGCATTGGCGCGGAGGGGGCGCCGGATACCCTTCTCTACGCCATGGCCCAGGTACAGCACGGACTGGCCCTGATGCAGGCCGGGCTCTCCACCGGGGACATGAACGACCCCGGCCTCAAGGAGGGATTGATACTGGTATCTTCCGGCTTGGGCGATGCCGTGGAGGGGCTGGGCAGCGAGAGCACGGAGGACACCCTGATCTACGGCGCCGACCAGGTCAAAGGTGGATTGGAGCAGGTCGCTGAAGGAACCCTCATGATGGAGCAGGGCCTGATGGATAACCTTGGCATGTTGTACCTCACCGGGGAGCAACTGGAGGCCATCAAGGTGAGGGGCGATGAGTTCGACCACATCATGGGCCGTGCCGATGACGCGGACAACGTGGTCACCTTCATCTACCAGACCCCGCCCACCTATGGATACAAGAACGGCTCGAGCTGGAAGATCGCGGGGATTCTCTCCCTGCTCATCCTCCTGGTACTGATACTCGGAGGAATACTGCTGGCGAGACGCCCCGTAGCCGGATAAAAAGATAAGCCGCCGTTACATAAAGGAGCGCCCTCCGGGGCGCTCCTCTCCTATGGGGTCAAAGCTTCAATCTTCGGTTTTTCTCAATAGATGATGAAATCGTATGTAATACCGGGAGAGGGAATAGGATTAATGAAGGCCCAACCGCCTGTTTGGGGATGGAAGGAGATCAGGTTTTGGGTGTAGACATACCCATACTGAGCCCGGGCGCCGAAATATATTCTGTTTCCGTCTCCGCTGAATCGGGGGCCGCAAATGCCGTTTGATCTATCCGAGGGATTATCGGAGCGGTAGTTATAGCCCAGTAGGGGCTCAGGGACGCCACCGTTTCTTTCCCAGACGTGGAGTATCGACTGCACCATGTTCGAACCATAAGTAGTCTCATCCAATACATATAGGAGGCGGCCTCCATCCTCGCTCCATGACAGGTCCCTTATCTCGTGGTTGGCTTGGAATATTATGTTTTCCTCGCCTGTGTCCAGGTCTTTCACGATCAGGTCCCTTTCCAAGCCCTCGTGCCCTACATAAGCGAGCGTCCTGCCGTCTGGTGAGATGGCGGGCTCGAAGGAAGGCCCGGAGGTCTCGATAAGCCTGGCATCGCCTTCGAGGGCTGGAGCCATGTAGAGTTGTCCACCGGACTCGTAACAGAGAACCTCCTCACCCGAAGGCAGGCGGGCCCAGGATGGGGAACGGCCGAATTGAGCGCGGTAGACAGGCTGACCGCCTTCGGATCCTAGATCAATAACATAAAGACCGGAGTTGTGCAGTCCTATTGCTACGATGGCGACATAGCCTTTTTCCTCCCACCATTCCACATCCATCGGCCTGTTGTTCTCACCCCATTGGCTGAGGTCGCAGAGGACCTCCGTTTCAAACCTACCCTCCGACCCGACGTTGACCCTGGCCAGGGCCTGGGCCGGTGCCGGTTCACCCGCGGAGACGCTTTGCTCCAGGATCAGGGCAAGAGCGCTGCTTCCGTCCCGGGCGAGAGTCATCCCTCTGGTGACTATCGATTTCGAGAAATCAATGGGCCCGCCGGAATCCTCCGGGCTGCCGCTGCATAACGGGTATGAGAATTCCGGTTCGTCCGGTGGGAAGAGCTCGTGGCTTGAGGCGAAGCTCTCGCTGTTGAAATCGACCATGCCGCCGCCCAGGCTATAACCCTGGATGGGAAGGAGAGTCGAAGTGCCGTCCGCGAAGTCCAGGAGCAGATTCGGCTCATCATCTCCCATGCATATTGTTGAAGTGACGGCCTTGGTTCCAGGATCTATCCAGGATATCCTCGAGCGAGGGTACTTTGAAGAAGCATTTTTTAAACAGATACTCTTGCCCCGTTGGGGATTACCCTGGTTATCGAAGAATACGGCGTACTCGTACCAGGTTGTCATATGCGCATCCATTTCCTCGATGTGGACTATTTCCATCCAGCGCTCTATTCCGGCCACCAGCGAGCCATCCGGCGAGAGGCAGGGAGACATGTATTCCCTATGCTGGTAATCCCAGAAGCTCTCGTTTCCCTCAACTCCTGGTGCCGCTTTGCGCAGACGGCTGTCTCCCATTTGGTGACCGCCATGCACGAATATGAAGTCGCCCTCTTCTGCCAGATACTGCGGGGTGCTGAATGTGAAGTCTGTGTCTTCCCCTTGTTGCGTATATCGCCATTCCTCATCGATGGTTTCCTCCGCCAGGTCGTAGAGGGTTATGTCCACATCGCGTTGGGGGATAATAAATCCATTACTTTCGATCTGAATGACAGGCCCCGAGGCCACGAAAACAAGGTGTTCCCCATCGGAGGTGAAAGAGGCATGGTAACAGTCCCCCATGGAGGCGTCGGTTACTGCTCGGCGGTTGCCTCCATCGATGTCCATAAGGAAGATAGAACGGTAGAACTCCCCTTCCCCCTTCGTCCCCGCCTGAAGCTCTTCCAGGTAAGGACGGCAGGATGTGAAGACGAGAGAGGAGCCGTCCGGCGAGATGCAGGGCCGCTCGCTTACCCCATCATTGGTTAGCTGCCAGGTCTCTTCGCCCTCGAGATCGCATAGGTATATATCTCCCTCATCCATATAGGCCACCGCTTCCTCGCGGTTATCCTCTGCAATGGAGGAGGAAGGATTGCCACTTTCATTGGCGGTCAAGGTCGCCGCTCCACCGGCGCCGCTGACCAGGACGACGGCCGTGGCGGCGGCCACGGCGGCGCGGAAGGTGACGTAGCCTACCTCGGCTCCCTTGGAGAGCAGCTTCACTCCTGGGACCAGCTGTTCTGCCCCGGCCATACCTGGAAGCAGGCGTGCAAAGAAGGAGAAGAGGCGCATCAGCAGTCCAGCCTGGGCCAAGGCGATGGGAGCCAGGGGAATGAGGCTGCGGTAGCTGACGCTGGCTTCCTCCATCTCCTCCAGGCTCAGACGGCAGAGGGGGCAGTCCTCGAGGTGTTCCTCCACCAGGCGGCGGGACTCCTCGTCCAGCTCGTCATCCATATAGGCTGAGAGCAGCATGGAGATGTCCTGGCAGAGCTCTCCTTCTCCTTCATATTTAATATGAGCCATGCGGAACACCTCCTTGAATTTTCTCCTGGCCCTGAACAGCAGGGCCGCCACAGCGTTTCTATTGAGCCCCATGATCTCCCCGATCTGCTCGTAGGACAGCTCATCCAACTCTCTCAAGTTGAGAGCCATCCTCTGGGAGGGGCTGAGTGCCAGCGCGGCCTGCACCGTCGTGTCCATCTGCTCTTGCAGTAAGCTGGCTTTTTCCGGGGACGAGAAGAGATAAGGGTCGTTTATCTCTTTCAGGACCTCCTCGCTGTCGAAAACCATCTTCTCGCCTTGCTTGAGCTGGTCCATACAGAGATTGCGGGCGATACTGTAGGCGTAAGCGACAGGATTGCTGGAGACTCTGCCTTTCTCAAGGGCTTTTATTAAGCGGGCGAAGGTCTCCTGGGTGATATCCTGGGCATCCTCATGGGAATAGATAGTGTAGAAGGCCAGGTTGTATATCTTGGGCGATAGCTGGTTGTACAGTTCCGCCTGCGCCCTCTTGCTCCCGTGGGCCGCCCGCTTGAATATCTTTTCCATCTTGGACACCGCTTCCACCTCCTTTCACCATGCAAGACTGAGAGGAGGTAAAAAAGTTACGTTACATTTGTAAATCGGTGTTTTCATCGCTTGAGCTTAGGGGAAGCGGTGCAATGCTTGGACTAGAAATCGCTTTTCAGGTTGCGGGCGGTGATTACGATAAGTAAGGAAGAGAAAGCGATGCTGTTCTCATTATATTGAGTACTTATTGAGTACTTAGGTGGTTTTGGATCTAAGTGGAGGCGCCTGTGGAGGAGAAGAAGGAAACGGTCCTCAGGGGCAGATACCGCCTCGTGGAGAGGATCGGCAGAGGGGCCATGGGCACCGTATTTATGGCAGAGGACACGGTGATGGAACGCCGCGTGGCCATCAAGGTGCTGCGTCTTCCGGAGGAACTGCCTGAAAAAGCTAAGGAAGAGGCGGTAAAGCGCTTCTACCGCGAGGCGCGCCTGGCTGGCAAGCTCATCCATCCCAACATAGTCGCCACCTTCGATATAGACCAGGAGGGAACCCACCATTTCATCTCCATGGAATTGGTCGAAGGAAAGACCCTCTCCCGCATGCTGGAGGAGAGGGAGACCCTGGACCCGCTGCTGGCGGTGGGTATAGCCCAGCAGGTATGCGAGGCCCTCGATTACGCTCACTCTTACGGTGTGGTGCACCGGGACATCAAGCCGGGCAATATCTTCGTTGTCGGCGATGAGAAGGTAAAAGTGGGTGATTTCGGGATTGCCCGCTCCATGGATTCCTCGACCCTCACCCAGACCGGCTACTCCATGGGCACGCCGCAGTACATGAGCCCGGAGCAGGTGAGGGGCGAGGGCATGGACCCCCGTTCCGATATCTTCTCCCTCGGCGTGGTCCTTTACGAGATGCTGGAGGGCATGAACCCCTTCTCCGCGGATACCCCCCACACGGTTATCTACAACATTTTAGAGAAGGAACCGCCTCCACTGGAGGGAAAGGGCTACGCCCTGCCCGGTCTCAAGGAGGTCCTGGACAAGGCCCTGCGTAAAGACGTCGATTCGCGCTACCAGATGGCCGGGGAGATGTCGCACGACCTCAAGGCTTTGCTTGAGGGGAGGAAGGTAGTTGCGGCGCCCCTTCCAACGCCTCCACCTGCGACTGACCAGCCTGCCGCCCCGCCCCCCGTTGCTCCCGCGGTTGCGAGCGGTCCCGCTCCCTCGATACAGGCCACAAAGGATAAGAAAAAGGGACGCAGATGGCCATTGGTGGTAGGAGGGGCGCTGGCTGGCGCCCTGGTAATATTCATAGTTCTTGCTCTGTTTGCGGGAGGAGAGGGGGATCGCCCCGGCCCCACAGAGCCCATCGAGCGTTTTCTCACAGCCGTTGTGGAGGGCAGGATGCGTGTCGCCGAGGCTCTACTGACCGATGTCGCGAAGGAAGAGATAGACATGGCCATGCTGAGACAGGAAGCGCTGGCCATCTCCCGGGAAGCGGGCGGTCACGAGGTCTTCTTCACCAGGATCGAGGAGGGGGACGATGCCGCCTCAGTGGAGGTCTGGATAGCGGGTGGCGACAGGGATTACGACCTGGGCTTGTGGAGGCTGCTCTGGTTGGACGACAGGTGGTTCATCGAAAAGCCCGGTCACCTAACGGATATAGGGAGGTAGAAGCCCTCGATGGCGTCGAGCAGTCTCTCCGCATCGAAGTCCCTGCCGCCCTGAGAGAAAAGTGAGGCGGTCTCCAGGGTTCCTACCACCAGGGTGTAGGACAGCATCTCCACATCGGTGGGGGGGATGAGATCGAGCTCCAGGGCATGTTCGAGGTCCCGCTTCACGTGCTCCACGATGAGCTCGTAGATCTCCCAGCGCCTCGCCTCCAGGCGGGGTTCGTCCTCCATGGTGCTGCGGAGGATGGAGAGGATGTCCAGGAATTCAGGGTGGGAGATGATGGCTACCTCAGCCCTTTTCCGCAGCCGCCGCAAGGGATGGGTCTCATGTCTTATCTCCTCGATGACGTCACTGAACATGGCCTGGAGGATCTCGTCCATGCATTCCACCAGAAGATCTCTTTTACTTGGAAAATAGATGTAGAAGGTGCTGTAACCTACTCCTGCCGCGTCGGTGATATCGCTGATCCTGGCCTTGTGATATCCCTTGCGGGCGAAGACCTCGACGGCTTTCTCTATGATCTGCTGCCTTCTATCCGGCCGGGCCTCCTGCGCCTCTTGCGACACCTTGCTTTCTTTTCTCGATCCACTCAGTTTCACTGCGATCAGTGATAAGGGGTAACCCTCCTTACGCAGTCGCCGGATCCTCTTGAGGTCCTTCACGTGGCCTTGGTGATAATAGGCCATGGTCTGCGCCGTTCGCTTCGGCGGGGAGAGCAACCCCTTGCGCAGATAATGATGGATGGTGCTGCGCCCGACGCCGGTCAACCTCTCCAGGTCGGAGATGAGAAGCACGGATTCGTTTTCCAATCACGCCTCCATTAAAATACTATGTAATAATACAATACAATGTTGGATCAACTATGTAGTTATTTTACTATCTAATACAGCTCAATAGTCAAGTTGTATTCATGCTTGACACTCACGTATAATCGCATTATCATCGGGTGGTAGCGGGCATTATCTGCAATACGGGTACAATGAGTTACATAGATGGAACGATATATCATTCCATTATTTAAATCTTGAAACCTATAAAGAGAAAGGCTGACTGTTTCTGAGGAGGTGGACATGGAATACGAAAAGGTCATATTCAAGAAGGCGAGGATATCGCGCATCACCCTAAACGACCAGGAGAAGAGAAATGCCTTCAGCCACCAATTGATAGCGGAGTTGATGAACGCACTGAAGGAAGTCGAGAAGGACGATGAATGCAGGATGGTGATTTTGGATCATGAGGGTCCGGTGTTCAGCGCCGGTCATGATATCGCTGAGGAGATACCGGTGGGATGCACTCCCAGGACCCAGGAAGATTGGAGGGAGTTTCTGGAGTGGGTACGCAATGATTTCTACCTGCCGCTGTGGGATTACACCAAGCCTATCATCTGTAAGATAGACGGCACGGCGGTTGCAGGTGGAATTGACCTCTCCTGTTTTGCGGATGTCTGCTACTGCTCCGACGAGTCCTTTTTCACCTGGTTTCCCATCGCCCAGATGACGGTGGCCACAACGCCATCGCAGATATTGTTCTGGAAGATAGGTATGTGGAAGTTCAAGGAGTTTTTACTGGGCAGGGGGTGGAACGGCAAGGAGGCAGAGGCCAACGGCTTGGTGGAGAAAAGCCTGCCCCGTGAGGAGCTGGAGGACTTCGTGATGGACCGCGCCAGGTTAACGACCAAGGCCATCCCCGCGACGATCAAGTTGAACAAACACAACATACGCTTCCTGATGAACCGCCTCGGCGTGAGGGACGCAATCATCTTCGGAAGCGAGCAGGACATCCTGGCCCACATGCACAGCGCGGACCAGCCCTTCGAGGAGATCATGCGTACCGAGGGGGTCAAAGGCATGATCGGGTTGGCCAGGGAGAAGATGGCCGAGGATTGATCACACACTCTTTATATCTCGATACCGGCAGTATGGGGATGTTACCGGCAAGGGATTATTGGATATAAGACTATCTATGCGGGGATGATATCCAGGATTTTAATAGTAAGGGGGCTGATATGTCTGAGTATGACAAGCTTTTCGAGCCTATCTCGCTTAACGGCAAGCTGGAGCTCAAGAACCGCCTTGTGATGTCACCGATGAACATGATCATGTCCGATCCAGAGGGTTTCGGTGACGAGCAGACTCAGGCCTGGTATGTGGCCCGTGCCAGGGGCGGGGTGAGCGCGGTGATCACTGAAGCCACCTTGCCCATCTCGGATGACTGGCATGGCACCTCACACACCGTCAACGCCAGGATGAGCGATCTGCGCTACGGTCGCATCTTCAACGAGATGGTCCGGGCCGTACACGATTACGACTGTAAGGTCATCTGCCAGATGATGACCGGTTTCGGCTACCAGGGCAAGCATCACGTGGCCACGGGTGAGCCGGCCGCCGCCCCCTCGGCCGTGCCCCACAAGGTGGACATGAGGTACTCTGTGCGTTCCTTCTATAAGGGCCTGAAGGCCCGCTTCCCGGAGGAGATGAAGCTGCTCGACCTGGAAGTGCTGGAGAGCATGCCCGACGAGCAGTATTACGAGTTCGAGAAGGTTATGTACGACCTCATCGGGCAGAGAAGCCCCAAGATAAGGTCCCTCATAGACGGCGAAACCCCCCGGCCCCTCGAGCACCACGAGATCGTCTACCTGGAGGACAGGTTCGCCGAGGCGGCGCTGCTGGTCAAGGAGATGGAGGGAGACGGCGTAGAGCTGCACGCCTCCCACGGCTACCTGGCCGCTAATTTCCTCTCCCCTCGCTCCAACAAGAGGACGGACGAGTACGGCGGCAGCCTGGAGAACCGGGCCCGCCATGTAATCAACATGCTCGTGAAGACCCGCGAGGCGTGCGGGGATGATTTCTGCATCGGGATCCGCTTATCGGGCGACGAGGAGCTGCCAGACGGCATCCACCACGATGAGGTGCTGGAGGTGCTCAGGATGTGCGAGCCCTATATCGATTATATCAACACCTCCGCCGGCTGCTACGACGCCAGTAACACCATGTTTCCCTACGAGGACAACATGATGAACTCCTACGCCAAAAGCTTCAAGGAGAACTTCGACGTCCCGGTGCTCCTCCCCGGCATCCACGATCCAGACAATGCGGTGAAGGCATTGGAGGAGGGGGTGACCGATATCGTCTCCCTGGCCCGGGCATCGGTGGCCGATCCCGACTGGCCCAACAAGGTGAAGGCGGGCAGGGTAAAAGATATCGTAAGGTGTACCCGCTGCTGCAACTGCCTGCTGAGTATCTTCGAGGCTACAAAGGTCAGCTGTTCCGTCAATCCCATGGCCGGATACGAGAAGTACCTGCCGGAGTACTGGCCGGTGAACTCCCCCAAGAAGCACAAGAAGATAGGCAAGTTCCTTGAGAAGAGGGCGGGGCTCTATGAATAGGGGGGTATAGGATGAAGACCTTAGCGGATATTCCCATCCGGTACGCCAGGCTCACCCCAAACCGGGAGGCCCTGGTGTTCGAGGATACCAGGCTGACCTGGAAGGCCTTTAACGACAGGATAAACCGCTTGGCCAACTGGCTCCTGTCCAGAGGATTTAAAGCCGGGGATACCGTCTCGGCCCTGGCAATGAACTGCAACCAGTACTACGAGCTCTACTACGCCGCCTTCAAGACCGGGCTAATAAACGCGCCCATCAATTACCGCTTGAGCCCCCCCGAGATGCTCTATCTCATCAATTTCTCCCAGTCCAGGATCCTATTCGTGGGGGCAGAGTATTTCGAGTACGTGGAGCAGAACCTGGACAAGATGGAGCATGTCGAGATGCTGGTCTCCTTCGACGGTCCGGCGCCGGGCATGGAGGACTACGAGTTCGTACTGGAGGAATCGTCCGCGGCGGAGCCGGGATTGGAGATAGATGAAAACGAGGTGGCGGTTATCTCCTATACCGGCGGCACCACCGGGCTGCCCAAGGGGGCCATGCTCACCCACCGCAACTTCTTAACCGTTATCCGTACCATCCTGATCTACGGCGAGTTAAGAGGAGACGACATAACCTTACAGGTGCTTCCCCCCTTCCATCTAACAATCTGGCAGACGCTGCTCACCCATTATGCAGGCGGTAAATCGGTACTCAACAAGAAGGTAGATCTACAGCACGTCATGAGCCTGTTCAGCAAGGAGAGAGTTTCCTTTATCAACCTGGTGCCAGTGCTGCTCAACTGGATGGTCAACGCTCCGGATTTCGATGACTACGATTTCTCCTCCTTGAGATACATAACCTACGGCGGTTCTCCAATCCCTACAGCGGTGCTGGAGAAATGCCTGGAGAGGATGACCCCCCGCTTCGCTCAGGGATTCGGTCTCACCGAGAGCACCTTGCTGGCCACGGTACTGGAGCCCGAGGACCACGTCATCTCCGATGATCCCGTCCAAAGCAAGCACCTCAAGTCGGTGGGCAGAGAGGCCTATCATAACCAGGTTAAAGTGGTGGATGAGGATGGAAACGAGCTTCCCCACGGGGAGATAGGGGAGATAATCATAAAAGGTCCCAATGTCATGAAGGGCTACTGGAGGGACCCGGAACAGACGGCGGACCGTATCCGGGACGGTTGGCTCTATTCAAACGACATGGGTTACTTCGATGAGGACATGTATCTGTATATCGTAGACCGCAAACAGTTCATGATCATCACAGGCGGCGAGAACGTCTATCCCAAGGAGGTGGAGGATGTCCTCTACCAACACCCGGCAGTAGGAGAGGCCGCGGTGGTAAGCGCTCCAGATGAGAAATGGGGGGAGACGGTAGCGGCGGTGATCGTTATCAAGGAGGGCTTCCAGCTAGGTGAAGAGGAGATAATCTCCTTCACGAAGGAACGGCTGGCGGGATATAAGTGCCCCCTCATCGTTGAATTCGTAGAGTCACTGCCCAAGACCCCTATCTTGAAAATCGACCATAGAAAGGTCAGGGAGCGTTTCTGGGAGGGCCGCGAACGCCACGTCGATTAATAAATGGGGTCAGCCCCCCACATACACATAAACTTAGCAATGATAAATAGATGTGTATGTGGGGGGCTGACCCCATCCTGGAAGTTCTCTCCATTGAAGTTAACGGTGGCAGCGAATAGTATATAGGGCTGAGGGTTCCGTCGTAGCAAAGGGGGATATTCGGCGTAGATATCAATCCATACCACACCCAGGTAGAGGGCCCTTTGCCATCTAAGGTTACTCACTATTAACTTATTGCTGATTTGAGAAGGAATTAGCGGACTAAAGTGAAATATTTATATGAAGTGTTAGGCTTGAGCGGAAATGCCGTTTCCGTTATTGTATTGTGCCTGCAAAAGGGCGGGTGTTACTGAGGGGAAGGATAGCGATGGATCTCAAGGATGCGGTGAATCTCTATCGTGAAGTGCTGCGCCGATACTCAGAGGGCTTCTCCCTGGAGGAGGTCCTGGGGAGCGTCGCGGAGGCTCTGGGGGGAAACCAGGCGGTGCTCTTTGTCCGCAAGAACATGTCATCCTTCTTGGAACCCCGTTTAGCCTGGGGAATGGAGGAGATAGATAAGGAAAGGGTAAGGGACAAGCTGCTTCCCCTGGAATGGGTTGCCCGCCAGCCGACGCGCCGCTACAACGTGGTGGAGATGGATAAACTCCCCAAGCTCGGGCTGGAGGACTTCGGCGAGATGGCCTCGGATATCGCCCTGCTTTTCCCCGTTAGGAGCCACTCTCACCTGCGCGCAGCCCTGTTGGTAGCCGTCCCCAGGGAAGCTCCCCTGCCGGATCAGCAATCCTTCCGAGTGGCGGCCATAAGCGCTATCCTGGAGAGGATGATGGAACTCTTCTCCTTCGAGGAGAAGATAGAGCGTGCGGGGGACGAGGAGAAAGAGGATTCGGCCCCGGTGACCTTGGGCATCCTCTCGGATTACGTTATGAGCAAGGCCGATTACCCGCGGGCTGCCTCACTGAGCCTGGACCTGTTGATAAAACTGCTCAATATGGATGGAGGTACGCTGCATCGCGTCCGGGGAGCCATCGGCGAACAGCAGGCTATACTGATATCCTCCCGGGGCTGGGGAGGCATGCCGGAGATAATCGAGCACCTCTTCGAGAACAAACTCATAGAACTGCTGCAGTCCAAGCGACGCTCGGAGGAGAGGGAATTCTGCCTCGACGCGGGAAAGATCTCGGATTATTTTCCTGGGGTAAAGCCCTATTTTCACGCTAACCAGGTGAAGTCCTTCCTCTTGACCCCCATTTTCCGCGACGATAGACTGGTGGGCCTGCTCACCCTATTCGGCAAGGCCTATACGGCCTTGGAGCCGCGGGACATGGAGCTTCTGGTCCAGCTCTCCCACCGCCTGGGAGCCCTCTTCTCGGGGGAGGGTGATAAGGTCGTGCAGGGCATAGAGTCCAGATGGGATTTCCCCAACATAGCGGAGGACCTGGCCCGGCTCTCGGAGGGAGCTGACAGCGTGGACGGGTTCCTTTCATCAGCGCTGCGTCTTATCTCCATAGAGATCGGAGCCTCCATGGCCTTCGTCTATTTCGGCAGCGACTTCTCTCAGGATGAGAGCTTCCTCTGGTACGCCAGCTCGGTGTATGGAGGGGAAAGCGTTTTCGGGCCTACACCGACCCTCTCCCGCATGAGCTCGAAGCTTCAGCGCATGTCAGTCGTGAAACCGGAGCACCCCATCATGGAGGAGATGCCCGCCGCCGACCAGGCCGTCACGGATAGACTGGTGCTGCTGCTGGTTCCGGCCAGGGAAAGGGGTATGTTCCTCATCATCGGGTTGTACCTGCCTGCCGAACGCCGCCTGACCAAGTCGGAGATAGATTCATTGCACCCCATCGCGACCATGTTCCTGAGCCTGGCCAGGGGATTGCAGGAGAAATCACAGGCGGAGAGCTACCGGCGTTCCCTGGAGATCTTGACCGAGATAGAGGGCGACCTCACCGCTTGTGAGGATCCCGCCCATTTCCTACGTATCCTTTCGCGGGGAGGGAGGGAACTGCTGCAGTGCGATCGCGCGGGCATCGTGGTCATCGACGAGGAGGAAGGGTCCTTCGAGGGAGCGGTGGAGACAAGGGATGGTTTGGAGATGGGTGACCTGAGCCTGGTGGCCGGCCGCGAGATGGCCCTCTCCCTGGAAAGGGGCCATGCCCTGTATTCCATGGAGCCCGGAGAGGAGATCGAGGGAACCGGCAGCGACAGGTCCTTTATTGCCGTTCCCCTTATCGGAAGGAAGGGCAGGCTGGGAGCGCTCATCTTCGAGAAGGCGGACCAGCCCAACTTCTTCGGGGAGTTCCAGCGCAGGCTGGCTCACTTCCTGGCCGGGCAGGCGGTTTCCGTCCTCGAGTCCTATAAAGAGGGAGCGAAACTGGAGAGCGCCGCCGAGGAGACCAAGGCTCTTTTAAGGCTCTCCCGCAGGTTGTCCTCATCCCTGACCCTGGAGGAGCTGGGCGAGGGGCTCTATAAGGAATTAAACCACATCATGGGGGCGGAGCTTCTGCTCTTCTCCATCGACGGTAAAGAGGATTCCAGGCGGTTTGCCTGGTGGAAGGGAGAGAAGGTAGACGCGCAAGCCTTCGATGAACTGCTGGCACCGCACGGACCACTGGTGCTCGCCTTGTCGCGGGCCGGCCAGCTCGTCCGCAACAACCTGAACACGGTGCTGCGCGGTCCGGGGGAGGACGAGCTGGCGTCGAAGGGAATACGTTCCTATATGGCGCTGGCGCTGCATGGAGAAGAGACCAAAGGCATGCTCCTGGTAGGAAGCCTCCACGGAGGAGCTTTCACCGAAAACGAAACCGATATCATCGAGAAGGCTGCGGGACTTATAAACTCGGCCCTGGCTGTCTCTCTGCGCTCCGAGGGCATGCAGGCACGGGTGGGCATGCTGGAGGAGATATGCCGCGACCAGGAGGAGAAGTACCAGACCGCCACCGACCTGATCAACATGGCGTCACACGAGATCCGCCATCCTCTCACCTTGATCATGGGATTCTCGGAGGTACTGCGAGATTACAGCGACACCCTGGATGCCATTGAGAGCAGGGAGGTCGTGGATAAGTTGGGTAAGGCGGCGGACAGGCTGCGCCGCAGCGTGGTTAACATGATGGAGGTCTCTCGACTGGAGTCCGGCAAACTGGCGGTAAAGATGGAACAGGTCGACCTGCTCAAGCTCATACGTGGACTTGTGGATGAACTGCAGGCCAGGGCATTGGAGATCAAGGTGGATGTGGAGGTTGAGAAGGAGGCGGAGACCATAGTCGCCGACAGGGATAAGCTGGAGGTAATCCTCTTCAACCTCATGGATAACGCGGTGAAGTATTCACCTCCCAGCTCCAAGGTCGAGGTCTTCGCCCGGCGTACGGGACGGGAGATACTAGTGGGAGTCAAGGACCGGGGGCAGGGAATAAGCGAGGAAAACCTGGCCTCCATCTTCCAGCCCTTCAGGCAGGGAGAGGGAGTGGAATACGGCCCGATCAAGGGCATGGGATTAGGCCTTTACATAGTGAATGAGCTGGTGGAGGCGCATGGCGGCCGCATCGATGTTCGCAGTGAGCATGGAAGGGGATCGACTTTTATCGCCCATATACCTCAGCACAAATCCGGCGGGGAAGAGCGCTCCACCAGGCCGGATGCCCTGCAGGCTTGAACACCTATCTTATAAAAGCCCTTCCCCACCCGTTTTACCCGTGCTCATGCTCAATGAGCACTTCCTGTTCCAGAGGAAAAAGGGTGGAAGTAAAGCTAGCATTGTATCGAGAATAAAGCCGGATTGCTTTAAAATGTATATTAAACGGCCTAGGTAAGGGGAATATTGCATTGTTAATCGCGTTCACAAGCGACCTGCATGTGGATATCTCGCAGGGTAACTGGGAGCTCATTCCCTATCTCAATAAAGTCCTAAAGATCGTCGATCCGGACGTTTTCGTTATCGCAGGAGACATCAGCCCGGAACTGGGAGACATTGAATACACCCTGGACTGCTTCTCCAGCCTCAGGTGCCTGAAGCTGCTTGTTCCTGGTAATCAGGATATCTGGGTGCTCTCGGAGGAGATGCAGGAGAAGGGCCATGATTCCTACGAGAAGTATTATTTCTATCTCCCCGAGGTCTGCCGCCGCAATGATTTCGTCCCCTTGTGGATGCAGCCGATCAACTTTCGGGGTGTGGGCTTTGTGGGGACCATCGGATGGTATGACCGCGCCTTGAAGCCGGAGACAGATGAGGCGGAGTTCAGTGCCATGGAGCGCGTCCTGATGGACAGCGTCTGGAGCGATATGAGATGGGCCTGCTGGAGTGATATCTCCATGATGATGGAGGATGTCGCCACCCCGATCAGGAGGCCGGATCTGGAGGTGGCCAGGGAGTTCAACCTCCGGCTGGACCAGGACCTGGACACCTTCGCGCAGGACTCGTCGATACAGGAGATTGTGGTGGTCTCCCACTATCCCCCTTTGCAGGAGCTGGCTCCTACCGTCGAGAGCGAAGGGGGATCAAGGAGGACCCTTTTTCCGGGCTCTCAGGATACCCGGGGCATACTGTCTTCCCACGAGCGCGTGAGTACCTCCATATCCGGCCATATCCACGCCAAGGCGGATATCGTGGTGGGGAAGGTGAGGGCGGTGCGCTGTCCGGTGGGATATCTCACCCAGGACCACCGCAGATACCAGGAGATCGTCAAGGACTGCCTGGAGGTAATCCACATCATAGAGGGCGATGATCTGTTGCCAAAGGGCCAGGCGTAGTCCCCTTATCCCGCCGAGGAGGGTATCACGCATATGAAGCGTAAAAGCTGCTCGCCGGTGTTCTTGAACTGGTGGGTCTCGTCGGGAGGAATGAATACGGCCGTGCCCGGGCCGACCTTTATACTGTCGTCCTCCCGTACCACCTCTCCCTCACCTGAGAGGATGTAGACCTCGTGTTCCCATGCATGGCTGTGGAAGGGTGAGTAACCGCCCAGTTCCACCTCGAAGACCCGCATGTAGAAGTTGGGGGCCTCGTCTTCCGCGGATATGACCCACCTCACTGTCACACCCTTAGTCTCTCCCCCCGGATTCTCCGCCGGCACCTCGGAATAATGTGTGGCTTTCATGCCCAATATTATAACTTCAAAAGCCCTGGTTCGCCCACCTGTTGTTGCGGTTCCAGATGATTATGCCGCCTGCGAGGATGACAAACGCGCCCGCGTAGAAGAGGAACAGGCCGGCGTGGGGAAGGGCGGAGATGTCCAGCCTGTCCCTGATGACCGATTCCACCAGTGGCCCGATAGTGGGGACGCTTCTCACCAGCTCGAGCAGGTTCTCGTAGATACCCAGCCAGTCAAGGGCATCCTGGATGAGACTGATCAGGTAGACGGTGGAGCAGACCAGGAGGATGGCGGAGGCGACGACGCTCACCTTTCCGGCATGGCGCCTCAAAAAGAGCCCTGCAATACATACCACCGCCACGGTTATTACCGCGGCGGCCAGCCAGGGGTTCTCCAACAGTTTGAAGGTATAGGTGCCCAGCTCGATATCCGATCCCCATAGAATGCTGCGCCAGGTAGCGGTGACCTTTGCCCACGGCAAGGCCACGGCGGCGATGATGCACAGTATACCGCCCAGGGCCACCATGGCCTCCTGCCAACCCCAGGGAGGGTTGGAGGAGATCAGCCCTTCATCTTCTGCGGTAGGGGGCGGAGCGGGTATCTCGTCGATATTGCGTCCTCCTTTTTTCCATCTGCCCTTGCGTTCTCTTAGGCATTATACCCAAAAATGGGGTCAGGCCCCCGCATACACATCTACTCAATTGCTGTAGATGAATTGCCGATTGAAACGTTGGGATAGGTAAAGCAGCCGCAAAAGGAAAGGGGGAAGCATGCTCAGGGAAAGGGAAGGAGGCCACTTTCTTCACACCGATTTTGGGGTGTGCTGCCCCATATGCGGAAACAGGATAGCAAGAGGATCATTCTTCTGCCGTCGCTGCCGTCGCTCCGGCCGCCTCCACCTAGATTCAAACGACATCAGAGCCAAGGCGAAAGATATACACCTACCCCACAACCTCCACCGCTAAGAAATGCAACATATCGGTGTCTGACACCCAAACGGTGCAAAACGCACATATCGGTGTCTGACACCCAAACGGTGCATTTTGTAGAAACCTCTTCTGATAGAATATAGGCACATTTACCTGCTGCCAAAGAAGGAGGTTACGGGGGGATGGGTATAAAGAAGATCTTAAAGAGAGGAGTTTTCCTCTTTACCGCAGGGGCAGGCCTTGTAGCCGGCTTTACTTATGGCTGGACCTTCGCTTTGCATCGCCGTTTCCGCGAACATTTGCAGAAAAGACCCGGCAAAGAGGGGGCTGTCCTCCCCGATGGTGAAAAAAGCATGGACAAGATCGGGACCAGCCTGCGCGAGGTCCCTTTCTCTCCCAAGGGACCCTATTTCCTCAGGCTTGCGAACGCCTTCGGGCCCGATCTCCTGCCCATGTGCCTGGATATACGCCGCTCCACTGCCGGCTATGTCTATCCCTATCCTACCCAGTTCGAGAAGGTGGAGTTCGAGAGCATTGACAGGACTCCCCTGGTAGGCGTCATGGGGCTGCATCGGGACGGCAGAAAGAGGCCGGGAGTGGTCTTCTGTCACGGCCTTTTCGGCTCAAAGAACATGAACTACGTGATGAATCCCGCCCTCGAGGCCTTCTCGGGCTGGGATTACAACGTGTTGGTGTTGGACCTGAGGAACTTCGGCGAGAGCCAGAGACTGTCCCATTCCCCCACTACCGGGGGCTGGAAGGAGGGTCAGGATGTCCTCGGAGCCTGCCGCTTCCTGGGTGAGAGAGAGGAAGTGACCAGCGTGGCCGCGGTGGGCTACAGCCTGGGCTCCCTGTCGGTGATGAATGCCGCCTACCGCTGCAAGGACCATCCCTTCCTCAGCGGGGGAGCGATCGCCTGGAACGGAGCCGCCTCAATGGAACGGATGGTGTCATATATCAGCACCCGCCCCCCGGTTATCGACATGTTCTTCCCCGTCTACCTGGCCTTTAAGTTCCTGCACGAGATGCGCCGGCAGGATATGCTCCAATACGTGAGAGATGAGGACGCCCGCCCTTACCTGGAGAGCAGGCCCTTTACAGGGGATTTCAAGCGGTATATGGAAGAGGTCGTGGCTCCCCACTACGAGCGCAGCCCCGAGGAGATATATAAGATGTCCAGCCCCTCGCAGTTCATCTCCGAGGTGGATGTGCCTCTGCTGGTGATACATGCCGAGGACGATCCCATATGTCCAGTGGCGGAGATGGACGACCTGGGCCGGGCGGCCGAGGGAAACCCGAACGTGGATATCTGGGTGCTTCCCACCGGAAACCACTGCGCTTTTGACGCCTTCGATCGCCGCTGGTACTGGTCGGTGATGCGTGGTTTTCTAGATTACTGGGCGGACCGTCCGGATGGAGGCGCTTCCGACCGAGATGCACAGCAGTCAACAGGAGTAGAAGGATGAACCTATACGACAAGGTGATCACCTTCGGGAGGCGGGTGGCCGCCCCCCTTGTGGGTTATCCGGGCGTACGCATGATCGAGAGGTCGGTGCAGGAAGCGTTGCAGGATGCGGA
>Ga0180434_10002153_pt1 | contig 26961 bp, 20 predicted proteins | sample SS_ome_7_FD_132453 | JGI IMG/M metagenome (GOLD analysis project Ga0180434, IMG submission 132453) | Hypersaline lake sediment archaeal communities from the Salton Sea, California, USA - SS_1_D_2 metaG | ecosystem: Environmental > Aquatic > Non-marine Saline and Alkaline > Hypersaline >... | reverse complement strand
GCCCGTCTGCCGTAGAGATTGCTGTGCCATGCCTTGAACTCCTCCAGCACCGGCTCCTTCCGCAACAGCGAACCCTCCCGGAACGAAACCCGTTCCTCCAAGAACTCGGCAATGTGGTCCTGCGAGCAGCGGTACTGGTTGCTCGCCAGCTTCACCTCCTCACACAATGTCACCTCGCCCTTGTTCTTGAACGCCCGGTTCGCCAGCATCACCAGCATGACGGGCGCCCACGCCTTGAAACGCTGCGCAAGCTTCTTGTCCTTCTTGAAGTGCAACGGATTATTCGGGTCGGGGTGATCCATAAAGCTCGAAGTGTAGTTGACCACCCCCATCCGCCGCCATGTGCCGTGATCGTCGCTCTTAATCTGAAACATCTGATTGCAACACACCGCCAGCGAGAACTGCGGCACAAAGTCCACCGAATCCTGATACAGACCACGACCAGTGATTGGATCACCACCCGTCAGCTCCTTCAGAATGCCCTCGTTCAGTGTGTCACCCTTGGACGGCTCTTGCATGACAGCGTATCGGCACGGCTTCAGCTTGGCAATCTCCGGTGACACACTGCCGATGGTGGTCCGCTTGCTGGTCACCAGCGACACCGGCACCACCCCCTTGTACGCCCCCAGCACCTCGGTCATCAACTCCACTAGCTTGCTCTTGCCGTTGCTGCCTTCGCCGTTGTAGATGTTGAATAGCTGATTGTCATTGGTTCCGACCAACACCGCCGAGAGGTGCTCCCACATGTACTCGCACTTGGCGGGCTCGGTGAACAGCATCTGCATGAACTTCTCGATCTCGCCCCGGATCGGCGCCGCCTCTTCAGAGTCCAGTGCGGTTTCGTCGTACATTAGTCCAGTTGTGGTCGACACGTAATCGTCGGGCAAACCCTCACGGAAGCATCCCTTTTCAAAGTCAAGGACTCCGTTTTCGCAGCCTAGAAGCATCGGGTTCATGTCCAACCGATCAAGGAATTCGGCGTCGTAGAATAGCTCGCAGCACTCCCGCATCACATTGTTTTTGTACGCCGTCTTCTTCAGGCTGGTGGCGATGTTGTTGTAGTTGCGAGCCTTCTTCTTGACGCGGTCGTACGACTCGTCGCCTTCGTCCATCCCCGCAAGCATTGTCGTCATCTTCTCAAACTCCCTGCGGTACATCGGCGACAGATGCTGTGAGATTTGCATCCGCAGATCGGTGCCTTCGTCGATCTTCTTCCAGTGATGCCCGGCGAACTTATACCAGAGTCGGTGCTTGATGTTGGCACAGCGATACTCTCCATTGAAGATGCGATACAGCACGTTGGCTACGTCAAACTCTGCTTGCCCGTTGAGGCTTGACTCCATCGCCTCGCCGATGGACGATTGCCGCAGTCGCTCGTACTCATCCGGATTGGATGTGCGGCACCAATACGCCAGCGAACGATCCGTCAGTGGGGTCTTTCCGCCGCTCTGAGAGGTTTCCCAGATCCGCTTCATTTCTGCTACATCGCTGAGGCTGAACTTGGACGAACGTGAACTGAACAGCACCCATGATCCAAACAGCTTGTTTGAAGTGTTGCGGAGCGCCCACCCTACACGCAGCCAGGATTCACGCGGATCGTAGTAATCGGGTCCCAGCGCCATTGCGTACTCGTGTGCGTCCCGCAGGTGCGCTTCGTGGAACGGCAGCTCATCGAGCATCGTTTCGACCTGAAGTCGAATCTCAGTCAGCGGCTGTCCCACAATATTGGGCCCTTGCGAGATGGCCCGCGGGGTGTAGACTGAGACGCCGCCCGATGGCGCTGGACCCGGAATCGCCTCACTAGTCGTCGGGGCAGCAGCTGCTGCCGATTCTAGTGCTGTAGATTTCTCCTTGCGCCCCGCCAGCAACGCAGTCGCCGTTGTTTCGTGCTTATCCTTGTACTCCTCTTGCACAGCAGGCCTTGGCAATCCGACCGCCCGTGCACTCGCTCCCGCCAACACCATCTGATGGCCTGAAACCGACTCTGGTGCCATTTCTATCGTATTGCCGGCGTTAGAGACACGATAGACCTTGACCACTTGATAGACGTCGTTCCCAGGCTTTCGAGAGCCGTACATTTGCCATTGGCACGTGCCAAGCGCCACGCCCTTGTCGAGCACAGTCTCCATTATGCTCTCGGTATCGCTGGTGCTGATCAGTGGCAGATCCTCGAACACATCTTCCAGATCCTCCAGTGCCTGATCTCGAATCATCTTCCGCATCGCCCGGTCTACCGCCACACCAAAGATGATGTGAACGCCATCCTTTGTCAGTTCCGGTTGTGGATTGGGATCAGGTTTTTCCATGACCCACACGTCAAAGTGTGGTATGTCTTCATCGTCGAGCACCAGCATGTCTTTCAGAATCTGCACAAAGACCTCCACGGTATCAAAGAGGTGTGCTTCGGTGTGCTGTCGCTCAGTGGTGCCTTGTTCGTACCGAAAGTCGAGGTCGATCAGTAGCGGGCCCACGTGTCGCTGGGTCTCGGTGAGGTACTCAGGATTGCTATCGACGAAAACATGCTGATGATACAGCTGGTTGAACTCTCGTAGTTCTGACTCGGGAATGTGGTAAGACCCCCCTGAGATCTGCCGGGCTTTGGAGCCGATCCGGGTGTGTGTGATGGACTTACCCTGACCCTTGCGCACCATACGCTCACGTAGCCACTCTCGCAGACCGCGTTGTGGTGCCATCTCTACTGGCATCTTCCCTGGTATCCCCCAGGTCAATTTGTCCGTTATTTTGACACGCCGCACTATCCAGATGAACGCGTACACACAAATAGGATTTGCAAGAGGGTAGGGTGGGTGTGATATCAGCGCAAGGGGGTAATCCGTTGACGGGAGGGTGGGACACACTTTCTCATATCCTCTTCCTGGACTGAGTTAAGGACTTGGCACGTGAGTTAACCTAAGACTCCCTCGCAGATATGAGCAACCTTAATCTGAAGCGCCTTGCCCGAGACGTCGCCGATTTGGCTCGAAATCCTCTGACCGAAGACGGAATATACTATTACCATCATGAGGACAACATCACAAAGGGGACAGCGGTAATCCGAGGCCCTCCCGACTCGCAATACGCCGATGGCTACTTTGTTTTTGCTATCGACTACCCGGCGGCGTATCCAATCGAAAACCCCATGGTGAAGTTCCTAACGCGGGCGCCGTGTCTAGGCACAACAGAATGTCAGCATTTGCAACCCTTTGTCCGGCTCCATCCCAATCTATACACCAAGGGCAAAGTGTGCCTGTCGCTGCTCGGCACGTGGGAAGGACAACCCTGGACGGCCTGCTGCAATATTCGGACGCTCCTCACGACCATCCAGTCGTTGCTGGATGACAATCCGTACGCCCACGAACCAGATTCACACGTAAGCGACGAGAAGATCAAGTCCTATAACGAAATCGTGCAATTCCATAGCCTCTACGACGGTCTAGCGCTCTTTGCACGGGACACGCTGCCAAAATTGCCTATACCACTACAGGCGACGATTGCCCCGCACCTGACTGACAGCATTGTGCGCACAACGGCGCGGCTGGCCGAAGAGCTTCCCAAGGGAATCCTACCCAATGGTGATCGGTATTGTTCGATGTACAATTTTTCCACACACATCGATTATTTTTTGCTCTCAGCCCTCTTGTATTCGTTGGGTTCGGCGCAGACAATGCTGGCGGAGGAGAAACCCGAAGGGTCCGAGGGCGCCAAATTGAGTAAGAGCGCCGGGACGCTCTCTGCTTAGAACAGCGAGAGTGATGGAGTTTTGCCCGAACTGCGATAACATGATGTACACCCGGCTCAACTCGGAAGAAGGCGAGTCGCTCACGTTGTACTGCCAGCGATGCGGCACAACTAAATCCAGCGATTCAACCACTGGTCCAGTGTCGAGTACACTGATCAAGCAGCAACTCCAGAAGCCGGCGTATGTTGCAGGCACGGCCACCGCACAGGACCCAACGCTTCCGATCGCCAAGGACATTGCGTGTCCGGTGTGTGCCGAGGCTGGGCGGCCGGCGGCCCCGGTTGTCTACGTTCGCTACGACACATCAATCGTCAAGTATCTCTACATATGTACTGCGTGTCCGCACCGATGGAATGTCCAGAACTTGACCAACTAAGCTTCCCTTCGCAAGGAGTGTTGAAAAGTTAAGAGTTGGGGCAGAAATTGATATCAGAGAATCTAGGCAACATACGCTAGACGATGACCGACATCACCGACGATCGCAAGCACCTGCCGACGATTAAGCTAAACGAACCTAGCGACGTGTGGGGGACGGAACCTAATGAGTTTTACTACGACAGCGCCGACGATGGTGGGATGCAAGAGGGGGGAGGAAGTGATGATGAGTCGGATCATGGGCTTGAGTTTGCCTTTGAGGATGATGCGGAACTGGATGAGAGTGGATTGCCACCACTACGGATCTTCGAGGGAGGGGGTGCCGACACCACGCACGCCAACTTGATGGTTGTGGACTCGGCGGGGCCACACGACGATGAGTATGTGGGAGAGGGTGAGGCGATGTCGAGTGATGACGAGGATATGATTGGCGGAGGGCACGGTTTGGGAATGGCAATGTTGGATGATGCCGGTATTCCGGGAGTAGACGACGATGAGGATCTGATCAGTCAGCATGGCGGAAACACTGAGTTTGATGGCGATGACACGGACGAAGGAGATGCCGACAGCGACGAAGAGGACATGGTCCGGCTGATTGATGGTGAGGCATCGCGGAAAGAGTTGTCGAAAATGCACCCAATGATTGTGGTGCCGACGGACGACGAGATGTCGGCGTTGGCGCTGGTAGTACGGGATCAAAACGGAAAAATCATTGACGAGAATCACAGCCAAACGCATCCGTGGATCAGTCGGTTCGAGCTAGCGGCGGTGTTGGGGAAGCGCGCGGACCAGTTGAGTCATGGTGCGCCGCCGCAGATTGAGTTGCAAGAGGGGGTGATTGATTCGATGAAGATAGCACGGATGGAACTGGAGGCGAAGCAATTGCCGTTTGTGATACGCCGGCCCATGCCAGACGGCGGGGGGAGCGAGTACTGGCCGGTGCACGAACTGATGATTATTAACTAAGTGAGGGGATGTTTGTATGGGTTCTGGAGGCGGGGGAGCCCCCCCGAGCTGTCTCCCATAGACCCTCTGACTCAACCGTAAGCCGACGTGGCTCGGATCAATTTTCGTGATGATGAGAAGATAATACGCTAATCTCATCATCCTATTTCCTGTTGCATAGATCGTTCGCATTAGCAATTGAATAACAAACACGCACTCAAGGAGTCAATACTTGGCGAAATAGATCAAGTGTCTCCCACTTCAAAGACGGTTAACATTTTCATTTTTGGCTCTTGCGGTTCCAAAAAATGAGAGGTTATCAGAAGTCAAACATGACTACATAGATGTCCACAACCATTAAGACGAACACATTAGGCACGCTTCTGGGTTCGCCCGTGAACAAGCTAGCCTCGCCTCTTCGTACGCCTTCTTTTCTGCCTCTGTAGCATTGCTCTTGGGCTTGGACGGGACCGCATTTGCCTCTGCCGGATTGCCGCCCTCCTCCACCGGAATCGTTACCTGCTGCGGCGATGCGATTGCACGGGTCCGAAGATAATACATCAATGTCTTCAGCCCCGCCTTCCACGCATAAAAGAGCATTGATGTCATACTCGCATAGTCCGCCTTTTCCATCCAGAGATTCATGCTCATGCTCTGATCGATGAATGGCGCCCGGAACTTGGCGTGGTCAATCACCACCTTCATCGAAATCTCCCACGCTGTCTTGTGCAACGCCTTACCCGCTGCATCCAGCACATCATCTGGCAAATGTTGCACACTTCCATTCCTGCGAATGATGCTGTTCTTAATATCCTTGGTCCACTTGCCCCGCGCAATCAGGTCCCGCACCAAGACCTCGTTCATCACCACAAACTCTCCCGCTCCCACTCGGCGCAGGTACATGTTGGACGTTCTGGGCTCAAATGCCTCGTTGTTCCCCTCGATCTGTGCCGTGCTCGCAGTCGGCATCGGCGCCACCGTCAGCGACATCCGCACCCCCACCTCTTGCACTTGCTGCTTCAGCTTCTCATAATCCCACCGCCCCGAGTACCGCACGTTCTCTTTCGGCCACATGTCCGGCTGAAGCTCACCATGCGACATCGGGCTTCCGGCAAACGACGAATACGCCCCTGCCCACTTCTCGGGCAACTCCATCTCCTCTGGGATCGGATGTATCTCCTTTAGCAACTTTCGCAACAACGTCTTGCGACCCAGTGTCAGGTGGGATACCTTTGGCCCCGGAATCACATAATTGTAATTGTAGTTGGGGTCTTCCCGTGGCTTTTGCTCCGGCGTCTCGCCCGGGATCATCACCAACCCATCAAAGTCCCACTCGCCCGCCGCATGCGCTGCCCGCAACACCAACATCTTCTCCCGTCGCTCTTCAGCCAGTTCCACACTCGCCTCGGTAGTGGCGTGGTACATGGTCTCGAATATCTCGGTGTCCAACTGAATCGCCTCTGCCGAGTCAAAGGGATAACCAAAGGTCTTGAACAAATCGTCCAGTCCCTGTACTCCCATTCCTACAGGCCGATGCCGCCGATTGCTCCGTCCCGCGTCAATCACCGGATAGTCGTTGATGTCAATCACTATGCTTAGGTTCTTTACCACCACCTTACACGCACGGTGAAATTCTTCGTGATCAAACTCTTTCACAATACCAGCCTCGTTGCGCTTCACGTATTGTGGCAGACACATGCTCGCTAGGTTGCAAACAGCCGTCTCATCGGGCGCCGTGTATTCAACAATCTCGGTGCACAGATTGCTGCACTTGATAGTTCCGAGGTGCTTGTGGTTCGACTTGGCGTTGCATGCGTCTTTGTTCATAAGGTAAGGTGTCCCGGTTTCGATTTGGCTCTCGACCATGGCAAACCAGATCTCCCGGGCGTCCACCACCTCATCCGCCAACCCCTCTTGCTCGGCCTTTTCGTATGCGGCACGGTACTCATCGCCGTAGACGTCCGACAGCCCCTTCGCCTTGGATGGGCAGAACAGACTCCACTTTTGGTCATTCTCCACCCGTTCCATGAAGAGATCCGACGTCCAACAGGCATAGAAGAGATCGCGTGCCTTTAGATTTTCGTCGCCCCGGTTCCGACGCATGTCGAGCAGCGCCTTAACCTCCAGGTTATGCGGCTCGTAGTATATAGCGAACGCACCTGGTCGCTTTCCGCCGCCCTGATCCACGTAGCGGGCGGTTTCATTGAAAGGTCGGAGCATCGTCACCACTCCCGAGCTCTCACCGCCGGTTCCGCTGATTGGTGCGCCTACGTTGCGGATGTTGTGAATGTGCAACCCAATACCGCCAGCCGTCTTGGAAATCAACGCACATCGCTTGAGCGCATCGTAAATACCCTCGATGCTGTCTTGATGAATCCCAGTGAGGAAGCAAGAGGAGAGCTGCTGGATGGTGAGACCCATATAGAACTCGGTCGGGGTGCCGTAGATGTTCTTGAGGTCTTTGAGAAGGGTATATGTCTCTCGCACCTTCTCCAAATTGCTGCCGTGGAAACCAACCGCCACCCGCATCCACAGGTGCTGCGGCAACTCCTGAATCTCGCCTCGCTGCACCAGATACGCCTTCTTCAGTGTCCGAAGGCCAAAATAGGTCAGCTTGTAGTCGGCCGAATGATCGATCATCGCCTCATACGCTGGGCCGTGCTTGCGGACATTGGCCAGAAACGAATCCTTGTAGACGCTTCGACCCGCCTTGAGCCCAGCCTCCTGGATCCGCTCCACCACTGCAGCAAAGGTGCCTCGCTTCCGCTTCGCACGCTTTTCATCCTCGGTTGTCGGCGCAAACTTGGCCCGGTGGTCCTTGTGCATAGCGGATACAGTAATGCGTGAGGCGAGCCATCCGTAGTCGGGGTGAGTGGTGTAGAGCGAATAGGCTTCCTCTGCGCCGAGCTCATCGAGTTCCGACGTCTTCATTCCGTCGGCAAGTTGCTCAATGAGCTTTTGCGCCATGGTGTGAGGTGACACGACGAGCTCAGGACCCGGCCCCTTTGCCAGAGTCGTCATCCTCTTCAGAATCTTGTCGAATGAGACAGGCTCCTGCTGGCCACTGCGTTTGGTCACGCGCATAGGTGCGCACGTCATACTCCCCATAGAGGACATTTGGGTCTACATTGGTTTGGATAGAATTTGATCCGGATGCCTCTGCGGACGCAGTCATTGTTCCTGACGCAGCCGCACCATTCGCAATCATATTATTCACCTCGTCTCCTGTATGGAATTCCGTCCCCGTAATTTTGATGCTCGCTCCCTGAGCTGCGGCCTCGGCCTTGGCAGCCGCACGGGCGGCGAGGATTTCATTCCATGCGTGCTCGAACCGCCATAGAACCGAGTTGAACCATTCGCAATGTCGTTCTACTGTAATCAGAGAGTGGCTCTCCAGTCGCCACCAAATCCGCTGCATCCATTCCATGCGCGGATTGGCTGTCCGGGTCTCTTTTTCCCACCTCTCGTAGTCTGCGAGTTCGGTGATTGCAAGAGGGGGGTAGAAGTAGCGGATGCGCTGGGCGACCGTGTCGAACAGCATCAGCAGTGCGCCCTTGTGTTTGCCGTCAGCTGTACGGTTGAAGGTGCCGTCGGCGTTGGCTGCGTCCCATGTCGTGTATTCGACAAACTGACACTCGAGAAAGTCGCAGAGCGGTAGGTTGCAGGCCTCCATTTGCAACTGCATCTGGATCCAATACTCTCGCTTCGGAATGCCGGTGAGCTCACGGTTAACTACGTTTTTGATCTCCAACATTCGGCCATAGAATGGTCCGGGGGTCGACACCACGCCGTCGGGGGAAGCGCCTAGGAAAGAATAATTGGGATGGCGGATACAGCCGTATTCGTTCACTTCCACATCAAACCACCGCGAATAGAGTGAGGTGGATACGGGTTCATAGCGTTTGCCCCAGTGCATTGGCGAAGAAGGATTCGCGGCGGGATCATTCATCCCGGGTTGCGGCATGATTAGCTTCTCGCGTATCAGCGCCCGGAGCGACGCTTCGCTGGTGATGGCCTTCCAGGCCGTGCTGGCCGAGATTAGGGTGTATCGGTCCATGAACCAGCCTGGAGTTCCCTGTGGATAGCAGACGTGGTTGTCGAGTCGTTCAATCGCTGCGGAATCAACGGCGAACTTCTGAAATTCCCACGGACTCGGGGCGATCATGTGCGGTCGCTGTCTTGCGACAGCCCACGAGGTGTGGATGTGGACAATGAGCTCAACTCCTTCGTGAAGCCAGGGGTTGCCCCAAAATCGGAGCATGTGATCAGGGTCTACCTGATTCAGAACCGCATCGATGGCTCGATCCCACCAATCGTCGTAACTGGCTTGTTCGGCAACGACGTCGGCGAATGGGAGCACTTCATCCATCTTGAGCTCGGTGAGCGGCGGCGGTGTATCAGGGGTCGGAGGTGTTAAGTCGGGGGTCGTCTGAGTTAACTCGGCTGGGAATTGAGTTGACAGCTGTGAGGATGCAAGATGGGTAATGGGGGGTGTATGTGGAGCAATTCTTACCTCGGCCATTGTGATGGTCGTCTGATTTTCTTCTGATCTGAGCCCCAAGTGGTTTCATCGGAGACCCATCTAGACGTATCTTAACTCATATTAGCACTCTACCTGATGTCTGAATCTAATTTGACAGTTCCAACGCCAGTCGGAACCATTAGACTATCTCCCGAGCTAGAGATGTCTGTTTCTACCGATGGATCGGGTTCTGCGGCAGCGGCGGCTCCTGCCCCAACCGTGCGAACCGGCTACGCCACCCAGCGCGAGGTTCTGTTGGACGGTCTGATCCGATACTTCACCCATGATGATTTTGCAACACTCGACAAGGTGCTGCCGATAATCAACCGTGAGGATGTGGTCAGTCTCCGCTTGGTTGACTGGTTCGTCACCAATTACGCCAAGAAGGCACTGACCACGTACCACAACCAGTCTGGAAGGCGATTTGTGGTTCACAACGAGTATAAGCTCAGGCTCCGGAGCTACAAGAAGCGGCAGTTTGACCCCTTTTGCCGATGGGATCGGATTACCATTCCATACCGGGACGGAAAAGAGGTCATCACCACCGTAGGACAGCTCAACTTCTTCCGGTGGGCACTCGAAAACAAGGTCATCGATTTCATTCGGGAAAACCAAAAGGAGATCGAGGCTGATATGAACGCACGCAACAGCACTGCACGGGCCAAGCCCGCCGTCTCAGGTTCAGGCTCTGGCGATAAGACCCGCCGAAAGCGGCAGGAACTCACCAACTCACGGGTCAAGGGGCTGAGCAAACAACCTGTACACATCACAATGGACTTTCACTAATAATCACACCAACAATGGGAAACACAATGTCGCACATCGCATCGCCAGATGATCAGCGCATCCGCTTCGTCGGCCCCAACGCCATCACCAACCCCACCACCTCCCTCTTGCTATTGGCTGCTCCGAGCACAGACTCGACGCCATGGCGTATTCGGAACACTGTTTCGCCCGCCAACGAAGAACGACAAATCAACCGACTGATTGAGACAAAAAATAACGATCATGCACACAAGGTAGATATCATCTATTACGGTCTTAACTCAACCGATCCGGTTCCAGAGGCTCAGGCTCGCAAGTTGTTGCAATACGGATTAGGCGCAAGCGTGTTCCGCGGCGGCCTCTTCGAATGGGGGCTGCTCCGGGAAGTGTTCGGCGACGCGACCTACGGCATCGACAACAGTGGGAGCGACCGGAACGTTGTTTTCAACTGCCTGGACTTCCTGAACTAACGACTTTGGAGCGTGGATGTCAAACAGAGCAATGCCGTCCGCACGGGCTTTGGACAGCGCCGTGTTCCAGTTGTTGGTCGGCTTTGGGATTAGCGGATCTTCCGGCGTGGGGTCTCGCGAAAGGAAGGCCATCGCGGTGGCCAGTAGCCGGGTGTACGGATCGTTGTGCTTGCCGCTGATGATATCGGGATCGTGGGCTTCAACCGTGCCCTCGCAATCGGTATCACTCCATTTGTGTTGCAGGTTGTAGTAGTCCATTCCAGCAGGGATCGAGCCATCCACCACGAGCACAGGGCAGTCAATCTGCGACAGCCACTCGTTGTGCGCCTCTTCGCAGCGGCAGAGGTACTCGAACGACACATCCTCACCGGCACGTTTGCGTTGATCGATCCGATGTTTGGCTTCGGTCGGTGGGGTGTGGATGTAGATGATGCCGTCGCTAGTGGCGCACTCTGGTCGCCGGGCTGTCAGCGTCTTGAATGTGTTGTCGTAGATTCGCCACTCGATGTCGCTGAGATGCCCATCAGCTCTCAGCATCTTGGCAAAGACCGAACGATCTGTATCGACCGTTCGCTCTGACAGAATCACGTGCTCATAATTGTCGTTGTCGAGGGTTGCAGGTTTTTCGATCTGGTGCCGGCTGTCGCAGATGGTTGCGATGACGCTGTCGTTGGCTTGTGTGGTGGCAGAGTACCGGGTCATCACCGCATTGATCTGGAACATGAAGGAGTAGCGTTGGATGTCGTCGTAGAAGTAGTTGAGGATGCTCTTCCCCTTGGCATCGGTGGTGTTGCACCAGGTCTCGACTGGCTCGTCAACCACAGTCAGCTGTGGTCGTGCGGTGTACCGGTGTGGTCGCACAGCCATCAAGTAGCGCAAGTTGCCGAGGAACCGGCTCTTACCGGCCCCAATTACCCCTTCAAGCGAAACACGGCGGATATGTTCGTTGAAGGTCAGGCGGAGCATTCCCCTTGATCCTGGCATCCTCTTTCCGATCTATCTTTGACCGCATTGGGACATTGCTATCAATTTAGTTAGATCGCCAGAAATTGAAACTGTCATAGAGCCAACATATAGTTAGACAGGACACCTCACGGTTACTGATGAGCCAGCCAACCACACCGAATGCGTTCAACCAAAGCAAACTCACCCGCAGAGAGTGGGAGGGGCTCGAGATCCCACTGCCCCCTGAAGAACTCGCCATTATGAAGATGATTGTCGCCGGCTGGCACGATCCAGAGATATGCATCAATCAGCGACAATCCCTCCTCTCCGTCACCAAGCTGGGATCGCTTTCCTCGGCCCATAATATTCTGTATGATCGATATCTCAAGGTTCAGGTGGAACGGCTGGCTGAAGAGGCTGGCGTGCCGCCACCTGCAATGGGAACGAAGAACGGTAAGAGGGGAATGAACAAGGGTGTGAAGCTGACAGCGGCAGACTCGATTCGGCTTGCCAACACCAGCGCCGACGTGCTCAAGACCCGGAGCGATATCTGGGAAGCCACGCTGCTGATGTTTGCGGCGACCGTTGTTCGCAACTGGAGTGGGGTGATTGGCTACTACACATTGGCCCGGGCGCTAGAGGCTCGGGTGGCCGGCACCAATCCGTACGTGATCGAGTTTGTGCGGGCGGTTCTGGAGAAGAGCAAGAGGGAGGTGAAGGTTGATGCGATGGTGGAGAAGATCGAAGAGGCCTCCGAACTCAACCCTGTCTTGCAGACCTTTGCGAACCGGCGCCTCTACAAGCACCAAAAGGATCTCTTCGCTGCGCTGAAGTTTGAAGGTTCAAAACTAATCTTCTACCAGGCACCGACGGGCACGGGGAAGACACTGTCGCCGCTGGCGGTGAGCGAGGGCTACAAGGTCATCTTTGTGTGCGCTTCAAAGCACGTGGGAATGCAACTGGCACGGGCATGTATCAGCTTGGAGAAGCGGATTGCGGTCGCCTTTGGCTGTCACGATGCTGGCGATATCCGATTACACTACTATGCAGTGAGTGAGTGTACAAGGCGGCGGCGCACCGGCGCCATCGGCAAGATCGACCACAGTCAAGGGCAAAAGGCCGACATCATGATTACCGATGCCATCTCGTATCTACCCGCCATGCACTACATGCTGTCATTTAACACCGCAGACAAGCTATTGGTCTATTGGGACGAGCCAACGATCGCAATGGACAAGCCAAAGGACGAACTGCACGACATTGTGCGAAAGAGCTGGGCCGAGAACCAGATCCCAAACATTGTGCTGTCGTCGGCCACACTGCCGCCGCCATCGGATCTGCCGCGTTTCATCGAGTACATCCAAACCCGCTTCAGCACACCGGACGACCGCATCATCACCATCAACAACTACGAATGCGCCCGCACCGTGCCGATCCTGCTCAAATCGGGGCACGTAGCGATGCCGCATGTAATGGCCCATACGCAAGATGAGCTAACGCAGATGGCAACGCAGTGCGCCTCCCGTGCCACCCTCTTGCGACACATCGATCTGGGGGCGGCGGCACGGTACGTGTTGGTGGCATGCAAGAGGGGCAAAGGGGTGGTGGTGAGTGAGCTGCCGTTTGCGACGCCAGACGACGTCACCCCTGAATCGGTGAAGCGTGCGTACCTGGATCTGGTAGTCAAGGTGGCGGAGAAATGCGGATTCGAGGCAGCCCAAAACCTGGCGACTGAACCGAAGCGGTTTGGTGGGGGGGTGAAGCTGGCGACGACCGACGCAGCGTCGGTAACCCACGGACCACTACTGTATCTGGCGGTGGACACCGAGAAGGTGGCCAAGTATCTGGTGCGAGATGCGGATCCACCAGTGGAGATCATCAACAGGCTCCAACAACAGGCACACGACAACTCGCAGGTGATAGCCGAGATACAGCGGCTGGAAAAGGATCTGGAGGATCGGCTAAACGCCGACGGGCGGGAGGGGAAAGAGGGAGGTGGTAATGACGAGGAGCGGATGGCGGAACGACTCGGCGCAGTGGGTCAGAAGCTCTCGAAGATGCGAGAGAAGCTAGGTGAGCTGCGGTTGCCGGAGCGGGAGGTGCCGAATGCTGAAGAACACCAGCTGCGGCATCACAGGGTGATCCAGCCCGATGCGTTTGCCGGCAGCGTGCCGCCACACCATCTGGAAGAGGTACTGCATTTGGAAGTTCCAAATTGGAAAAAGATGCTTCTGATGATGGGGATAGGCGTGTTTGGCGACGACTGTCCGACCTACCGAGAGCTGATGTCGCGAATGGCATCAGAACGGGAGCTGTATTGCGTCATTGCTGGTACCGACTACGTCTACGGAACAAACTACCAGTTCTGCCACGGATACATCGGCAAAGATTTGGCCGATATGCCAGTGGAAAAGCTCTACCAGGCGCTGGGACGTGTGGGACGGGGGCGGCAGGCGGGGCAGTACTCGTGGCGGCTGCGAGATGACTCGCTTGCCCGGCACATCTTCCTGCCAGACACCAAGTTCATCGAGGCACGGCGGATGGATCGATTGATGAGCGGGAGCAAGTAAGAAGGGGTGTGTGGGTAGTCTGGGCAAAGGGGGAGGCAGCAGGGAAGGCAGCAGGGAAGGCAGCGGGGCAGCGGGGCAGCGGGGCAGCGGGGCAGCGGGGCAGCGACGGATCAACTCAGGCAGACGCTTCGACAATCGAACGAACCTCTACTCCATACCGTGCAGCGATCGTGGGTGGCAGAAACTTTTCTTGTCGGGCAAGCAATTTCTTGTGGCACTTGCTGATGGTCACCTCGCTGATTTCGCACGCCTGCGCCACCGTCTTCTTGCTGATGTTCTGCTTTGTCATCTGACACACATACCATACGATTCCTGAAGCGACGGCGTTGGGCGCATTCTCTTGCACCAGCTTATCGCGGTCCACCTTGAGTGCGATGAACCGGGCCATTGCGGTCAGTTCGTCGCTCAGTCCAGAACGGCAAGCGAACCGATCAACAAACTGACTGCATTGCATCTTGGGAAACTTAGTCTCATTAACTCCTTGTCCTCGCTCTCGCTCTATCATGCTGAGGACGCTCATGGCGTTTTTGCATCCCCGGGTGGTGTGGGTGGGATCCAGATTGAACATCTGAGCAATCTCCTTGGCTGTGCGCGGACAGCCATTGAGTCGGCAAGAGAGGTATAGGGCGGCGGCGGTGATACCTTCACGGTTGATGCCGCGGAAGCTGCGCTCTTCGCTAATATCCTTGTGGATCCGGTAGGCTTCTTCGATGAGTCGTTTTGGAATGCCCGCACGAACAGAAGCCCGACGGATGTGTTCAAAACCATCGTGGAGGGCCTTTTCGTTATAGGGCATGGATTGCCAATTTGTGTACTTGCCGAGTTTGCGCATCTGAACGCTTTTGGTAGCGCCAACCAGACGACAGCCATAGGAGGACTCCTTAAGGAATGGATTGATTGGCATGCCGCAGCGGGCAGGATCATCGGAGCCCTCGCTGCGATGGCGCCACTCAGCGCTCTGGTCGAGGGCCTTGGAACTGGTGAGTCCACATTGCGGATTAGAACAGGTAAAGAGATTGGAATCGCCGATCCGACACTCGGCGCCGCATTTCTTACACTTCCAGTTCTCCTCGTCATCGAGATTGTGTTCGTTGATGTGTTGTGATTGGGCTTCCATTACCTTGGCGATATGTTCGTCGCCAGTCTCCATCCAAGAGGACGAAAGGGCTGCCCCGCAGCGTTTCCATGCCCCAATGGGGATCCGACGCCGCTGACGGCGGGCGGTAAGAGAAATGGACATAGAGATAGTGCTGTCTTAAATTGGTTATTCTCTCTATTTCAATTTGGACCCATCCGAGCCAAGTCCGAGGCCATCGTAGATCCCTAGTGGCTTGTACTCCCCAAGCTTGTTGCGATCGTTCGTGTCCGATCCCCCAAGCGCCATCAGCGCTGAACCTAGACGCATCCCGGCCCCCGCCGTTCCGCCAGTATCCAAACGCAGCCTTGGCGCCCCCACGCCGCCGACACTGCCCTCGCCCAGTGGCCCACCCCCCATCGCCTCCAACACACCATTCCACCCTCCCTTCTTGCTCTTTACATTGCCCATTCCGTCAACTCGGAGCCCCGTGTGCTTCAGCACCTCTGCTCGCTGCCGTTCGTGGATCCAATGCTTCCACGAAATGACCAGCATGCTCGGGTGAACGTAGACCGCCTTGAAGTTATCCGCCGCTAGTTTGTCCAACACATACTTGATGCATTCGTCCTTGTTGTACAAGGGACACCCCACTAACACATCAGGAAAACTGAAGTAGCAGAATTTGTCTTGTGGTCGGATCCGGTTGCGCTGCTTGATCGCCCGGTGCACCCGAGTTAACACCTTGTTGTAAGTATGCGCTCGTGCATCCTGCTTCTGGTACTCCAACTGAAACAGCTCATCAATGTTGATTTTTTCGGGCTCTTCATCGCCCCACTCCCCGTTTGCAATGTAGGATGTCATTCAAATACTAATTGGAGTTGAGAAAACGGGGGCGAGTTAAGAACGTGGCTGGGACGCCAACCCTATCCACTTCCTCCACCCCTATGATAGCCCTTCCACCATGCTCAGTATCTTCCGTTTCATACATTCCATCATCAAGAATGATTTCCCTGGGGTCAGCGTGATGCTGATCCGCCGATACATCATATTCACCACTATTTCAGTCGTTGTCTTTTCGGCTGCTTACTACGCCTTGATGGATCAGAGCATCAAGTACTCGGACGCCATCAACGCAGATTTCAAACGTCTGTCCAAAGTGGTTAACTCGGATCCCAAGAAGACCAGCATAAAACAACCCCCTACTCCGCTTCCTGAAGCCCCCGCCGGCTGGCTCTACCTCGGCAACGATGAGGTGCTCGAGATATCCAAGCGGGAACACGACCTGTTAAGTGCTCTGTACTATTCACTTTCAGTTCAGTCAACCCTAGGCCCACCACACTACCCACCTAACCGGGCGTGGAAGTTGTTGACCGGAATACACATTCTGTTTGTGTTGGCTGCAACGGTGTTGGCCATGACCTAAGTGGAGTGGGGTGTCTCGGTTGCACCTCCCTCCCCACATCTCTGCCTTAACTCAGAGAGTATCCCCCGAAACCACGCTCTGCGCCATTTTCGTCACAAATTGCGTCAGCGAGTTAACGGTCGTCTTGGCCTCCATAATCGCCGTGTCCCCCGACGGCAGCTCAGCCACCACGGTCGGGTAGCCCTTAACTCCGGCCGCCTGGCACTTGGCCTCCGAAGCATCATCGGCCTCACAATCCACCGTCTCGCACACGATCGGCACCCCAGCAATCGACTTGCCGTCGTTCGCTGATGACCACTCCTTCCATGGCTTGGCTGCCGCTTTGCTGTGAGGACACCAGTTGACCCCAAACATCGTCATCTTAATCTTTCCTACCGCTCCCGGTCCAGCCGCTCCCCCCTCGCCATCACCAAAATACTGTGCATTCGGCACAAACTTGGGACCCGACTGACCACCCACCATTCGGTAGATAACAGAACCAACCACTACAAAAGCAATCAACACCACAATGCCAATGATCATCCGATTGCTCGGGAGAAACCCTGACACCTTCTTAAACAGACCAGCCATTGCTATGTAGCCAGATAGTTCAAAATCCGTCTAGACGAAAACGACTCAACATTATAAGTGACCACCCACACCGATGTCAACTCCATCCGCCGTCCCCTCAACTCAACCCACCTTCCCCCTCTTGTACGCCAACATTGACGGCAAGATCCGCATCTACGACACCAGCCAATTCCCCAATCCGGCAGCGGTCTGGTGGACTATGCAAGAGGAGGTTTTGGGGATAAAGCGGCCCACGGCTGGACGGGTGAGTGTCGGCGACATGGCTGCGTTCATTCGCGACGCCGTGCCACTCAAACATTCCCACCAGCCAAAGTAGGCTATGCTACTACATTCTTCAACTCGGCGTAAAGCCCGTCGTGTGGGAGGTCGTCGGCACCACCAGGGCACCCAGCGCCGTGTGTTTGACGATAAAGATTACAACAGTGGTAATGGAATGATGACGAGCGTCTGGGGACCAGCAGCATGGTTCCTGCTCCACATCATCAGCTTCAACTACCCTGTGCATCCAACGGAAGATGATAAGCGCAATTATCGAAACTACATCCTTAGTTTTGGAAAGGTGCTGCCGTGTGGAAAGTGCCGGGAGAACTTCAAAATGACAATCAAGCGGATGCCGGTGACCAACGAAGTGCTCGCCTCCCGCAACTGCTTCTCCCGCTACATCTATCGACTCCACAACGACATCAACGCACGACTCCAAAAGAAAGCCACAAATCCCACCTTTTGCGAGGTGCGAGACCAATACGAAGTATATCGTGCCCGTTGCGGACGGAAAGAAAAAAAACAACAGGAAAACGGCTGCACCGAACCGCTCAAGGGCATCAAGTCAAAGTGTCTGATCCGTATTGTGCCAAAGACCGTCCGCGCAAAAACTCTCGGCATTCATCCCTCTTGCTCCTGTCGCAAGGGAAATCACACTAGGCGGTCGCAGCGCCGTCGCCACTAGCCTTGGTTCGCCAACTCTTGATCCACTCGTTCACCGCCACGTGCGGATTTGCTGAACTGTACACCCGATTGTCGAGAAGCCAGGCCGTGCCATCCTGTGTGGTTGCCACGGTCACTGGCCCCTTAGCGTTGGTAACCCAGACGTACTTTTCCACTTCGGCTGTCGCTGCATCCTGCGTGGGTGCCGTGGCCCGCATCAGCGATTCGTGCCCCGCTGCCAGCCGCTTCGCCAGCTTAAGCTCCGACAACTCCTTGGTGCGTGCCGAGAACTGCAAGAGCGATGGCGGCCAAGGGTCCTTTAATAGTTTGCCGATGAACGCCGGTGTCAGATTGCTCTCCTCGCACGCTCGCCCCAGCACGTACCGGAACAGCATCAGCATCGAGGCCAGATCATATGGATTCCCCTCTCCATTGCGGTCGCCTGTTGCCTTTCGCAGCCGGAACGTCACTCCCCAGTGCGAAGGGGTTGCAAGAGGGGTGAGGCGGGTGATGTAGCTCTCGCCCGGGAGTGAGTTGACCGCCCGGGTTACCGTGGCCCGAGCCACGGCCAGGTCCGCCCCCACACCGCTGCCAAACGGTCCTGGCTTGGCCGGCGGATTCGACGCAAACGACAGTGGCACAAACTTGGTCGTCAGGTAAAACTGCTGAGTAATCTCAAAAACCTCCGTAGGACAGTACCCCTCACCCTCCTCCTCTTGCAGTTGTCGCAGGTCCTCGACTGCCTTGGCGACGGCAGAGTTTAGCGGGCTGCCCGCGGTGTCGACGATGTGGCAAAGCAGGATCTTGCCGGAGGCAGCGCCCGGCTGCGAGTAAACACGGAACGGCCGCGCAAAGTGGAGAGCATCGGTCCGAGATGGGTAGCCGCTAACGTCGCACTCCACCATCAGATCGTCGTAGTCCTCTGGCTTGGCGTCCAGGACCGTCTCGCCGATGTGTCTGCGGGCGACGGTCTGGCGGGTCTGGATGCTGCGAGGTTCGCCGTTGCGATCGAGCCACACATAGGTTACCCATCCGATGGTGGTTGTAGCTGTGGGACTCTTTTCACCTTCGGTCAACATAGTGGCTATGGGAGTTAAGACGGTTCTAAGTGTCTTGGAGGTGTTATGGAAGGTTTATGGAGGGGGCGAAGCCCCCGAGCAATCCCCGATCTACATCATTGATGGGAGGATCCCTGAGTTCATGTTCTGGTACAACGGCACCCGCTGGCAGCCAAACGCCGGCGGCGGACAGCGGCCAGGGGCCGGACAAGGTGGGCACTGTGACGGATCCGGCTTGGGGCAGACCGGCTTTGGGCACGTAGGACACGCCGGGCACGCTGGGCACACTGGTGGCACAACCTCACTCTTCAAGATGTACATATCTTCCTGACCCTTGGGTATCTTGGACTTGGGGATACCATTGGGGAGTGCGCTCTGGGCGGTTTGTTGACCATGAGTTGAGGATGCCGTGGCGGCAGCCCCCTTGGGATCCGATGCCCCGTGCGGCGCTCCCGGCATCCCCCCCCCTGCTCCCGCTTCTCCCTCCGTGCCCCCGGTCCCCCCAATAGGACCGTCAACTCCAGTAATCAGAGTGGTGGAAGTAACCGATGCCCCTGTGCCTCCGCTCTCGCTCGGTGCGCGCCCCAACGACTGAATATATCCCAACGTCTGCTCCAAGGCACTACTAGGCGCTTGCGGGTTAACTTGCTGACCTCCCTGGGCGTTGCCCCACGGCACCCCTGGAAACATATTCTTCTGCTCCTTCATCGTCGGCAGTTGATTCTTAGGCGTGTCCGGAAACCCTACAGCTCCGGGTATGGTCGGCTCGGTCGATTTGTGAGCCTTGAGCCCCTCCCGCCCGAGGATCTTGGGGACGATCACTGCCGCCACAATTGCCACCAACAAAATGGTAAGAGAAATCCAAATAGAACGAGGAATGCGCAGGACCCGCAGCAACTTCCAAGCGCTCTTGGCCATCGTCTACACTACGTAGAGGGAATCTTTGTCTTATGAACAGACGGCCGATCGCAATGGACGATATCGACAACAGTGATGTAGGCAGCAACGGCGACAACGATGGATCTGATAACGTTCCAACTAAATCAATGCGGCGAAAGCACACTAATGGCTGGACCCAAGAACTCGAAAGACTGCTGATTTCGTGGGCCGAAAAGGCCTCTGGCTACGCCTGGCTCCACAACCAGAGTATTGCCATGTACAAGCATCGTAATCTTTGGCTCACAATTCCAGCAGCCTTCTTTGCGTACACGTCGGCCAGCACCACACTGCTGATGAACAACGGCAACGAGGATGGCGTCACGTGGCAACAGGTGGTTGCGGGCCTAGGCAGTCTCTTTGCAGGAATGCTCATCAACTTCCAAGAGCTCTTTACCTTCAAGGAACTCAGCGAACAGCACAGACTCAGCAAACTTGGTTTTTTGGCCTTTTTCCGAGATATTAGCTGCGAACTCAGCATCCCCAAGGCACAACGGATGGTAGCTAACGAATACGTCACCATGAAGCGACTTGAAATGGACAAATTGTTAGAACACGCCCCCGACATCCCACCAATCCTTATCGAAAAATTCGATGTGCTGTTTGCGGGGGTCCAGATGCACAAGCCCGACGTGGTATCACGACTCCAAACCATTGTGCCCCACATATCACCACTGCCCGGCAAAAACAAGCCATTGCAACACTATCCACCACAAAACAATCCAGTCTATCCATCGGCGTACGATTACGAGATTGACAATGAGGATCGGCGTTCAAACAGCCGGCGCCGACCGCTGAAACTTCAATTCAACACACGGCGAAACATGTCGTTGCCGTGGACCAGCGCTAATCGTGGCGGTACAGGCGTAGTTAGCGAACTGGTGGAGATTGCCAATTCAGAGGCAAACACCGAGACCGAGGCGAACTCTGAAAGAATACCAAGCGTTCTAGATGCGGCAGAATCGTCCCAGGATGGTTCAGACAACGGAGATGGATCAGACAATGCAAGCGAACACAAGCGCCGTCACTCAGCCGCCGGTGGTTCAAACGATCGGGGATCTTCTCGGGTTGGGATCATCTAGGAAGTTCATCTTCGTCTTCATTGCCATTGGCGCTATGCTGCTGGCGCTGGCGATGCGATTCGGCTTTCCAGGTCTTGGCAGCGCTGCCAACACAGCGTTGGGGGCGGCCGCCAAAAGCGCCGTCTCGGTCTACACCGGTCCAGCGCCGTCGTTTGTGCCCAAAGCAATCCCACACCCACCCCCTCTTGCCGAACCCGTTGCACCTCCTGCTACGGCCGAGCCGGTAGCCGCATTAGTTGCCGAACCAGCCATCGTGGAACTCCTTCCTATTGGTGGCGGTGCTCCTGCGCCATCAGGAACCCCTGCGGCACTTGAGGAAGTGAGCGCCCCCGAACCTTCGATCCCGGCGCCGAGCATTATGCCATCATGTGGTCAGCAAGAGGTGGAGGTTGAGGTGCTGTGCTAAGCTTGAATTGAGATGGAGTTATCTTTCGGTCGCACCACATCACCGATGATCTCAACCGATTCGGCAATGACGTCTACCAATCGCTGAGGTGTATTGTTGCCGCCTCTGAGAAGTCGTGCTTTACGCAGCTTGGCTCTGCTAGTCACGCTGCGCTGGCCGCGTGTGTTTCGATCGATACGCCGGGTTTCTTGGCCGCCAACCACAAACGCCACTCGGCCGTTTTCTTTCCGCCCGACGGTGATGACTGTATCTGCAAGAGGGGTGGAGGAATGAGTAGCGTTGGCGATGTGATCGAGGCAGGCTTCGCCATTGGAGTCGGGGCCGTGGCTCCTGCTGACGGCGGCGGTCTCCTTGGGGGTTTGGATGCGGACACGAGGCGTGCTGTCGATGGATGATATATTAGCATTTGACGCAGAGGTGTGTTGGTGCTGTTTGCGTCGGGCTCGCTGGGTCCGCATATGTTCGCGATAGGTGGGGAGATTACCACCCTTGAGACATCCCCACGGCGGTGAATGACGATGGTCGCTGGCGGCTGTGCTGTTGGGCTCCAGTGGTGTGACGTTTCGGGACGACGGCAGTTCGTTAAAGGACAATAGTTCAGAGATTGGTGTCGCCGACGCAAGGGCATAGGTACTGTCCCTCCGGCGATGCTCTGCACGAATCGTCTTACGAGCCCGTTCTCGTGCCCGATCTTCGATCAGTCTGTTCAGATCATTCAGAGCATTTTGGACTGCGTTGACCGAGTGTGGGTTTGGGGTTGCGGATTCTTTGTCCGCCGCCCCCGAGTTAAACGATACGGTATGAGTTGACCCCGCAGAGCTAGGATAATTTGTCGCATCCACCGACGATGGCAATGTTGATGGTGACGCAGATTGAGCGTGGGGTGGCGGAGGCAGCGCCGACTGAGTCGTCAGCGCCTTCATCACTGCCTCTTGAACCGCTGCCGATTTGGCTTCTATCTCCGCCTTGGCTTCTGACCGACTGCGACGAGAAATTGTGGTTCGACGGGTTCTATCCACCTTACCACTCATGCTATTTGATCGCCGACTTCCTCGGGAACCACCCACCACCAAGGTGGAGGGATCAATACTGACCGTCTTGGTTGTTTTGCCTGATTCGTCTCCATCGCCCATGTCTCAGGTCTCTGGCGAAGGGCCACAAATTGACTTAGGGCATCTCAACGATAGGCATAGCAGCGCTGATGGCATCCGCAACATCGGCTGTCGCAGAACCAGCATCTGCCGCACCTTCAGCAGCCACACCTTCCGCAAACGACGAAGATGCCTGGCGAATCATCGAATCCCACTTCGATGATCCGAAGAACAATCTGCGGCCTCTGATCAAGCATCAGCTCGACTCGTACAACACGTTCATCGAACAAACCATTCCAAATACACTGCAAAGCTTCAATCCCATCCGGGGACGGGAAAAGGCCAAGTACTTTCGTTACCAAAGTGGAGGCGGAGGGAGCGCAGCGACCGAAGAAGCCGCCGCCGCCGCCGCTGCCGCTCCGGCTCCAGAAGACGCCCCCCCCGAAGGTCCCGACATACAGGTGATGATCGATATCAATGACTTTCAGCTGTTGCAACCCATCATCCACGAGAACAACGGCTCTACCAGCGTGATGCGACCGCAAGAGGCCCGGCTGCGGGGGTTCACCTACGCCGCCACCATGTCGGTGACCCTGAACATCAAAGTCATCGTCACGCCTCGCTCAGGAATTGAAGGCGAAAAACTGCCGCCCTCCCAGACGTACCACCGCACACTTCCCGGCATCCATCTCGGCAAGATTCCGATTATGCTGGGCTCGAATGTCTGTGTGCTCAACGACCCCAGCACCACCCCTGCGGCTTTGGGCGAATGCTCGTACGATCCTGGGGGCTATTTCATTATCAACGGCAGCGAAAAAGCTGTGCTCGCCCAACGCCGTCTCGCCGACAATGTCATCTGTTGCTACGACGTGATGAAGCAGAACTCGAAATGGAGCTTCACGGCCGAATGCCGCTCGGTGCCACCGGTGCGGCAGGTCTCGCCCCGACAAGTATGTGTCCACGTGTTAGGCAAGTCCAGTGGCGTCGGCGAACAGCTCTACGTCACGATCCCCCGTCTGAAGCAACCAATTCCGCTGTTCATCATGTTCAGGGCGCTAGGCGCCACCAGCGATCGCCAGATCTGCCAGTTTATCCTCTCCGATCTTACTCCCACACATCCCCTCTTGTTAGCTTTGCGCGGTTGCGCTTACGAAGCCGCCGAGGTGAGCAGCACCGAGGAAGCCCAAGACTATTTGCTCAAGCGGGCCACCTACGCCCCCGATCTTGACACTCCCAACGCCGAGGAACGTCGGAAGAAGCATCTGAGCGATCTGATTGCCAACGACATTCTACCACACTGTACTACCCAACGGCAAAAGTTGCTCTGCCTGGGTCAAATGACGAACCAGGTTCTCCATACGTCGTTTGGATGGGTCTCCCCGAGCGACCGGGATGCCTACCACAACCAGCGAGTCGACACCGCTGGTGTGCTCCTGGGCTCGCTGTTCCGAATCTACTACGGCAAGGTCGTCAAGGAGATGCAAAAACAACTCGGCAACGAGATCGCCAACGGTCCGTGGCAAACCAAAAACAACTACGAAGACATCATCAACATGACCAACGTATACAAGATCATCAAGGCTAATCAGTTGGAATCGGGTCTGCGGCGGGCGCTGTCGACAGGCGACTTTGCTCCCCGTGGTTCGTCCAATCCCAGGGTAGGCGTGGCACAGATCCTCAGCCGGCTGACCACCATCAGCAGCTTCAGCCACCTCCGGCGAGTGGTGGCACCACTGGAAAAGAGCGGCAAGTTGGTGGCCCCGCGGCAACTGCACTGCACCTCATGGGGATTCATCTGTCCGGCTGAAACCCCAGAAGGCGCCGGGATCGGCATTATTAGCAACATGGCTTCCATGTGTCAGATCACCGGTGAGGCGTCGCCGCTGTCGCTACAGCCCTTCCTCGAACGACTCGCCATCCCTGTGGAGGATCTGGAACTGGACACAATCCACGGGCTCACCAAGGTCGTTTTGAACGGAGCGTGGTCGTATTGCACCGAAGACGGCCGTGCCTTCAAGAGTGCCCTGGATGAAGCCCGCCAGCGTGGCGTGGTCAATCCCATCATCTCGGTATCGTACGACATCTTGAACAACACCATCAACATTTGGTACGACGGCGGTAGATTCATTCGGCCGTTGCACCGAGTGGAATGCAAGAGGGGGGCGGAGGGTAAGTTGGATGCCAGAGTTGCGGCGCGGTCGGACGTGGCTGTGGTTGGGCGTGAGAAGCTTGATTGGCTGGAGTTGACGATGGGGTCGGGAGATCGGCGGGCTTCGGTGGTCTACGTCGATCCCGAGGAGCAGCGAACGGCCTACATCGCCATGACCGAAAAGGACGTCACCACGCGGCACACCCATTGCGAGATTCATCCGTCGACCATCTTTGGGATTCTGGCCTCCTCCATTCCATACCCGGACCACAACCAGTCACCACGGAACACCTACCAGTGTGCGATGGGGAAGCAGGCGATGGGGGTGCCGGTCACCAACTACGCACAGCGAACCGACAAGACATCCTATGTACTGACATGTCCGATGCGGCCGCTGGTGGACACACGACTGGTCAACATCCTCAACCTGAACGATCTGCCGTCGGGCCAAATGCTGGTGGTGGCGATCGGTTCCTACACGGGCTACAACCAGGAAGACTCGATCATCTTCAACCGGGGGGCGGTTGATCGGGGGCTGATGGCGGCCACCATCTACGCCACCGAGAAGAACGAGGAGAAAAAGGGGGTGGGACATGACGAGATCCGGGCCGCACCCGATGCGGCCACTACCCGTGGGATGAAGTTTGCCAACTACGACAAGCTTGGCGAAGACGGCTTGGTGCCACCTAACACGGCGCTCAATAACAAGGACATCATCATTGGAAAATACGCACCCATCCGTGCCCACCGGAACGACCCCACCAAAACCGTCAAGTTCAAGGATTCCAGTGTCATGTTCAAGTCCAATGGCGAAGACTGCTATCTGGACATGAACTACACCAGTACCAACGAGGAGGGCCACGCCTTCTGCAAGGTACGCACCCGGCGCTACCGCAAACCAAAGATCGGCGACAAGTTCAGTTCGCGGCACGGACAAAAGGGCACAGTAGGGTTCGTGCTGGACGAAGCGGACATGCCGTTCACTGCGGACGGCATCCGACCCGACATCATCATCAATCCTCACGCTATTCCATCTCGGATGACCATCGCTCAGCTAAAGGAAACCCACCTCGGCGCCCTCCTCTTGCATCTCGGAAAACTCGGCGACGGCACCGCCTTTGGTGACATGCCAGTAGACAGCGTAGCAGATGCCCTACGACGGGCTGGTTTGTCGCCGCACGGCAACCACACGATGTACAACGGAATGGAGGGCTCCGAGATGGAGACGAAAATCTTCTTGGGACCGTGCTTCTACCAGCGCCTCAAGCATATGGTAGACGACAAGCAGCATTCGCGTGGGACGGGGCCTCGTGTGGTCCTGACACGGCAGCCGGCCGAGGGGCGAGCCCGGGACGGTGGGCTGCGATTTGGAGAGATGGAACGTGATTGCCAGATCTCGCACGGAGCTTCACGCTTCCTCAAGGAACGTATGTACGATGTGTCGGACAAGTACACAATGATTGTATGTGGAGACTGCGGGATGCCAGCCATCTCGACGATTCCACAAAGCAGAAACCAAGACCATTCGGTTCCTGAAGGGAGTGTGGCAGCGCTGTTTAAGGACCGAGAGGTGCATCACTGCCGACTCTGTGAGAACCGGAGCAACTTCCGGGTGGTGGCTGTGCCGTACGCAACCAAGCTGTTCTTCCAGGAGATGATTACAATGAACGTGGTGCCACGGGTGATTACGGCGGAGTAAGAGTATGCTAGAGGGGGGTGGGTGCGGATGGGTGTGTGGATAGGTGTGTGGATGGGTGTGTGGGTTGTGTGGATGGGTGTGTGGGTTGTGTGGATGGGTTGTGTGGATGGGTGTGCGGGTTGTGTGGATGGGTGTGTGGATGGGTGTGTGGGTTGTGTGGATGGGTTGTGTGGATGGGTGTGTGGGTTGTGTGGATGGGTTGTGTGGATGGGTTGTG
>Ga0180434_10002151_pt1 | contig 26975 bp, 21 predicted proteins | sample SS_ome_7_FD_132453 | JGI IMG/M metagenome (GOLD analysis project Ga0180434, IMG submission 132453) | Hypersaline lake sediment archaeal communities from the Salton Sea, California, USA - SS_1_D_2 metaG | ecosystem: Environmental > Aquatic > Non-marine Saline and Alkaline > Hypersaline >... | reverse complement strand
CGCCGCGAACCGCAATCCGGCGGTATGAGGGACCGAGAAAGGTGGCGGAGGTCATGAAGGACGAAGGCAGGCCGCGAATACTGGTTGTGGGTGGGGTCGCGGGTGGGGCGACGTGTGCCGCACGGGCACGCAGGCTTTCGGAGCAGGCGGAGATCGTCGTATTTGAACGGGGGCCCTACGTTTCTTTTGCCAACTGCGGTTTGCCCTACTACGTTGGCGACGTAATCACGGAAGAGAAGGACCTGCTCGTTGCCACACCGGAGCTCTTCAGACGGCGATTCAACATCGACGTCAGGGTCCAGAGCGAGGTGCGGGCGATCCATCGAAAGAGAAACGAGATCGAAGTGCATAGTGTCGAGACAGGGGAGGTCTATCGGAAGGAATACGATGCCCTCGTGCTCTCGCCGGGGTCTCAAGCGGTGCGCCCCCCGCTCCCCGGTATCGACCTCCCGGGCATATTCACCCTGCGCACCATTCCGGACAGCCGCCAGATCAGGGAATGGATTGCGGAAAGGAGAGCCAGGCGAGCAGTGGTTGTCGGCGGTGGGTTCATCGGCCTGGAAATGGCGGAGAACCTTGCCAAACGCGGTATCGCGGTGACCATCGTCGAGATGCTCCCGCAGGTGATGCCGGCCGTTGACCCAGAGATGGCGTCTCCTATACATGACCATCTGGAGGCGAATGGAGTCTCTCTTCACCTCGGCGATGCCGTCGCCGGTTTCGAGCAGAGTGAGGGTGGTGCTGCGGTCACGGTCTCCACCAGGTCCGGCAAACAGTATGTTTCAGACATGGTCATGCTTGCGATAGGTGTTCGGCCGGAAGTCACCCTGGCGCGGGAGGCCGGCCTCGAGATCGGCAGTCTGGGCGGCATCCGTGTCGACGACCAGATGCGCACCAGCGACGAGCGTATCTGGGCGGTGGGCGACGCCGTTGAGGTACGTGATTTCATCACCGGTGAGTGGATGCTGGCTCCGCTGGCTGGGCCGGCCAACCGTCAGGGGCGAATAGCCGCCGATGTCGTTCTCGGGCGCGATGCCCGGTTCCGTGGCGTCCAGGGCACGGTTATCTGCCGGGTCTTCGACCTGACCGTCGCTGCAACCGGGGCCAACGAGAAAACCCTGCGACAGCACGGTATCGGAGGCCGCCCGGCTCACTATGAGAAGGTGTACATCCATCCCGGTCACCACGTGGGCTACTACCCCGGCGCGAAGCCCATGACCATCAAGCTGACCTTCGCGACCGAAGACGGGAGGGTGCTCGGCGCTCAAATCGTGGGGGAGGAGGGCGTTGACAAGCGTGTTGACGTGATTGCGGCGGCAATACAATGCGGTGCAACGGTTTTCGACCTGGAACAGGCCGAGCTGTGCTATGCACCGCAGTTTGGCGCCGCCAAGGACCCGGCCAACGTTGCCGGCATGGTTGCGGCCAATGCCTTGCGCGGCGATGCCCCGGTTGTCCACTGGGACGATGTCGACCCGGCACGGTCCACCCTTCTCGACGTCCGTGATCCCGAGGAGTACGAACTGGGTCATGCAGAGGGGGCAATCAACATCCCACTCGGGTCACTGCGGGAGCGGATGGAAGAGCTATCGCGTGACGTGGAAGTGCTTCCGTACTGTGCGGTGGGACAGAGATCATACTACGCGTCGCGAGCTCTGCGCCTCCATGGATTCGATGCGCGAAATGTGTCGGGAGGGATGAAGACCTGCCGCGCCTACGGGGGGCGCGGCGACGCTTGAGCGTGGGCTTGGGGGCGAAATCATTGGGGCGATGCGATGAGGGGAGTCGTCCAAGCTGGACGACTCCCCTCTGTGCCACGCATCAATGACCGCTACGGCGCATCTGTGTCGGTGTAGGTTATGAAGTGATGCTCAAACAGGTACTCAGTGTTGTTCCATCCCGACATGGTGCAGGTGTCGCAGTCTATGTCGCTGGACAGTACAAGCCATATCTTGGCGCCGTCGTTGATGTCACCTTCCATCGGCAGGTCTGATTCGAGGTTGACGGAACCTCTAAGGTGTACGTTGCCCTCCTCGTTCGCCGTGGCGTTGGCGAAGCAGCGGATGCCTTCCCGAGGCCACGGGTTGCCCTCGTAGTCTGGGAAGTAGATGAGCGTGTAGTCCTCGCCGGGGACCAGGTGGTGGCCATTGAAATTGAAGTCAAAGGTGGGTCCTGCCTGCTTGTACTTCAGCTTGCCCCAGGCGCCGTCCCAGACGAAGTTGTAGTCCGCGTCCTTCTCGTACAGATAAAGGAACGCATTGTTTGACTTCCCCGCACCGATCTTATCGTTGGCCGCGTTGTCGGCGGCGAATACCGTCGCAGGTGCCGAGGCAAGCGCAACGGCCAGCAGTACGGTGACTCCCACAATCCATCCTCTCTTCATTATCTACCTCCTTGGCATTCAGTGCATTGGGCTAGCCGGTGAGAGATCTTCTGATCCGCTTTCTGGGGAAGGCCATCACCTCCTTTTGGCCTTGGATCAACTCGCCGGCGGTGCGCCACTTGGCCAGCCAATTCTGTGGAGGCCTGGACCGGCCGGAGCGAGCACCGAATAGCGTCGGGTTATACCCGCAACGCCGGTGTGGACAGCGAGGAAGGTGAAAATGAGGCCTCTCTCGCCGAAAAAAGCCTCATTACAGGACAGTTCATCCCCCTTCTTCGGCAGCCTGGCGATCATGGTCGACAAGTGTCAACGGTAGACCCATGGCTTTGCGCCCCACGGTTTCCCGTGGTTTGCCTTTCTCGGAATCGGGTATTCAGTTGTTGATGCACTCTATGGGTTGCCAGAAGAAACGTCTGCGTTCCCCGTCAACCGCCTACCATTGTCAGGGGTTCTGTCTCACTTCGTCAAGATTGAAAAAGGCACCTTTTCCTGACCTTTCCCACACGTTTCCTCGGTGTCGCTGCCGACTGTGTTGTGAGGGCTTTGCCCCGCACACCATGAGCCCACATCCCCGCCGTTCATGCAGGTGGAGTATGGCAGCCGAGGAGCGCTGGTTCTGAGCCGTGGGCTTGTGAAGCCAGCGTGTTTGATAGTCAGCCAGGGCGGCACGGGGTCGTGCTCACCCTTGTCAGCGTCTCGGCTCGAGTATGTGCTTCGTGAGGACGGGGACGATCTCCAGGACATCGCCCACTATCCCGTAGTCGGCATCGGTGAAGATGGGGGCTTTCTCGTCCTTATTGATAGCGACTATCATCTTCGAGCCACGCAGGCCGACCATGTGCTGGAAAGCGCCGCTTATGCCGAGGGCGAGGTAGAGCCTGGGCCTGACCGTCTTGCCCGAGAGGCCCACCTGGTGTCCGGAAGGCAGCCACCCGTAGTCCACCACGGGCCGGGAGCAGGCAAGCACTCCTCCCAGAGCCCGGGCCAGGTCTTCGGCCAGTTGCAGATTCCCTTTCTCCTTCACTCCTCTCCCGACGGCCACAAGGACGTCCGCTTTGGTGATATCCACCTCGCTGGCCTCGGGCTCGGAGCATCCCTCGAACCGCTTGTACTCGGCCTCCTCATGCACGGGGAGGTCGATTTCCTCGACAATTCCCTTTCCCCGGCCCTCTTCGACGGGGAACACGCCGGGACGGCCGGTCAGTATCACTGTCTCACAGGGAGCGAACGAATAGAGCGCGTTCACCTTGCCGTTGTAGATGGACCGCGTCACCGTGATTGCCCCGTTCTCCATCGCTATGTTGGTGCAGTCGGTGGCCAGTGGGGCGCCCACGTCAACCGCCAGTGCGGGGGCCAGGTCCATCGCGAAGGAGCTGTGGCCCAGTAGCACCAGATTCGGCTTCCTCTCCCTTATGACCGAAGCCAGCGCCTTCTGGTAGGGCTCAGCGAGCGAATGTTCCGGCTTCCCGGTCTTCACCGCCAGGACGCTGTCCGCCCACCGGGCGAGTCGCGGCGCGAAGGCGCTGACATCGCTGGTGACGACCACGGCAAGCAATCCACATCCCGCCTGGTCGGCGAGACGCCTCCCCGTACTGAGCATCTCCAGCGACACGTCGGCCGGTTTCCCGTCTCTGTGTTCGGCGACTACCAGTATTTCGGCCACTCAGATAACCCCCGCCTCTCTCAGGATCGTGGCCAGCCTGGCCGCGGCCTCTTCCGCCGCGCCGGATATCAGCACCGCCCCTTTCCCCGCCGGCGCCAGCTCCAGTCTGGCCAATTCGACCGCGGGCGTCAGCGCCTGGGGCGGCAGGCCCAGCTCGTCGAGCGACATCACGCTCAATTCCTTCTCTCTCGCCTTCCTGACACTGCTGAAGGAAACGTACCTCGGCCGGTTGATCCCGGTCTGGATTGTCAGGAGTGCGGGAAGCCTGAGGGTGTAGAGATCCCTGGCGCCGCCCTCGAGCTCTCGTTCCACGTGGGCCTCACCCTCCTCCACCTGGAGCCTGACCACGAGGGCCGCGTGAGGGATGCCCAGCATCTCGGCAACCATGGGGCCAAGCTGAGCGCTGCCGAAGTCCTCCGATTGCGCGCCGAACATGACCAGGTCGTGGGGCAAGCGGCCGATGAGGGCAGCCAGGGTCCTGGCTGCGGCGGAGCAGTCGATGACGGTCGCATCTTCATCGACCCTTATCGCCCTGTCGGCACCCATGGCCAGCGCCCGTCTGAGGGTATCGTCCCACTCGCCCGGTCCCACCGTGACGGCGGTGACCGTGCCTCCCAGCTTCTGCTTCCACTGCAGCGCTTCCTCCAGGGCGTACTCGTCCCATTCGTTTATTCTGGAGACCAGCGTCCCTCGCTCAATGTCCTTTCCCGAGCCATCGATTTCAACGACATCGACAACCTCCGACGTATCGGGGACCTGTTTCACCGCCACGACTATATCCAAGCATTACCTCCCGCTGAGGAAGAGGGGAAACCCGGTGTGAAGAACGGGCTTCTCAAGAGGAATCCGGTTCGTGATGGGTCAGTGGTCGGCAAGTCAACTCCCTCTTGCCTGGCAAGCCTCACCCACTATCTCGGAGATGTCCATCACCTTGAGCCTGTCGTCGAGGCCTTCAGCCTTGACGGCGTCCTCGAGCATGGTCAGACAGTTGGGACAGGCCGTTGCCACTATGCTGGCTCCAGTGGCACAGGCGTCCCGCACCCTGATTCTTGACGGGCTGTCCTCGCTGCCGCCGAGGAAATCGGTGTAGAAATTGCCCCCGCCGCCGCCGCAGCACAGCGCGTCCGCCCGGTGCCGCTCCATCTCCACCAGCTCCACACCGGGAACGGCGCGCAGCACGTCTCGAGGGGCTTCGTATTCCGCGTTCCATCGACCAAGGAAACAGGGGTCGTGATAGGTAACCTTCGCCTTGAACCCGGAGGAAACATCCAGCTTCCCCGCCCTGACAAGGTCTCGCAGAAGCTGGCTATAGTGCCGCACTTCGAAGGTGCCGTCGAGCCTGGGGTAGTCGTTCTTGATGGCATTGAAGGCGTGCGGTGACAGTGTGACGATCTTGCTGACTCCCAGGTCCTTGAACTGCCGAATGTTCTCCTCGGCGAGCGCCTCGAATAGCCCCTCTTCGCCAAGCTTGCCCACGTCGTTGCCGTCGCAGTTCTCCCTGTCGCCCAGCACACCGAAGGACACGCCGCCCTTCTGCAGCACCCGTCCCAGTGCTCTGGCTACCTGCTGGGCTCTGGTGTCGTATGAGCCCACGCAGCCGACATAGTAGAGGAACTCCTGTCCGTCGTACTCCTGAATACCCGTCCCCTCCATCCACTCGCCTCTCTTCGACCTGGCCGTGCCGTAGGGGTTCCCCTGCCTGTCGACATTCTCCAGGAACTCCTTGACGGCGGACGGGACCGAACCTCTCTCCACCATCGCGCCCTTTGCCGCCACGATCATGTCGACGATGTCATCGCTGAAGGGAAGAGGACATTGCTCGGCGCAGTTCTTGCACGCGGCGCAGGAGTAGACAATCTCACCGAGATGCTCGCTCCAGTCCAGTTCGTCGTTGAGCCACGCCCGTATGAGCCACAGGCGCCCCCCGGTGGAGTAGCTTTCGAGGCGGTATCGGGCATACGCCGGGCAGTTGTTCACCTCGATGAAACTGGTGGGGAACTTGCAGTAGCCGCATCTGAAGCAGCGATGTATGACGTCACTGTACCTGTACTCAGTCAGAGCCATTACGACACCTCCCAGTTGCCCGGGTTCATGATCCCGTTGGGGTCGAGGAGCTTCTTAACCTTCTTCATAAGGCTGAGGGTGTTTGGGTCCATTCTCTCCATGACCGCCTGCTGCCCGTACACACCTGGTTTCCACGGGATTCCTCCCAGTTCGAGGGCGAGGTCATCCGATTCGTAGAGCGCCTCCCTTGCTTCCCTCACGCTGTCTTCGTCCGCTCGATTGAACACGTAGGACCAGGAGAACATCATGGCGTGAGACCTTCCAATGACGCGTCCAAGCAAGGTGTAGGCGATGTTGTGCCGTGCCGAGATCTCAGCGCCCCGGCGGCAGCACTCGGGGTATGTGTCCACCGGCATGATGGCCCCCACGTACTCGAAACCGCCTCCCTTCTTGATATCCTGGATGGTGGAAACGGGAGGCCGGCGGGGCAGCCTTGGCCGCACATTCGCCGACAGGCCGACGAGGCCGCCGACGCCGCTGTGGATGTACTCGCCGAGTATGCCCACCCGGATCAGCTTCCTCTTGAGTTCCAGCTCTTCCTCGGAGTCACCGCTTATGAAGATGCTTATGTTGTGGAGCCCGCTGACGGTAACCGGAAGCTCCTGGCTCCAGGCTATCAGGTCGCCGGCCATTTCCGTGTGACTGATTCTGTAGAGGATGTCCGGCACCAGGTCGCCGTCCTCCAGCACGAACATGCCCATGTCCCTGATGCGTTTTCGGGGGAAGAGCCTGAGCGATACCTTGGTGATAACCCCTGTGGTCCCACACCACCCGAGGAAGAGGCCCAGGTCGGGCAAGGGGTGTTGGGTGAACCATTGCTGGGCCAGGGAACAGGAGCCGATTCTGCACACCTCGCCCGTTGGCAGTACGACCTCCAGACCGTTCACCATGTCGGAGTTGAAGCCGTAGGGCTGGGCCAGGTCGCCCTGGCCGTGAATCGCCACGTTGCCGGCCACTGTTGCCTGGCCGGGCGCCCCCGGCTCCGAGTGCACCAGGGTCGGATGATGCGTGTTGAGATAGGCGACCAGCTTCCCCTGGGAGACGCCGGCTTCGACAAGAGCGTACCGTGCCCTTTCGTTCACCTCAAGTATCGAGTCCATTCGTTTCATGTCCAGGACAATGCCTCCCCTGAGAGGCATAACCAGGCCGGCGAGGGTGAGCCCGCCGCCGAGAGGAACGACCGGGATCTTCTCACGGTTCGCCAGCTTGACTACCTGCTGAACCTCCTCCGTTGTCCGCGGCGCCACCACGTAGCGCGGCAGGTGAGGCTCGGCGGTGCCCAGGTCTCTAGAGTAGATGTAGAGCTCCTCCGGCCGGTTGGAGACGTGGCCCTCGCCAACTATCTCCGCCAGGGATTGGCATATGGAGTCCAAGAGGTCACCTCCGTCCTGCGGGCAGCTAGCCCACGGCAAGTCGACACAGGTCGCCCATGAATATGGGGTTCATGCCGCTTCTGGCGACCACGTGTCCGATCGAATCGAAGCATGCCGGGCAGTTGAAGACGCAGAATTGAGTCCCCGCCCGCACCATATCCTCGATGTTTCGTCTCAGCACGTCGTCCGCCAGCTCATACCGCCCTTCGTACTTCTGCATTCTGATCGCGCCCGCACAGCAAAGGGCATTCTCCCCAACGTACTCTCTTTCCACGCTCTCCACTCCAATCAGGTCGAAGATGTCGTCGACCAAGTGGAGCTTGTCGGAGGAGAGCCGGGACGAGCAGGGGCGCTGATAGGCCACCTTCAGATTCAGCGGTTTGATGTCGTCCTTGAGGTCCACCAGTCTGTTGTACAGGTACTCGAAGAAATGAACGGGTTTGAACGGGACTTCGATGCCGAACGCCGGCGCGTATGACGCAAAGGTCCCGTAGCACTCGTCGTGGAAACAGATGACCTCCTTCACATTATGCCTGGCGATGTTCTCGATGACCTGGGGAAGCCTCTCCCTTATCACGGAAGACCTGGCGTAGTGCAGATACATGAGCTGGCAGAAGAAGTGCGCCCTCTGTCGTGCGTCGGTCGGCGCGATGGAGACACTGTCGAACAGCTTGCCCTGGATGGAGCCGGCAAGCTGGGGGAACATGCACATATCGAGGAAAGGCTCTTGCACATCCTGCACCACCAGCTCCCCTCTCCACGGGACGCCCATCTGTACACCCTGCTTGATGAGGGGCCTGGGCAGAGGCGGTATGTCCAGCTCTTCCTGGCGCTCGACGATGAGATAGAAGGGATGGTTGCCCTTCTTGCAGTATTCCTCGCAGGCATAGCACGTCACGCACTGGCGCAGCACGAAGGAGTCCTCACCGTTGATTATCTTCCTCATCTCCGTCTTCGCCGTTTCCACGTCGATATCCATGTACTGGCACTTGGTGAGACAGTCGCAGGTCTGACAGCCCAGGCATTTCCTCTCGTCAAACCTCAGTTCATACATTCACTGGCCTCCTGCGTCGCACTGCTATAGGGGCGAAACCACGACATCGCCATTGGCGTGCAAGCCCCATTCTAGCAAAGAACCGAACCACGTCCAACAGCTCACCGGCGGAGCGTGTCGACCCTCGGCGGGTGGCGGCCGCGGCTTCAAGCGGGTATGCGGTGCTGGGCTTGTTCACCCACCCTCGTGCCTGGCGTCGAGGTCGACAGGTGGTGCTAGGCAACCTCCCAGTTGCCGGGATTCATTATCCCGTTGGGGTCGAGGAGTCCCTTCACCCTCTTCATAAGCTGGAGAGTGCCGGGGTCCATCCTCTCCATGAGCCTCTTCTGGCCGTAGACGCCGGGTTTCCAGATGGTGCCCCCCAGATCGAGGGCAAGGTCGTCTGTTTCATGGACTGCCTCCCTTGCCTTGTTCACGCTTTCAGCGTCCCCGCGATTGAAGGGGTACGCCCAGGCGAACATCATGGCGTGAGCCCTTCCGATGACCCTCGCTATCATCAACTGAGGAATGCCGTGTTTTGAGTAGATGGCGGCACCTCGCTCGCAGCACTGCGGGTAGGTCTCCACCGGCATTATCCCCCCGACGTACTCGAACCCACCGCCCTGGAGGACATCGCAGACGGTGGAAAGCAGCATGCCCGGTCTGGCAGCGAAGCGGGCTTTCATGGGCGGCAGCAGGTCGGCGAAGCCGCCGTCGCCGCTGCGGATGTACTCCCCCAGCGCGTCATCCCAGATGAGGCTGGTCTTGAATTCGAGTTCCTTCTCTGAGTCGGCGGTGATATAGACGGTCACGTGGTGCAGCCCAACGCGGGCGGGAATGGTCGACTGGGTGCCGGCGAACACGTCTTCCGCCATCTCGGTGTGAGTGACCTTGTAGATGACCTCGGGCACCAGCTCCGGGTCCTCCACCACGAACTGCTCCACCTCTCGTATTCTCTTGAGGGGGAAGAGCCTGAGTGACAGCCTGGTGATGATGCCGGTGGTACCGAACCAGCCGAGGAAGAGTCCCAGGTCGGGCAGCGGATGCAGTGTGAACCAGCCGGGAGACACAGCGCAGGAGCCTATCTTGCATACTTCACCGGTGGGCAGCACCACCTCCAGCCCGTTCACCATGTCGGAATTGAAGCCGTAGGGCTGGGCCAGGTCGCCCTGGCCGTGGATTGCTATGTTGCCCGCAATCGTGGCTGGCGTTGGCGCTTGAGGCTCTGAGTGGCGCAGATTGGGATGGTGCCGGTGCAGGTACGATATGAGCTTGCCCTGTGATACGCCCGCCTCGATGACAACGTATCTTGCCTTCTCGTTCACCTCGAGGATTGTGTCCATCCTCTTCATGTCCAGCGCGATTCCGCCGCGCAGCGGCACGGCCAGCCCGGCGAGCGACAGCCCCCCGCCCAGCGGCACCACCGGGATGCTCTCCCTGTTCGCCAGCCTGACTACTGCCTGCACCTGTTCTGTCGTGCGCGGCGCGACCACGTAGTCGGGAAGACGGGACTCGGTCGTGCCCAGGTCACGGGAGTAGGTGTGAAGCTCCTCCGGGCGGTTGGAGACGTGGTCTTCACCGGCTATCTCGACCAGGGCCTTGTACACTGGGTCCATGGTGTTGCCTCCGTCTAGCTGCTTTCTAGCCCACGGCGAGCCGGCAGAGATCGCCCATCAGTACCGGGTTCAAGCCGTTCTTGGCGACGCGCTCCGTTGAGGAGATGAAGCAATAGGGACAGTTGAACACGCAGGCCTGGGCTCCGGCCTGTACCATGTCACCGATGTTCCGCCGCTGCACGTCGGCGGCGTTCTGACGGCTGCCCTCCCTGCTCTGCCCTCTCATGAGGGAAGCGCAGCACAGGGCGTTCTCGCCGACGTATTCTCTTTCAACACTCTCCACCCCTATCAGGTTGAAGATGTCATCGACGAAGTGCAGCTTGTCCGGAGAGAGGCGGGAAGAGCAGGGGCGCTGGTAGGCAACCTTCAGATTCAGCGGCTTGATGTCATCCTTGAGCTCCTGCAACCTGTTGTAGAGGTACTCGAAAAGGTGGATGGGTTTGAAGGGCACCTCCATGCCGTATGCCGGCGCGTAGGAGGCGAAGGCCCCGTAGCACTCGTCATGGAAACAGATGAGTTCCTTGATGTCGTGCCTGGCGATGTTGTCTATGATTCGCGGCAGCCTCTCCTTTATCACTGAGGTCCTGGCGAAGTGCAGGTACATGAGTTGACAGAAGAAGTGCATTCCTTCCTGCGTCCCCGACGGCAGTATGGAGACACCCTCATAGAGCTTGCCCTGGATAGAGCCGGCGAGCGCGGTGAACATGCACATGCTTATGGCCGGCTCGTGCACCTCCGCGACTCTGAACTCTCCCTGTGGCATACCCATCTGAAGCGCCTGCCTGATGAGCGGCCTGGGTGTTGGGAGTATCCCCATCTCCTCCTGGCGCTCAACGATGAGATAGAAGGGGTGGTTTCCCCACGGGCAGTACTCCTCGCAGGCATAGCAGGTGGCGCACTGGCGCAGCACGAAGGAATCCTCCCCGTTGATTATCTTCCTTATCTCCGTCTTCGCTGTGTCTGTGTCTATGTCCATATACTGGCACCTGGTGAGGCAGTCGCAGCTCTGGCAAGCCAGGCACTTCGTCTCGTCGTGCTTCAACTCATACATACATCCCTCTCCTCAGGGGCAGCCCGTCTGTGTGCCCCACCTGCAAGCACTCGCGGTCATTGGCCAGAACCATTCTAGCGATATGCCGGGCCGTGTCAAACGATTGCGCCGTTGACTGGACAAGTGAGTGTATGTTAGTTTGCCGAGAGACGGGAGGAGACGATGAGTGTGGCGATAGGCGTTCTTCTCGCGCTTGTGGGAATGGCCATGATCGGGTTCTGGACCCTGCATATTGCCAGAGGAAGACTGCCCGACGGTATTGTGACCGTCGAGTCGGATGCCTACATCGCTCTCCATATCGCGGCGGAGCTGGTCACCGCTGTTGCCTGCTTGCTGGGAGGGCTGGCTCTGCTGCTCGGTCTGGGTTGGGGGCCGGCTGTTGGCCTCATAGCCAGCGGGATGCTGGCCTATGCCGGGATAAACAGTCTCGGCTGGGGGCTGAGAAACAGCCGTCCCATCTCGATAGGGCTTGTGGCAGCCGTGCTGATGGCGACCGCCAGTGGCGCGTACCTGCTGGTCCTCCTCCTTGGCCGGTGATGCGCCGGAGCCTGCCGACCCGTTCTCAGTTGTCCGTACTCTGCGGGCTCTTCCGCGGTGGTGGTTTGAGGAAGAGCAGACATGCGGCGGACAGAACGCAGAGAACCCCGGTGATTATGAACGCCACGTTGTAGGAGCCCAGCGCGTCGTAGCAGAAGCCGTACAGGATGGGGCCCAGCGACCCGAAGCCGGCGATGAACAGGCCGAACACCCCGAAGAGCATTGGCATGTTGACCACGCCGAACAGGTCGCCCTGGTAGGTGGGGAAGACGGCAAGCCCACTTCCGTAGCTCAAGCCGAGGAGCGCCGACACCAGCACCACTCCCGTGATGCCGCCGGCCAGAGGGCACAGGAAGACTCCCAGGCCGACCCCAAGGACGTTGAAGTAGAGGATCGGCTTGCGGCTGATGTTGAAGCGGGCCATGTACCAGTCGGAGATGAACCCTCCGAGAAGCCGGCCAACCACGGCGGCGAGGACGAAGACGAAGCCGTACACCAGCGACATGGTCTCCCGTGGTACCCCCAGGTCTTCGCCCCAGATGAGCAGGTGCCCGAGAAGACCTATTACCGCTACCGTTGTTCCCAGTTGGGCGCAGATATACAGCCAGCAACTGCGGGTCTTGAAGACCTCTCGCAGTGACCAGCATTCCTCCCGCGCCATGAAGTCGTCCCTGGCTCGAAGTTCCTCTTCTGTAGGTTTTCTCCCGTCGGGGTAGGTCCCCGACGACTCCGGGTCCTTCTTGATCAGGCTGCCGCCAAGAACAGCTCCAACGAGAAGCAGTACGCCAAAGGCGATGTAGCCCGTGCGGAAGCCCCACGTCTCTATCATGAAGTTGCCCGCCGGCACCAGGCAGACTATGCCCAGGCCCGAACCGGTCATGGCGATGGCCACCATCAAGGCGGCCCTTCGCATGAACCACCGTCTGACGGTGGACAGGGTGGCGATCATGTACGATAGGGCGAGGCCCATTGGGGTCAACACACCGTAGAGAAGGATGAAATGCCACATCTCGGTGATGGTGCTCAGAAGGCCCAGCCCGATGCTGCCAATAACGCCACCGATGATCACCGTCCATCGCGGCCCGATGCGGTCAACCAGATACGCCCCCACCAGGCTGAATGCCGGCATGGTGATCAGGCTGAGTGTCAATCCCAGGGAGATCATACCTCGCGTCCAGCCGAACTCGTCCAGAAGCACCGGCTGGAAGATGGCGAAGCTATACTGCGAGCCAGCGCTGACGAACATGGCGATCCAGGCTCCGGCCACAACCGCATAGCCGTAGAAGAAGCGTCGTCTTGTGCTATCGTCCGTTGAGCTCAACACACTCCTCTCGCAGGGTTTCTCCCGAGAGCGGACCATTGGACGTAGCGGGTCACCGGGCCTTCGACGGCCGGGGCCGCACAGGCGAGTGGTGCGGTGTGCTGGCGGATAGGGGGAGCCGCCCGAGAAGCGGGCGTGAAACAAGGCGATTCCGGCGGCAACTCCGATTCCAAAGAACTCACCAGTCCCGCAAGCCATTCCGCGATGACGCTGCTATCTGAACGGACGGTAGTCTACCGTCCAACTCGCTATCGGTCGTTGCCTTGATGCGTGACTGAGCCGGTGCGGCACATGAGGATGTAACTGCAGGCGAAATCGGTCAGGCAATCTCCAGAAGCTGGATGTCGAAGCGCAGGTCTTGACCGGCCAGAGGATGGTTGGCATCGAGCGTTACGTTCGATTCGCCAACCTCCTTGACGGTGAGGACGAGGCCCGTCCCGTCGGGGTTGCGCATCTCCAACTGCTGGCCGACCTCGGGATGGATCTCCTCTGGTAGCCGGTCTCGCTCCACCACCAACACCATGTCCTCCCGGTAGGAGCCGTACGCCTTGTCGGACTTGATCTTGGTGATCTTGGTTTGGCCGGTGTTCATCCCTATCACGGCCTCCTCGAAGCCAGGGATCACCTGGCCCTCACCTATGGTGAACTCCAGCGGCTCTTCATTGAGGGAGCTGTCGAATACGGTGCCGTCCGCCAGTTTGCCGGTGTAGTGAACCTTGACGGTGTCGCCAGACTTTGCCTGCGCCATTTCGCCCTCCTTTCCTCCCGCAGCAGGTGCGGTCAAAGAGGAACGCCGGTGAAAGACCGCAAGCCGAGTTGAGGAGCTGGCCGATCCAGGTCAACTTGCTGAGTTTAGCATCAATGGCGGGCATCATCAACCCCGGCGCCGTGGCGTACCGCCTGCGGCAAGCGATTCCCTTGACATGGTGAGCAGACCATGCTAGATTCAGCAACGTATTGCCAACACGCTTGAGCCGGACGATTCGATGGGATAGTGGCGTGCTGGGCGTGACCGAGTGCAGAAAGGGACCCCTTGCGCGTACTGCTTCTTAGCACACCCTATCCCCTGGAGGAGAACGTTGCTCCTCCACTCTCTCTCGCTTACCTCGCAGGTATCCTCAAGAAAGAGGGCATTGAGGTAGACATCCTCGATTTCCTGGTCAGTCGCTACCGCCCCGCGAAGCTCAGACAGAAGCTGGAGGAGTACCGCCCGCACCTGGTCGGCGCTACCTGTGTCACCCTCACCTGGAAGGTCGCCGCCAGGATGCTCAAGGTGTGCAAGGACTTCGACCCCAACATCGTCACCGCCGTTGGCGGCCCCCACGTCAGCTTCACGGTTGAGGAGACCTTCCGCCGGGCGCCATGGGTCGACGTCGTTGCCATTGGTGAGGGGGACAGGACCATTGTCGAGCTGGCGAAGGCGGTGGACGGCGGAAACGACCTCACCCAGGTGGCGGGGATCGCCTTTCATGACGGGGACGCGATTGTGAGGACGGAGCCCCGACCGTTCCTTGAGGGCCTGGACCAGCTCCCGCTGCCGGCGCGACATCTGCTGCCCATGGGCAAGTACACCGCTCTCGGGTCGGCCTGCACCATGGTCACCAGCCGGGGATGCCCCTACGGCTGCCTGTTCTGCTCCGCCAGCGGGATGTTTGGCCGCAAGGTCCGGTTCCGCGACCCGGGGCTGGTGGTGGACGAGTTCGAGATGCTGCACCGCGACTACGACTTCATACAGATCAACATAGTGGACGACACGTTCACGGTGAACCACAACCACACCCGTGGGGTGTGCGAGGAGATGTTGCGGCGCAACCTCAAGGCGCAGTGGAGTGCCTACGCCAGGGTGGACACCATGACCAAGGAGATTGCCGAGCTGATGAAACGCGCCGGATGCAAATGGGTGGTGTTCGGAGTGGAATCGGCCAACGAAGGCATCCTGAAAACCATCAAGAAAGGGATAACCCGTGAGAAGGTGCGCTCGGGGGTGAAGATAGCCACCGATGCCGGGCTCAGGGTCTTCAACTCCTTCATTTGGGGTCTCCCCGGGGAGACCCCCGAAACGGCGCGTGAGTCCATGGACTTCGCCGAGCAACTCGCCCTCGACTGTGGGGCGGGATACGGCTTCCACATCCTGGCTCCCATGCCGGGGACTCCTCTCTACGACAGGGCCGAAGACTACGGCATTCGTCTCCTCACCCGAGACTGGTCACGGCACGATGCCAACCAGGTCATCACCGAGACCCCCACCATGAGTGCGGACATGGTGAGGGAAGTGGCGGCCATCTATGACCAGCGGGTGGAGGTCGCTCGAGAACACGTGAAGTCTCGTGCCGAGGCGGGGGACGCTGAGTCAATTGGGATGGTGAAGGGGAAGGAGAAGCAGGAGTTCATCTGGGACCTTATCAAGGGTGATGTGATAGAAGGGGTGGGGAGGGTAGCGGTGGGGACCGCACGAGGTCGCGACGCGGCCCAGCAAGCTCTGGTGCAGCGCGTGTCTCGTCGGGTGGGGCGGCCCGTTGAAGCCGTCGAGCCGCAGATCAGCGGCCTGGTGGCCAGCGGGCTGTTGCGGCTGGAGCTGGCGGGCGACCACCAGCGGTGGCGGTGGAGCGACGGCAGGCGGCCGGACGTGGGGTAGAGCCGCGCTCGCTGTCAGCTATCAGTGAAACGCCGGCTGATGTCCTGCAGGAAGCTCTCTATCTCTGGCGACAGTTTGGCCGTTTCGTCTTCCCTGGCCTTGTCGGTTCGGGCGTCGTAGTAGCCCTCAAGCTGAGCAACAACCGATTTCAGCGATGGCTCCTTGTCCAGGTTGTCGTCGAGTTCGCGGCGCTGGTCCTCCGCTTTCTCGGCATCTCCCTGGTCCAGCGGCAGGTCATACAGCGGGGAAAGCACCTCCATGAGACGAACCACTCCCATGTAGTTCTGCTCAAACTGGGCGTAATGGGGCAGGTGGACTACAAGGCTCATCGTGTCCATGCCCAGCTCCGGTGCCCGCTGTGATATGAGATAGGTTATGGTGGTGGGCCCCTCGTAGTTGCTGGTCCGCACGTTGGCCTCCCTCAGCGTCTCCTCGGCCTTGGCTCCCACCGAGCCCCCCGTCACCAGGAACGGCCTGGTATGGGGAACCATGTCGTACATCGCGCCGATGAGGCAGTATCTCTGCACATTGAACCTCTTCATGAGACGCAGCAGGGAATCGACGTACGTCTCGCCGAGCATGTGGGGCTCGAGGACATGGAAGAAGAGGAAATCGTTGCCGTCTTCTCTCCCGGCATACCTCACCACGGTGTTGGGAACGGTCACCTCGCGACGGCCACCCTTGGTGAAGTGCATGGTGGGGCGGTAGCGAGTGAAATCGAAGAAATTGCCCGGCCTCGCCAGCCTGCCCAGTTCCTCGGCCCGGAAATGGCTCTCCATCCACGATAGAACCAGCGTGCCGACACTCCCGGCATCAATCCACGGCCGCAGCACGGCCACGGCGTGAGCGCCGGTGATGTCCGGAACAGGCTCGTCGATCTCGAAGGCGCCGATCCTCATGTTTCCATTGTATCAAACGAAACGCTTGTGTCATAGCCCGACCGATGCCATGATTGCCGGCAGCGCCGGCTAGAATGTATAATTGCCGCTGCGCTGAAGTCCGCCGTTTGGGAGAGGTGAAGCAGATGGCGAGAAGGATCTCGATCGCGACAGGTGACATCCGGGTGGTGGCCGAGCTGAACGACACTGACACTGCCGGGGCAATCTGGGAGGCACTGCCTATCACCGGCCGTGTCAATCTCTGGGGAGAGGAGATATACTTCCGCATTCCCGTCAGCCTGGAGCTTGAGGATGGGCAGGAGGTGGTGTCCCTTGGTGACCTGGGCTACTGGCCGCAAGGCAGCGCATTCTGCATCTTCTTTGGCGCAACGCCTGCCAGCCGGGGCGACGAGATCCGCCCCGCAAGCGCCGTCACCGTGTTCGGCAGAGTCATCAGCGACACCTCGCCGCTGAGGAACGTACCGTCAGGGGCGGAGATATCCATCGACAGGGAAGGCGGGGGCTGAAGCGGCCGAGATGCCGCGTCGGTGCACCGTCGACGCTCCCGCGCCCCGCTGTCCTTTGCGGGGCCACAAGGCCAGACATGCAACTGAAGCCCATGGCCGTTGGCAGGAGGAGGCTGCTCCGTCTTCTCGACCAGCTCGAAGACAGTGTTTCAGACTGCACGACTGTCTACGCGAGTCCAATGTCCCTCCTTGCCCTCACAAGCGAGCCACAGACTGAGTCTACCGTATTAGCCCCGGACACGAGGGCGGCGCTCAGCGCGCCTGCGGTTGCCGAGGAACTCGAGCGGTATGGAACCGGAGTGGTGGTATTCTGGAGCGGACTTGAGAACAGTCTCATCGTGGTCCCTCCTTTCGCCGTGCTCCAAGACAGGGTCCTACGAGGCAGGCCGGAGACCATGCCGCTGCGCCAGCTTCTGCAGGAAGAGCACCTTGTGAGCGTAGTGCTGGTGACCTGGGGCTCCTATGCGCTGGGGGCCTTCCGAGGAGAGCGCCTCCTGGACTCGAAGACCGGGACGGGCTACATCCACAAGCGACATCGGAAGGGCGGAAGGAGTCAGAAGAGGTTCGCCCGCAGGACAGAGGAACAGAAGAAGGACTTCCTGAGGAAGGTGGCCAACCGTGTAGACGAGACCTTCGAAGGCTATCGACCGGAACAGGTCTTCTTCGGCGGGAACCGGCTTGTTCTGAGGCCCCTCGCTGAGGAGTCCTCGTACCTGCGGTCTCAGGTGCAATGGGTCTCAAAGCGGTTCCTCAACGTCAGGTCGGCCGACGCGGACGTGCTGGTCAAGGTGGTGGAGGATATATACAGGTCGATGGTGTTCCGCCCTGGAGAAGGCCGGACTCCGCACGAGAACAGGCTGTGACGGCGCTCAGCTAGTGCTCTGACCGCCTGCGACGCTGCATCTGGCTCAGGGCACTGGTCACCGCCGAAATGGTCGCCATTCTCCGTTCTTCTTCGAATGTACGCGACAGCTTCTCCTCAAGGGGTCTGTCTCGCTCCACTATTCGCTTGATGTCGTCGGCCAGCAGCTCGGGCTCCCTGTCGATGAAGTGGGTTCCAAGCTGACCTGCTATGAAGGTGGGGTGCTCCATCACTGCCTTGTGGAAGGGGATGTTGGTCTTGACCCCGACGATGATGTACTCGTAGAGAGCGCGTCGCATTCTGACAATGGCCTCGTTTCGGTCCCTGCCCCAGACGATGAGCTTCGATATCATCGGGTCGTACAGGGGTGAGATGGTGTAGTGCGTGTGAACCCCGCTGTCCACCCGGACCCCAATCCCTCCGGGGGAGCGATACCCCCTCAGTTCTCCTGGAGATGGTACGAAGTTGTCCAGCGGGTCCTCCGCGTTGATGCGGCACTGGATGGCGCAGCCGTTGGTGCGGACGTCGCCCTGTGTGATGCTCAGCGGCTGTCCCGCGGCTACCTGGATCATCTCCCGTACGATATCGATGCCGGTCACCACCTCGGTGACCGAATGCGCCACGGCGATTCGAGTGTTGGCCTCGAGGAAGTGGTACTTCCCATCGGAGACGATGAACTCGATGGTCCCGGCGCCCTGGTACTTGACCCATCTGGCGGCCTTCAGGGCCATCTGGGCCATCTCATCGCGGAGCTGCGGCGTCAGCGTTGGCGACGGGGCCTCCTCAATGAGCTTCTGATACCTTCGCTGGAAAGGACACTCCCTGTCTCCGAGGTGAACCACATTGCCCGTCGCGTCCCCCAATACCTGAAACTCGATATGCCGTGGTTGGGGCAGGCATTTCTCAATATAGATCTCGGCTGAACCGAAAGCGGCGGTGGCGATGAGTCGTGAGAAGTCCAGTGCGCTGTGCAGCTCGTCGTCGTCTGCGGCGGTCACGATCCCGATCCCTCCCGCCCCACCGGATGGCTTTACCATGACCGGATAGCCGATGTTTTGCGCGACGTCTCGCGCCTGCGCGAAGTCCGCTACGCAGTCGTCGCTGCCGGGCACCACGGGGACGCCCGCTTTGCCCATCTCGCGACGCGCCGTCACCTTGTCGCCGACCAGTCGAAGCGTTTCGCTCGGCGGCCCGATGAACTTCACCCCTTCCGCCTCGCAGGCCTGGGCGAAGCTGGCGTTCTCGGCAAGGAATCCGTACCCGGGATGAATGGCGTCGGCGCCACTCTTGCTCGTCGCCTGCATAATCCTCGGGATGCTGAGATAGCTCTCAGCCGCCGGGCCCGGTCCAATGCAACATGCCTCATCGGCGTATCTGGCAAACAAAGCCCCTTCATCTGCCTCGGAATACACCGCAACGGACTTGATCCCCAGTTCGCGGCAAGCCCGCATTATGCGTATGGCTATCTCACCGCGATTCGCCACCAGAACCTTATTCATCTTCCGCCTCCAGCAGCATTATCACGTCTCTAGAATTGACGACCTCACCCTCACGGACAAGAATCTCTTTCACCACCCCGCCATGAGGTGAGCGGACCTCATTCTGCATCTTCATCGCCTCGATGGTGGCCACCACGTCGCCCTTGCTCACCTTGTCGCCCACTTTCACCTTTATGGACAGCATCATCCCCTGCATTGGAGCCACCACGGCGCCCGGTGGAGGCCTTCTAAAGGTCTTCCGTCTCGCAGCCGGTGCACGCTCTTCCCTGAGCGGGGTTATCTTGATATTGAGCAGTTCGCCGTCGACCTCGACGTTGAAGTCGGCGGGCAGCTCTGGCGCTGACAGGCCTGCCAGGACTGCCTCCACCGGGGACCGAAGGACCTCCTCACGGGCTTCGCCCCTGAGGAACTTGGCGGCGACCTGGGGATAGAGAGCGTAGGTGATCACGTCCTCTTCGTTGCGAATGATGCCCAGCTTGGTCGCTTCGTCTCGAAGCTTGTCCAACTCCGGCTCGATGAGGTCGGCAGGGCGGACGTCGATAGGGGAATCGTCGCCAATTATGGCTTGCCTTATCTCCTCGTTCACCTCCCCGGGCGGCCGCCCGTAGTAGCCGAGGAGATACTCCTTGCTCTCGTTGGTGACTTGCTTGTAGCGTTCACTGGTGAGCACATTGAGCACCGCCTGTGTTCCAACCACCTGGCTCGTCGGCGTCACCAAAGGCGGATAGCCGAAGTCAGCTCGAACGCGCGGCACCTCGTCCAGCACCTGATTCAGCCTGTCGAGCGCATGCTGCTCTCTCAGTTGACTCACCAGGTTGGAGAGCATGCCTCCCGGGATCTGGTGAAGGAGGACGTCGACGCTGGGGCAAGTTGCTTCCACGGAAAGCAGACCTCGGTACTTGTCGCGGAACTCAGCGAAGTACTCGCCTATCTCATTCAGCAGCCGCAGGTCCAGACCGGTGTCGTACGGAGTGTTCATCAGGGCGGCCACGACGCTTTCGGTTGGCGGCTGCGATGTACCCCAGGCGAAGGGTGAGAAGGCGGTATCAAGGATGTCTACCCCGGCCAGGGCAGCCGCGTGGTAGCTGACTGGCGCCATGCCACTGGAACAGTGGGAGTGAAGGTCAACCGGTATGCTGACCCGCTTCTTGATGGCGGTCACCAGCTCGGTGGTCGCCGGCGGGCTAATCAGACCGGCCATGTCCTTGATGCATATGGAGTCGCACCCCAGTCGCTCCAGTTGCCCAGCCATCTCAGTGAACCGCTCTACGGTATGCACCGGGCTGATGGTGTAGCAGATGGCACCCTGAACATGGGCCCCGTGCTCCTTCGTCACCCTGATCGCCAGCTCCATATTGCGCACGTCGTTCAACGCATCGAATATGCGGAACACGTCAATACCGTTCTTCACCGCCAGGCGAATGAACTCGCGTACCACGTCGTCGGCGTAGTGACGGTAACCCACCAGGTTCTGGCCCCGCAGCAGCATTTGCAGCCGCGTGTTTGCCGCTCTCCGGCGCAGCGCCTGCAGCCGTTCCCACGGGTCCTCATTGAGGAATCTGATGCAGGTGTCAAACGTAGCTCCTCCCCATACCTCCAGCGAGAAAAAGCCTACCCCGTCGAGCTTCTCGACTATGGCAAGCATGTCCTTGGTACGCATTCTGGTAGCTATGAGAGACTGATGTGCATCGCGCAGCGTGGTGTCGGTTATCTGAACACCCATTGGAATCACTCCTCGCCATTTCTCGGACCGGCGATACTGGCTATACTTGGCCGCACACTCCCCGCCTTGCTGAGCTCCAAGCAAGGCGGTGAGTGGGAGTTCTATTGCTGCAGCGGGATCTCAGCGACGATGACCGTTCCTTTGTCCGGCGCAGATAGTATGTTGAAGGTGCCGCGAAGCAATTGCGCTCGCTCCTGCATCCCGATCAGGCCCAGCTTGTCAGTGCTGCTGAGCTCACCCAACGGCTTGGGGACTTTGAATCCTTTGCCGTTGTCGCTTATGGTCAGCTTCGCCTTCTCATCATCTGCCTCGAGTCTGACGACAACCCTTGACGCCTCGGCGTGCCTCTTGGTGTTCACCAGGGCCTCCTGCGCGATGCGGAACAGCGTCAACTGGGCTTCATGCGGCAACTCATGGCCGTGCATGTCAAGTTCGACATCGACGTTGATCCAGTCTTCGGTGATTACCTTGTCGGCCATCCATTGCAGCGCCGCCTCCAGCCCGAGGTCATCCAGGATGGCGGGCCTCAGTTCTTGGGCATACAGCCGCAGGCGGTCCAGCGTGTCTACGGCCAGAGTGTGAAGACCGGTCAACTTCTCCGCTACCGGCTTGGAGAGCTTGTTCTTCGGGTCGGACGCTATTGCGTCCAGGCGGTGAGTAAGCAGCAGCATGGACTGAGCCGTGTCGTCGTGTATCTCGCGGGCAAGCCGCTTTCTCTCTTCCTCCTGGGCGGCAAGGACCTTCTGCAGGTAGAAGCGCATGCTATCGCGCATCTTCCGCTCGTCGGTAACATCTCGGGCGATATTATGGAAAGCCACCGGCTGGCCGTCGTGCTGCACGAGACTGGTGGCGAGTTCCATTATCGCTTCGGTTCCGTCTCTTCTGAATATACGCTGCTCATAGCGTTCCTCGACAGGCTCGCCCCGCAGCAGCCCTGTCTTGACCTCCCTGGCCAGAGCGCGGGCCTCCTCGGAGAGGAACTGGGTGACGTTTCTGCCCACCAGTTCGTCCACGGCGTAGCCGGTCATCTTCTCGCATGCCTTGTTGGCGACAATCATCTTGCCATCGAGGTCGTGAATCCAGATTGCGTCGCTGGCGTTCTGGAACAGTTCACGGTAGTTCTCCTCCGACGCGCGCAGGCTTGTCATCGCCATCTGTAGCAGGTCCCTGTCTGCTGTTATGCGGCGGGATGCTCGAATGAGCGTCAGCAGAAGCACTCCGATGGAGATGGCGACGAGGGTCTCGAAGACGGCGGCTCCTGGATTCACCGTCATGAAGGCCAATCGGGGTGTCATGAGGACTACGCTGATGAGCAGAAGGACAGTACCGGTCCTGACACCGAAATGCCAACCTGAATAGGCCACTATCAGAACGAAGATGAAGCGGTCTATGGTGTGCCGTTCAAGGCCCAAAGCGAAGCTCGTCGATATCTGGCCGATTACGGGGACGCCCTCCAGCAGCTCGTGGTAGTAACTGATGCTGGTAACGGCAAACAACACCAGTACGATCCAGAAATGGGGGTTGGCTGCCGTGGACTTGAGTCGTGAAGCCGAAAACGCAACGCTCATGGCATCTGCCAACGTTTCCTTCCGAGGTGCTCCGGCGCACGTCGGTAGGCTAGTCGTCGCTCTCCTCGTCAGATATGTCCTCCAGTGTGAGCCATCCTTCCCTCACTCCCTTGACTATTGCCTCGGTGCGCGAGGCCACATCTATCTTGCCGAAGATGTTTGACAGGTGAGCCTTCACCGTGCGTACGCTGAGGAACAGCCTGTCGGCTATGTCTTTGTTGCTCATGCCTTTGGCCGCCAGCTTGAGGATCTCTAACTCTCTGTCGCTGAGCTGTTCTCCCACTCTCTGTTGGTCGGTGCGGCCCTGCGTCTGCGCGCTGTACTTGAGGATCTTGGCGATTATGGTGGGGTGAAGCACCGATTCACCAGCGTAGACGGTGCGGACGGCTCCCACCAGGTCCTGGCCACGGGCGCTCTTCAGCAGGTAACCGGCTGCACCCGCTTCCAGCAGCCCGATGATGTAACGGTCGTCGTCATAGGCCGTCAGAATCAGGACAGCGGTGGACGGGCTCACCTTCCGCACTTCCTTGGTGGCTTCGATGCCACTGAGTTTGGGCATCACGATGTCCATTATTACTATGTCCGGCTTCAGTTCGGCGCTCAGCTTGACTGCCTCTTCGCCGTCCCCTGCCTCCCCCAGCACTTCCATGTCGTCGTGCTGCTCAAAGGCGTTTCGCATCGCCTCTCGCAACAGGGGATGGTCATCTGCAATGACTATGCGGATCTTCTTTCTTGAGGCCTTCAACACTACTCCGGTCGGGCGGCTCGACCTTGGCTGGTTTGCCGAACTGGATTGTACAGCATCGTGAAAGGGGTGGCAACTTGGGTGTTTGCCACAGCATCTCTAGTGCCAAGGTACATGCAGGACTGTACCATCGGCCCGGCGAGAATACAGCCAAGGTTCAATGGATTCCATCGCCGCGGCTGGTATCCTAGATAGTGGAAGAAACAGCCAGGGGGTGTGACTATGAAGGCGTTAGCTCACACGAATGGGAAGGACGGTCTGGGAACAGAAAGGAGTGTCGGAGTGAACAAGGCAGCGCACATGGCCGGAGAGCGGTCGGTGGAGACGGGACGGCGCGCTGAGGTCGCTCACGGGAGAGAAGTATTGCTGGAGGTGCTGGCGAGAGCGGCGGACGAAAGCGACTTCCTCGCCCGACTTGCTGATGATCCTCATGAGGCTTTGAACGAGTACTATGCTCTGACTCAAGAGGAGAAGGCAGCTCTGGCCAGCGGTGACATAAAGAGGATTGAGGGTTGGGTCGGCAAGCTGGACAAGCGGCTGGCGACCTGGCTCTGGTGCCGATTAAGCCAGGAAAAGTGGTAAGAAGCGAGGTACGAAATGACGAATCCTTCAACAGCCCAAGGCACCACTGGGGCGGCACCGCCGCAGCAAGAGGTTGGCCTGGAGGAACGCTTGAACGAGATCTTTGGTGGCTTCAAAGGTGACCAAGGCGAGCTCATTCCAATCCTGCAGCAGGTTCAACAGGCGTTTGGCTATGTCCCCGAGGCGGCGATAGATGCAATAGCCAGGTTTCTCCACCTGCCGCAGGTCACCGTTTACGGGGTGGCCACTTTCTATGCGCAGTTCAAGTTGACTCCGTCGGGGAGGAATATCATCAGGGTATGCCGCGGTACGGCCTGTCACGTGCGCGGCGGAGCCAGGATCCTCAGAGAGGTGGAAAAGCAGTTGGGCATAAGACCCGGGGAGACCACGCCGGACCTCGAATACGGATTGGAGACGGTGGCTTGCATCGGGGCATGCGCCCTGTCGCCGTCCATGGTGGTCAACGACCGGGTCCATGGCAGGGTAACCCCTCAGAAAGTGAAGGGTATTCTGGATGCAATTGGCAAAGCCAGCGAGTAAAGCGACAGACAAGTCACGTACAGTAAGCACAGGGGGCGATGATGGACTTCACGCAGATTCAGAGTAACGCAGTTAGCAAGTGGGACGCTATGTTGAGCAGCGACAAGCCGCGCATTCTGGTGGGGATGGGTACCTGCGGCATTGCGGCGGGTGCTGAGGAAGTAGTCGCGGCACTCGACCGGAAGCTGGCCGAGAACCACGTTCAGGCTGATATCATCCAGGTCGGCTGTATCGGCCTGTGCTACGCTGAACCCTTGATCGAGGTTGTCAAGCCGGGCAAGCCGGGCGTCTTCTATTCCAGTCTGACCCCCGAACTTGTGGGTGAGATTGTTGAGGACTACCTGGTTGGCGACAATCCCCGTCCCGACCTGGCTCTGGGCACTCGCGGCGAGGGCACCCTGGATGGTATTCCCAGGCTCTTTGACCTGCCGGTGCTCAAGCCTCAAGTCCGCATATCCCTGCGCAATTGCGGCAACATCGATCCCAACAACATCGACCACTACATCGCCAACGGCGGGTACGCAGGATTGGCCAAGGCGCTGAAGATGAAGCCGCAGGAAGTAGTCGATGAAGTCAAGGATTCGGGATTGCGCGGTCGCGGCGGCGCCGGTTTCTCCACGGGCGCCAAGTGGCAGTTCTGCCACGACGCCTCTGGAGACAGCAAGTACATTATATGTAACGCTGACGAGGGAGACCCGGGCGCATTCATGGACCGGGCGCTGCTTGAAGGGGACCCTCATGCGGTGCTGGAGGGGATGCTCATCGGGGCGTACGCCATCGGGGCCAGCGAAGGTTACATCTACATTCGGGCTGAGTATCCATTGGCGATCCAGAAGTTGCTGGTGGCCATCGGGCAGATGGAGGAGTACGGCCTTCTCGGCGACGACATTTTGGGCTCCGGATTCAACTTCCATCTCAAGGTGAAGGAAGGGGCAGGGGCTTTCGTCTGCGGCGAGGAGACGGCGCTCATGGCTTCCATCGAGGGCAGCCGGGGAATGCCCCGCGCCCGCCCTCCTTTCCCCGCTCAATCGGGACTGTGGGGAAAGCCAACGAACATAAACAACGTGGAGACCTGGAGCAATGTCTCGGCTATTCTGCGGAACGGTGCTGAGTGGTACGCCGCGTACGGTACGGAGAAGAGCAAGGGCACCAAGAACTTCTCTCTCGCCGGCAAGGTCATTCGTACCGGGCTAATCGAGGTCCCCATGGGGACTACTCTGCGGGAGATCGTCTATGACATAGGTGGCGGTATCCCCGGGGACAAGCGGCTCAAAGCGGTTCAAACCGGCGGCCCTTCCGGCGGTTTCATACCGGCAAGCATGATAGACCTTCCAGTCGACTATGACTCCCTGGCTCAAACGGGTTCGATCATGGGCTCGGGAGGAATGGTGGTGGTGGACGAGGACACCTGTATGGTGGACATGACCAGGTTCTTCCTCGCTTTCACCCAGTCCGAGTCCTGCGGCAAGTGTATCCCCTGTCGTTGGGGTACCAAGCAGATGCTGGACATTCTGGAGGACATAACCAACGGCAAAGGCAGGACCGGCGACATCGAGCTGCTTCAGGAACTGGCGGAATCGGTCAAGGACAATTCTCTGTGCGGGTTGGGGCAGACGGCGCCCAATCCGGTGCTGACCACGATCCGCTACTTCCGGGATGAGTATGAGGAGCATATCAAAAGGCACCACTGTCCCGCCGCGGTGTGCAAGGGGCTGGTCAAGGCGCCATGCAGCCACACCTGCCCCGCCGGCGTGGATGTGCCTCGTTACGTTCGGTACATCAGCACGGGCGACTTCGATGCCGCGCTGGCTGTGATCAGAGAGCGGATACCCTTCCCTTCCATCTGCGGCCACGTTTGCCCGCATCCTTGCGAAGCCAAGTGCCGGCGGGGGCTGGTTGACGAGGCCATCGCCATCAGAGCCCTCAAGCGGTTTGCCGCGGAGAGGGGAAACGGGCTGTGGAAGGAGAAAGCCAAGGTGGCCCCGGCTACCGGCAAGAGCGTTGCCATTATCGGCGCTGGTCCGGCGGGACTGACCGCGGCCTACTACCTGGCCAAACAGGGGCACGCCGCCACCGTCTTCGAAGCACTGCCTGACCCTGGCGGCTGGATGAGGTACGGCATTCCCGAGTATCGCCTGCCTCGCGAGGTGTTGGCCAAGGAGATTGACGAGATTCGGGACGTCGGCGTTGACGTCAGGACAGGTACCAGGGTGGAGTCCCTGGATGAACTCTTTGAGAGCGGCTACAGCGCTGTTTTCGTTGGCGTTGGCGCTCACCAGGGGACCAGGCTGGGTATTGAGGGCGAGGACAGCCCGGGGGTTGTCGACGGGGTGTCCTTCCTGAGCGAGGCGAACATGGGCAAGCCGCCGGCATTG
>Ga0180434_10002150_pt1 | contig 26981 bp, 35 predicted proteins | sample SS_ome_7_FD_132453 | JGI IMG/M metagenome (GOLD analysis project Ga0180434, IMG submission 132453) | Hypersaline lake sediment archaeal communities from the Salton Sea, California, USA - SS_1_D_2 metaG | ecosystem: Environmental > Aquatic > Non-marine Saline and Alkaline > Hypersaline >... | reverse complement strand
TATTTTTATCTACTATTCTTAATCTTATAAATCCAAATAATGCTCTTTTATCTAAACTAACATATTCTATATGATAATTATGACCATTATTAGAATAATAATAATTAGTATTATAAAATGCAGCTTTTTTATAATACTCACTATGTCTTCCAATCTCTCTGGATCTAATATCCATACTTACTATTCCTTCTTTATCTAATTGATCATCTATCATTTGTCGTAAATTGGCATGTGTATTTCCACATTCAATATAATTAATAGGGATATCTCTCACAACTCTCGGAAGACGACACCATGCTGGACATTTTTCCATACTATATCTTACTACCCCTATTAAATCTTCTGGATTATCTTCAAAATATGGTTTATATTTACCTTGATCATACCATTTTTTAGTTATAGTCCACGGAACTATCTCATGTGGATAAACTTTCATTTGATCTGGACAAACAATACTATATACATAATCAAACATATCTCTATCAATCTCTGGAGTTGCTCCTGGTAAATCAGGCATAATATGAATATCAACCTTAAAACAATTATCATATAAATATTGCATAGCCCATAACAATTGTTCAACAGTATGACCTCTATTAATTTTTTTTAAAATACTATTATCTACATGTTGTGCTCCTAATTGAATTCTGGTAATACCCCATTTTCTATAACATTCTAACCATTCTTGATGAAGAGTGTCTGGTCTAGTTTCTATACAAATACCAATAATATGAATTTCTGCAGATTTATTAATTTCTATTTCTTGACGAATATCTAATGGTTGTCTGAGAGATTTTAATAGATTAAAATCAAAATCATAAGTACAATCATCATAATTAGGAAATAACTTCCTTAATTCCCAATAAATATTTGCTGCATAGAATAAATCTCTATAATATCTTTCCAAATATTCTTTTGGGTATGAATTATGAGTACCACCTTCAATAATTAATTCTAATTTATCTACAATATGTCCCATTGAATAATAACTATCCATTCTAGAAAACATCTGACCAATTGCTCCAAATTTTTGTTCATTAGCTCTTTGAACAGCTGGTTCTAAATACAGATAACTTCTAGGTTGTGCTTGCCACTTATTTCCTTCATGAGCGGGTTCATTGGGACAATAATAACAATTCCATTGACAACTAAATTTTTGTCCATCAGGAAAAGGTGATGTTAAAACAGTAATACTTGTAATTCCAGAAACATTTCTAAAAGGTTTTTTACGTAATAATAATTTTAAAAGTTGAATATATTCAATTAAATTGTTATTGATATCAGATAATTTTAAAATATTTTTGATAAAATATAGAATAGTAGATTTTCTACATGAGAGATTAGATTTTTTTTGTTTATTTTTATTATTAGATTTATTTAATACACTTTGTTTTCTTAATTCTTTGGTAAATTCATCTTTAAATAATTCATATAATTTATTATTTTGATCAAGTGTAGTTAAATGTTTATTATTATTAATCCATAGTAATAAATTGTTAATAATTTGAAAATATAAATGGTAATTATTAATTAAATCTTGATGATCAAAATTATTAAAATTTTCTTGACCATTCTTTTTTTTTGTGTGTAAAAATTCTTCTATATCCAACATTCTGAGAGATTGAAATAATTATTATTATTTTATTAAAATCAATTTTATATATTTATTTCTTTATTAAATTCCATTTTTAAATAACATTTTAAAGTGTAAAGAACATCAGTTAATGCATCATGTAAATTCTCTGGAGTTTCCGAAAATAAATAATTAACTAATTCTGATAATTTAGGATATTTATAATTATTATTTTTACCACGCCAAGTTGCTTTACCTTCTAGTTTACATAAATTAATAGAATTTTTCATTGTACAATATTCTGCCTTATTAAAATTATAAGGAATTTGATTTCTAATCATTTCAGCCATAATTAGGGTTTTATCAAATTGTACATTATGTCCTACTATAAGATCACATTTCATTAATACTTTATTAAAATCTCTCAGAACTTTTGAAATTAATTCACCATTTTGTTGACATAATTCCTTAGTTATATTATGAATTTTAATACTATCTTCACTAATTAGGACACTATCATCTATTTTTATTAAATTTTTATATTTTTTTATAATTTCATGTTTATTGGTATCATATAAAATATATGCTAATTGTAACATAAAAGGCCAAGAATTTGTATTAATGTAATCTTTATGATAGCCACACTTAGGCAAACCTGAAGTCTCTGTATCAAAAACTAATACAATCATATACTTCTATATAAATAAAATATTTTTATTATAATTTATTAATATAGATGAGACATTTAAAATGAGACATTTAGTATTTTTTTAATATCATTAATTATAATAAGTATTGGTTTCGGAATACATTATATATTTGACAAAAATTCAAAATTATCAGAAGGTTATATATTAGGTGTATTAGTTAGTATTCTTTTTATGGATTATATTTCATAATACATCTAAAAAATTAGAATTTGTTGAAAAAAATAGTAAGATATTAAATTACTTAGCACTAGCAATATCTATAATTGGAGGTATAATTTGGTTTATAGGAGAATGGCTTGTATGGACAGGACAAGATGAACATCCAATTTTAGATCCAATTGGTGCATTTGCTACAGCTATAGGAGCATTTATGGGATTATACTTATATGTTTATCATTTTTAATTAAATTTAAATAAATTTTTATACATTTTTTCAAAATAAATTCTAAATAAACAAATTATTAATATAACTATAATTGTTAAAGTTCCATTAAAAGTTTTTTTAATTTCTGGATAAAATAAACATACATCAAAAACACTTCTTGTTAAAAATGCCATTCCCAAAATAAATATTATAAATAAAATATATATATTTTTTAAGAAAAGACTTCCTAATATTATTAAAAATAAATATATATTATGCAAAATATATAACATACTTCTTTTTCTAATTATTAAAACAAAAATTATTGATAATTCTAATAATAAACATGATAAAAGATAAATAAAAGTTTTTAAATTTTTAACTTTATATAATAAAAATATATTGATAATTAAAACTAAGAAAGTAACAAAAATAAATTCATTTTTAAATTTTATATCTTGTTTATTTTTTAAAATACCTTTTTTTGATTTCATAATATATAGTTTAAAGATAAAATTAATTATTATTTATTAAATAATGATTAATACTTTATTTTTTATGATTAGTTTTCTGACTCCTTCATTTAAATTATCATCTAAAAAAACTATTTATTTAAAAGGATCAGGGCCACCTTTATTATTTTCTACAGGTTTATTTGGTAGTATGCCTAATTTTCTTTACTCTAATATCCAAAATAAATTATCAAAAAATTTTACTCTTTTATTAAATAAAGATTATAAACCTTTTGTATTAGAAGATATTGAAGAAATTAAAGAAGAAATTAATGTTGATTGTTTAAGTTTATTTAGTCATTCTTCTATTGATTCTACTATATTAGAATCTCCAATTTTTAATAAAATGATCCTATGTGATCCCATTGTTATTCCAAATGTAAATTTTAATGGATTTTCAAATAAAAAAATAAAAAATACTGCAAATATTTTAGTAATTAAAGCAGAAAAATTATATAATTCAGATAGAGAATTGCCATCTTATCAAAATCCAATATTTTCAAAAAATAAACAATATTCTGAGATAATTTATTCACTTGTAGGTCATCCTGATATATTAAATAATTATTGGGCAGATTTAGCTGTTAAAACTCAATTATGGAGAGGAGTTAAAAATAAACCAAAAAGAAAAAATTTTAAAGACTGGAAATATATTGATTTTAATAACAATAAAAAAGAAATATATAAATATAGAGAAATATATAGAAAATTTATAGTAAATGAAACAATCAATTTTATCCTTTAATCTAAACTTATATATATATGTCACTATCAAGATCTAATTCAAAAATACCTACGGTAATAGGGACACCTGTTAATTATCAATCTGATAGTTCAGATTATGATGAAAAAAGTATACAAGAAAAAAAAAATAAGATTGAAGATGAAGTAAATAAATTTCTTAAAGAAGATAGTGAAATTGAAGATTTTAAAAAAGAAGAATACCTTACTGATAAAGAAGATAGTTATCTTAAAGAAAATAAAGTTGGAAGAGAGGAAACAATATGTAATAATAGTAATTTGAAACATAGTAGAAATGATGTAAATACTACAGTAGATGCATTAATTGGTAAGATTACCTTATTTTTAAATTATTTAGCTAAAATTTATGGTGCACGTTCGTATTTTGATATTTGGAATAAAATAACATCTCCTAAATGGGAAACATATGTAATATTTAAAGTTACTGAAAAAGCAATAATAAATACATTAGAAAGAATTAAACTTATAATGAATACAGCTTGTATCTATGATAAACTTGACAATGAAAAAATTGCTGAAATTTATATAAATCAATATATAAGTATTTTAAAATATAATGAAGATTTTTTAAAAAAAACAGGTGATGTTTTAGCAGGTCCTTTTGCTGGATTAGAATTAATATCTGCTTTACCAAATCAATTAATAAAAATTACAGATGCAACAAATTTTAATATTATGAAAGTTTTAGAAGTTGACAATACAATAATTAAGGAATATTTTAGATATTTATTTAGCGAATTTGATTTAAAAGCTATTTTAAGAGAAGATCCAAATGTTCATTTTAATTTATTACCAAAATTTAATATATGGTATAATAAACCTTCTATTAAAAACAATATTGATTTAATAAATAATGAAATTGAAAAACTTTCTAATTGGAGAATGGTTAGAAAAGGTATTGTTAAAAGACTTCCATCCAGAGATAGTTTAAAATCAGTATATAAGTCAGCATCAAAATTAAATCCGAGAAGATCATTAAGTTTTCAAACTAGAAGAAGAAAAGTAAGTGGAATAGAAGGAGGAAAAAAATCAACTAGAAAAATAAAAAAAAAGAAGAAAAAAAAAACTAAAAAATTAAAAAAAAGAATATAATATATAAATGTCTCCCTTAACAATGTGGATTTTAGGAATATTTTTATTTGTATTAATTATTTTAATGATAAGTATTGGAGCAAATAAAATACAAGAAAGGATACAATTTCCAAATGATAGAAATACAAAAGGACCAGGATCAATCCATCCTCATCATATGCATAAACAAGATAATATTGGTGGAGATCCTGCCACTTGGTCTCCTACTCATAATATTGGTGGAGATCCTAATACATGGTCACCTATGAAATAAATATATAAACAGACAGCATAATTAGTTTATATATTTTCTAATAAATATATATAAATGAAATTAAATATAATACATTTAATAATTATAGTTTTAGTAATTATAATAACTTTTAACTATCTTTCAAATATTAAATCAAATGTTTCAATCCAAAATCAATATGATATAGAAACACCAACTATTAGACCAATGTATATTTATCCAGGTGGACCATTCTCTAAAAATGATAGATGTAATGTTTTTCCAGAAAATCCTAATTTAATTATGTGGAATAATGCTAAGTTATGGGGAGTTCCTTTAGCTCCTCCTTTTCCAAAATATCCTTGGCCTCCATCTCTTTAAATTGTATTTCTGGAAATTCATTATTTTCAAATTGATTTTTATTTGTACCAAATGTTTTTCTATGCCAACAACTTAATCCATATTTATTAATACCATCTAAATGATCTTTTGTTCCATATCCTTTATTCTTATCTATCTTATAATATTCTATTAGTTTAGGATTATTATTACAAAGATCTTTTATATATTCATCTCTTGCTACTTTAGCTAAAATTGATGCTGCTGCTATACTACAATATTTATTATCACCTCCTTCTATACATTTATAATCAATATTTTTCAGCATACTATTTTCATCTATTATAGAATAAGGTATAAAATCCTTACCATCTACTAAAATTAAATAATTATTAAATTTATTAATTAATTCTTTTAATCCACAATGCATAGCCTTAAATGTTGCTATCCTAATATTATCATTATCTATACATTTTTCATCTTGCCAATTTATGGAATATTTTAGACAATTTTGTTTAATATATTCTGATACTTCTTTTATTTTTTTTTCAGAAGTAAATTTTTTACTATCTTTTAAACATGTATAATCAAAATTTGAACTATTTTGGGGTAAGATAACAGCTGCTATATAAACTCTTCCAAACATTGGACCTCTTCCTACCTCATCTATTCCTATTTCTATTTTATCTGTTGTTTCATGATATGATTGCAATAATGTATCTTTTGCTTTCTTTATTTTAGACATTCTTTTATTTTATTATTTAGCTATTTTTATTTCAATATTATTTAAATCTAAAAAATAAACTTTTTTCGTTACCTTTAATATATATGAAATTCAAAATTAAAACAAATCATTTATATTTAATGTTAATTCTTATTGCTATTATTATATTTGCTTGTGTTGGTTTTAATAATAAAAAATCTTTAGAAGGTTTTCAGGATTCATCAGATGCCAAAAATAAATTTGATAAAACTTGTATATCATCTTGCGAAAAAGAAGCAAAACTTAATGGAATTGATAACTATAAAGAAAAATGTAGAAAAAGTTGTGATAAAATAACAGATCAATGTAATTTTCATTCTACTAATTCTTTAGATTGGTGGCAATGTATTAATAATATTAATCCTAATGTTATTATTCCTCAATATATTTTAGATCAAAATCAAGGTAATAATATTGGTGATAATACTGTAAATAATAATAATAATTATTCTAGTATGGAAGACTATCTTGATGATGTTTCAAATTCTAATAATAATAATAAACATAACAAACATCATGATAATAACCAATCTGAAATTAATAAACTTAAAAAAGAAAATGAAAAACTTCAAAAATTACAAGATAAATATGATAAAGATATTAAAAAAACTCAAAAAGCTTTAAATCATTTAGATCAATATAAAGGACAAGGTATACCTGCTAGTCAAATTCCTTATGGCGATGAAGATTTATACATATTAAAATCTGAAATAGTACCACCTGTTTGTCCCGCCTGTCCTACCTTAAATTGTGGTGATTGTAAAACTCAAGCTCCTCCTTGCCCTCCCTGTGCTAGATGTCCTGAGCCAGCTTTTGAATGCAAGAAAGTACCTAATTATAAAGCAGCTCAAACTAATCCATATTTACCAAGACCATGGCTTAACGATTTTAGTCAGTTTGGTAACCATCCCTAAAATTCCAAGATAATATATATCTTTTGTCAAATTTATGTAATTCATCAAATTTTATACCAGTTATCCCTTCATGATCTTTATGAAAATTATATAAATCTAATAACATATCCTCACTTTTAACTAATAATTGGTCAGATGCATATGGATTTTGGGCTATTCTATAAATATTTAATAAATTATTATTTACTTTACCAGCAATTAAATATATAATTTGTTTATTATTTTTATGACTATCTGGAATCCAAGAAAAATATACAGTATTCATTTCTTGTCTATTTAATGATGTAAAAACTTTAAATTCATATATCGATTTAGATAAACTCATATCCAAAGATTCTTCTACCTCTTCCAAATTTAAATCATTTTGTCTTTTCATTATACTATCTATTTGTCTTAATCTTAATGCTAATGTAGCATTTAACCAATTATTTATAATATATATTGTTTGTGTTTGGGGTAAAATAGTAATAGGATTATCAAATGCTTTTGAAGTATCATAATACATATTTATTTTATTAATGTTATTTTTAAAGGTTGTATGTGGAATTATAAAGGAAGAAATTCTTTGTAAAGAAAAAAGACAAATATATACAAAAATCATATATTTAATTAATAATATATTTTAAAATAATTTTTATAAAATATATTAATTTAATTCCATATCATTCATTAATTCTAAAATATCAATATTTTTTGGTTTATTATCCCTTAATGTTTCTACTAAATCTTGTAAAGTACCTATCCCAAATTCTTTATCAAAATTAAAAGGATTAATCGCCTCTTCTTCATAAATTTCTCTCATAAATTCTGATTCTTGAATACAACTTTTTATAAAATTTTCATTATATGTTAATTTATTATTTGGATAATAAGCTTCAAAAACCAAAACTATTAATTCTTCACGAGATTCCTTATTAAAATCAGCTATATATACTTTGTCCATTTTTTTCTCTTTTATTGTTATTAAAATAAATTTTTCAATTTTTTAACTATATTTTTTCATTTATTTTTATTAGTTTTTAAAATTAATAAGTAAAAGATAAATAATCCATAAAAATTCTTAGAAACTAAATCTAATAAATTATACATTGAATTTTTAGGAATAACTGGAAATACTGCTGCTATTCCATATAAACTCCATACTATAATTAAAAAATAAAAGAGATTTTTAGATATTTTACTAGTTTGAGCAAATTGATCCCATATTTTATAAAAAGATAATCCAAAAAAGATAAATCCAACAAATACTGAAATCCATTTATTTAAAATATGTGTCTCTCCCAAATATCCAAAAATTAACATTCCCATATTTAACAATAAAATTTGAATTATATCTTTCCCATATTCTTTATTTACTTTTTCAATTGTAACTACCTCCTCTTTATTTTTTGGATTTTCATATTCCATAAATAAAATTGTTGAATATAACATTATTGGTGTAGTTATTACCCAATCAAAATATCTTTGTGATGCTATAATATTATTATCTAAAGTTTTTAAAAATCTTGCCAAATATACATAAAATATAAATTCTACAAATTGAACAACTGTATCTATTATTAATATATGATTTAATATTTGATCCTTTTTGGAAACCTTTATAAATATTCCATAAATACTTAAAAGACCTGCAATAACTTGTGCCCAAAGTGAAAAATGAGTTGTATCTTCTAAAATTTTTTTATTATTCCAATTCATTATATATATTATCAAATACATTAAAATTATAAACTAATTGAAGTGTTAAATAATCATTTAAAGAACATCTTAATATATCTAAAAATATTACTCTTTTTAAATTAAATAAATCAATATTTATTATAGGATAACTCAACTTCAATATATAATTTTTCATTATTATCCCATACAAATTTGTGATTAATGTTCCCAATAAAGCTACAAATTTATTATTTATAAATGCAAAATAATATAAAGAAACTATAATGGTTGTTTGTCTTATTGATCCTATTATCATTATTTTTCTCCAACTTAATAAATTAGGATTTATTGAATATCTATTTCTTACTTTATTTAATTCATGATATAAATAAAAAGGTGTTGATAATATTCCAGATGAAGTAGACTTTATTATATTACTACTTATAAAATCTAAATTATCATATAATAAATTTTGAAGTGCAAAAAAGAAAGATGCTGTCAAAATTGCATTTATTTCTTTTAATTGAACTTTAAACATTTGATTTGTTAATAAACTACTACATGTTATATCCAGAGGTAATGTTAAGACATGAACTAATGTTGAACATGCCATTTTATATACTATTGGATGAACCATTAATAAATATTATTTTTGTTATTTTAATTCATTTTATAAATATTAAAATTAAATTAATCATTCAACATACTATCTATTAATTTATCTAAAGTATCATATTCTGGTTTCCATCCTAATAGATTTTTTGCTTTAGAAGGATCACTTAATAAAAGATCTACTTCATTTGGTCTAAAATATTTTTCATCAATCCTAATTAAAACTTCACCCGTATTTTTATTTATACCAATCTCATCTAAATTAACACCTTGCCACTCTAATTCTATATTAATTTTTTTAAAACTTTTTTCTATAAATTCACGAATAGTATAAGTTTCTCCCATTCCTATCACATAATCAGATGGACTATCTTGTTGTAACATTAACCACATTGCTATTACATAATCTTTTGCATGACCCCAATCACGTTTTGAATTAATATTACCTAAATATAATACCTCATTTAAATGATTATTACATTTTACTTTTTTGACATAATTTATAATTTTTTTTGTTACAAAATTATCACCGCGTCTTGGACTCTCATGATTAAATAAAATCCCATTACATGCAAAAATATTATAACTCTCTCTATAATTTTTTGTTATAAAATGAGAATAAAGTTTTGCTGAAGCATATGGTGATTGTGGATTAAATGGAGTTTTTTCAGATTGAGGTATTTCCAATACTTCTCCATACATTTCACTTGTTCCAGCTTGATAAAATTTAACTTTATCTCTATCACTTTTATCTAATAATTTAATATTTTCTAATATTTTTAATGTTCCTACACCATCTACTTGAGCTGTATATTCCGGAATTTGAAAAGATATATGAACATGACTTTGTGCTGCTAAATTATATATTTCTAAAATATCAAAATTATTTTCCTTGATAATAGTATTTATTATATTGCTAATTGATAAACTATCTGTAAGATCACCATATATTAAATTTAAATTATCTCTAATATCTGATAATCTATTATAATTAAATAATTCAGAATTTCTTCTAACTATTCCATAAATTTTATAATCTTTTTCTAATAAAAATTCAGCTAGATAAGAACCATCTTGTCCTGTTATTCCTGTAATTAAGGCTATCTTACCCATTTTTAACTATAAATAATTAATTTTAACTTATTTTTAATTATTTTTTATATAATATAAAATAATTAAATTTATATATATATATATAATGTCCTTAAAATCTACTACAAAACCAAATTCTTCTATTCCTACTACAGTTGAAGATTTAAAAAAAAATATTGAAAGATTATTAACTAAAGCAGAGGGATATAAAGAACAAATTGCCATATTAAAATCTAATAAAGCTATTATTTTACAAGAAAAACATTCTATTTCACAGATTCTACAAAAAGGTGATCTATCACGTAAAAATTCATTAGAAAGAAAAAATAAACAAATAGAAAGAATAGATGAAGATATACAAAAATATGATAAATATATTAAAAAAATTATAAAAGAAATTGAAAATAGTGCTCTTAGTCTTAAAGAAAGTAAATATGTTTATGAATTACCTAAACCACCTTCTCATAAAATAAGATCTACTGCAAAAGGTATTAAAAAATTAAAAAGAAAAAAAACTAAAAAGAAAAAAACTAAAAAAAAAAATAATAAATTTATTTTATTTAAATTTTAGTTGTTTTTAAACATTTTTTATCAATTTGCATTGTATTACATTTTTCATCTTGAGGAACTATTTTAATTATACATTTAGCTTTTTTACCATATAATGGTTCTGTACAACCTTTTTCTGTTTTATTTTTTCTTGTTTTATTAAATTTAAATAATTTAGGTTTTTGAATAGTACATCTTGCTCTAAAATGTTCATATCTTTCTCTCACATCACAATATGTTAATCCAGACTTTTTATTCAACATTTTATTAACAATTTCATGTAATTTATATATATATTTTGAAAATGTTTCTCTATTTTTCATATGACATTCTTTAATAGGATGAATTTTAAAATTATTTTTTAAATTTATTCTACAATATTTACATGGTAAAACATTTTTTAAACTAATTACAAAATTCTTATAATCTCTCTTCTCTTCTTTGGTTGGATTTACTGGATAATTAAAACTCATTGTATGTAAATAATGCCACATACTAGGACCCCAAACAGCAGTTAACATTCCATCACCACTATAAAAATGTTTTTTAGTATATATTCTTTTTTTTTTATTTTTTTTCGTATGTTTTTTACTCATATTACATTAAATTGAAAAAAAAAAGTATAATAATATATTAATGAATACCTCTGAACAAATAACTTATTATTTTAATCAAACCAAAAAAATTTATATAAATATTGCATTATTATTAGGATTAATTATTATTTTTATTATTTTAGATCCTCCCTTATCTGATACTTTAAAATTTATTATTAAAATTATTATTATTATGATTCTTGTTTATTTAATTTATGAAAATATAAAAAAAAATTTAGAGTTTATAAAAATACTTAAAAAGAGAGATAATAAAATATTTTCAAATATAATTATACTTTCAAATATTGTTAATTTAGCACTTATTATTCTTTTATGTTATCTTTGGTATATTCTATTTTTTTAGATGAAAAACTTATATTATATAATTTTAAAATTTTAGACATATATAATTTATCATCTTTATTATCCAATCTATTAATTATAATAATTTCTTTTGAAATTATATCTCTAAAGATCATATTTTAATTTATTGCGTTATCTTTAATTTGATATATTATTTATTTATTATAATATATAATGGAAACTAAAACCACACATAATAAAAAATTTTCATTAAAAGAATCTGTTAGTAAACTAATAGAAAGTGCTACAAAACATATCGGTCAAGAAAATTTACAACTTATTAATAAACATAAATTTCATATATTTGGTGCTGTTTTAATCGCTATTCTATTTACTCTTATTTCCAAATGGGCTTATAATACCTATGTTGAACCTATACTTAATAGAGATTATCTACCTAATAAAGAATTTATTTCAAAAGATGCTGGAAGTGGAAATGAAATTGATATTTATTATTTTTATACAAAATGGTGTCCTTATTGTAAAAAAGCTGAAAGTGAATGGAATGAATTCCAAAAAAATATTGAAGCAAATAATATTTATACTTCCAATTATAATATAAACTTTTATCAAATAGATGCTGATAAAGATGTAGATTTAGCCAAAAAATATAAAATTACTGCTTATCCTACAATTAAATTAGTTAAAAATGGACAAACATTTAACTATGATGCAAAACCAGATTCTCAACATCTTATGGAATTCTTTAAAGGATCTCTTTAACTAATTAACTTAAAAACTATAACTTCTTTTAATATTATTTTTATATGTATAATAATTTAAATAATTTTCTGTATTTTTATTAAAATTTAAATACTTATATTTTTCTGTTAAAATAAAATCCTTAATATAATTTACTCCTGTATTAATAAGTAATTCTCTTTCATCTGCATTTTCTAAACATTCTAACCAATATTTAATAGTAGCTATATTTGGTCTCTCCTTACATTCAGGTTCAAATATTAAAATTTTATTATCTATTTTATCTAAATTATATTTTTCAGACAATAATATTAAATTATTTATAAAAATACTAAATAATTCTATTAAATAACTCCATATTCCTGTTTTTTCTGTTATCTCAGATTTAGGAAATATTCTATTATATTTAAATACTATTAATTCATCAATTTTACATTTTGTCTCATTTAAACAATTTTTTAAAGGAATATTAGCTAATAATCCTCCATCCAGAAAACAATTATTATCTTTAAATAAAGGAGTAAAAACTAAAGGTACTGACATTGACATATATATAGCTTCTTTCAATAATAAATTTGGATAGGTAATATGAGATATATTTATTAATTGATTTTCATACTCTGCATTTAAATTTAATGAATGTAAATGAAATTCTATGGGAATTTGATTATATAATTCAAGTAATGTAATATTAGTATCTAAATCTGCTGTTTTTAATAAAGGATCTATCAATTCATCTATAAAATCATTTTTACTCAATAATGCTTTATCTCTTAATAATCTAAAATAATCATTTCCTGATAATTTAACTACCTTATGCCAAGGTCTTTTAATTATATAATCATCTATCCAATTCCAATTTATTTTTAATATAATTGGTAATGCAATAAATCCCCCAGCTGATGTTGCATATATTGTTTTAATATCATCATATTTCCAAATTCCTTGTAAATTGGATTCTTTTAAAGCTCCATAATTTATAAATCCACCAGGTCCACCTCCTCCTATAACTAAATGTTTAATTGTCATAATTATATTATTATTTATTGTATATTTAATAACTTTTTTTCTTATTTAATTTTAATTATGGATGTATTAATTCATGTTAATGAAAAAGATCAAGAAGCTGAAACGCAAATTAATTTAGATGAACTTTATGAAAGAAAACAACAAAGAGATTTAAATACATTAGATTCTTATAATAAAATTTTAAATCGTATACATACTAGAATTAAAACTGTATCACGACATCAAATTAATGAACAATTTTGTTGGTATATTATCCCTGAAGTTATGATTGGAATTCCAAAATTTGATCATGGAGCTTGTGTAGCCTATATTATTAGTAAATTAAGAGAAAATGGATTTAATGTTAGATATACACATCCAAATCTTTTATTTATATCTTGGAATCATTGGTTACCTAGTTATGTAAGAAATGAACTTAAGAAAAAAACTGGTATTAATGTAGATGGATTTGGTAACCCAATTGAAAAAAAATCTACCCAATCACAATCTAACCAATCCGAAAATATTAATGATATTTTATTAAATAAAAAAAATATAGATAATAAAGACACTAATCCTAATAAAAAATCATTCAAGGATATTAATTCTTATAAACCATCAGGTAATTTAGTTTATAATAATGATTTACTTAAAAAATTAGATTTCAGAAATAACTTATGAATTAAAATCCTAATTTTTAAATATTTTTATTTTTTAATGAAAATATTTATACTTTTTAATATTTTATATTTAGTCAATTGTTTTAATATTTGTGTTATAGGATCTAGTAGTGGTTTAGGTAAAGAAATCATATCTCAATCTCTTGAAAAAAATATAAATGTTTTAGCATTAACTAATAATCCTGATAAAATTTATTATCCTTTTAGAGGAAAAGGATTAGATGAAAATTATAAATCTAAAACTTTGATTAATAATCCTAAATTAGTAATAGATAATTACAATAATAATAATAAATATTTATATGAAAATTTAATATTTACAACTGGAGCTAAACCTTTTCAAAATGATTATTCTTATGAATTGACCAAAAAAATTTTATCTGAAAAAAAACACATTTTAAAAAATATAATATTAATTAGTGCTTTTGGTGTAGGAGAGACTCTTGATCAATCTAATCTTGGAATTAAAATTATGAATAATTGGTATCTTAAAGATGTCTATGAAGCTAAAAATAAACAAGAAGATTTTCTTAAAAATTATATTAATCAAAATTCTCATATTAATTTGAAAATATTAAGACCAAAAGTTTTATCTTATGGAGAAAATATTTACAATGGAAAATCACGACAGAATTTAGCTAAAGAAATTATTGATAATTTATCTATTAAAGACTAATTATAATTATAATTTTGTTATTATTTATTTTATCTAATTTTTATATGAATGCCACTTGATCTAAAACGAGATCTCATGATAGTTGAGAGAATTATTTGTTGTTTATGTATTTATTCAAAAAAATATAATAAAAAAAAAGAAAATTTAAAAAAAAGTGGTTATTTAGTTGAAAAACCTTTTGATTATCATCCAGATAAATATGGTTCTACTAGAACCCATGGTTTTTGGGATGTACCAGTTTATTATAAATATGGAGTCTCTTTTTATTTAGAACAAGATGGTAAATACTCTGTATCTACCTTTATTTAAATATTATATATTTATATGTGTACTGGAATTTTTATTAAAACAGAAAATAATGAATATGTTGTAGGTAGAACTTTAGAATTTGGAATACCTATTAATTTCTCTCAAATCTGTAATGATTTTTTATTTGCAACTAAAGGCAATTTTATAGGATCTAAAAAAGAATATATATTTGATGGTTTAAATAAATTTGGTTTATTTATTGGAGTTTTTTATTATCCTCACATGGATTCACAATATAAAAATCAATTAAATACAGACTTAATTAATTTATATAATGGAAATTTTGCTCCCTATGTACTTTTAAATTGTAAAAATGTTTCAGATGTAATTCAAATTCTACCTAAAATTAATATTATTCAATCTATTGTTAATGGTAATAAATACAGTTTACATTGGTTAGTATGTGATAAATTCGGTAAATGTATTGTTATTGAAGTAAACAATAATAAATTAATTTATTATAATAATATTTATGGATGTATTACTAATTCCCCTTCCTTTCCTGAACATATAGAAGAACTTAAATCTTTAAAAAATTTATCTATTTATACAAAACCAAATTCTTGGTCAGAAGGGACAGGAGCTTTAGGTCTTCCTGGCGATTTTTCTAGCAAAAGTAGATTTATTAGAGCAGTTTTCTTTAGAGAAAATTTACCAATTCCTGAAAATTCTTTAGAAGGTATGAGAATTTTAAATAATACTTTAACTAATTTTAATATTCCTTTAGGTTCTGTAGTTAATCCATCTACTAATTCAGCTGAAGTAACTCAGTATACTGTTTCATATTCTTTAAATAAATTTCAAGTACAATATGCTAATAGAGGATTTACATATGATAAAAAGAATGAATGGAAGTTTACAAAAGATCCTGTAGATATTTGTTGGATACAAGCTGTAAATATTTGGTTTTTAATATTTTTTATTATAGTTATAATAGGATTAGTGAAAAATAAACATAAAGAAATTCCCAAACTACCTATTATCAAAGAAATACTTGAAGTTCTTCCTTTTGAAATTTTTATATAAAAAAAATTGATATAAAAATTTTTTATATAAAAATATTAAAAATGAAATCTCTCACAACAAATAACCCATTTTTCAAAAATCTTTTACAATCTTTCTTCAATGATAATAATAATATAACTAAATTACACAGATGGTGCACTATAGTTTCTCCAGTTTATAATAAAACTTGTAATTGGGAAAAAAAAATGGAATTTGCTCAAAAAGATAATTGTTTTAATACTCATAGTAAACCTCTTAAAGAAGATATTTTAATTGATCCTATTACCAATAAAATTACTTTCTTTAAACATTAATTTTCTTTTACAACTTTACAATCACTTAATTTTATATTTTTAAATTTTAAAAATTCATCTTTTTCAATCCAAAATCCATAAAAATAACAATTTACAAATATTTTATCTCTATTTGGATAATAAATACAATCATTTTTCATATCAATAACTGTCATTTATTTATTTACTAAATTTTTAATATATTTCAATTTTTTAATATCTGTGTCTTCTTGTTCTTCTTCTTTTTCTAAATATATTATATCTATCAAATCTTCTTGTTCTACGATTTCCACTTTTTCTGCAGAAAGATCTTTTTCTTCCAACTTTCCAGGTACATCTTGAATTTTTTTCACAATGTTCTCTTGTCTTTCTTCTTCCACATTTGGATGCTCTTAATCTTCTTCTATTTGATCTTAAAATTCTTCTTCTTAAAGAACCTGTTAATACCATTATATATATATCTAAATAAAAAAAATTATCTATTTTTTTTTGAACGTGATAATTTTCTTAAATCTTTAAATAATAATTTTTTTCTACTTACTTTTTTCTTTCCTCCTACTTTTTGAGATTTACTTAAAAAATCATTTTTTATATCACTTATAAAATTTCCAAATTCTCCACTATCATTTTTACTTTTTATTTTATCTTCACCCTCTTCTCTTTCTTGTTCTTGTCCTTTTTGTTCTGCAGATTCTTCCGGTACTTCTTCCGATACCTCTTCAGGTGTTTGTTCAGCTACATGTTCAGATACTTCTTCCGATGTTTGTTCAGGTTCTTGTCTAGGTTCTTCTTCAGGTACTTGTCTAGGTTCTTCTTCAGGTGCTTCTTCAGGTGCTTCTTCAGGTGCTTCTTCAGGTGCTTCTTCAGGTGCTTCTTCAGGTACTTCTTGAGATGCTTCTTCAGGTGCTTCTTCAGGTACTTCTTGAGATGCTTGTTCAGGTGCTTCTTCTGATTGTTCAGGAATATTTGTTGATAATTCTGCTGTATTTTCTTCATCATTATCAACTTCATTATTATTCTCAGTAATTTTTTTAACTAGAGAGGAGGCAGCATTTTCAAGATAACTAGGATTTAATCCTTCAATAGCTTCTTTCTCACTTAATACAGAAGTAGAACCTTTACTTTGACTTTTATTAAATCCTACACTTTTAATCGTTTTACTTGTTATAAGTTCATTATAAATTTCTAAAACACTTAAAAAATCTTTTTCACAGGTAATATATAAATTTAATATTATAGTTCTTGCTTGTTTAATTAATAAATCTAATTTAGCTTCTGTTAAATTAGGATCAATAGTTACAATAATTGGATATTCACTTTTATCAATTTTAAAAACTTGTTTTAATATTTCTACTAATTTTAAATTAATTTTTTTATTATTATTAATCATATTTTGAATCCTCGCTATATATTCTCTAAAAATAGGAGCATTTCCTTTAAATATTTGAGTAAAAGCACCTTCCTCATCACATTTATTTCCAACATCATAACTTTGAAGAGATATATCACTAAATCTAGTAGCTAATGGAAGATCTGAAAAAGAACTGGTAGTATTTGGTTTTCCAGTAAAAGCTTTATATAATAAATTAATAGCTTCTTGATATTCTTTTTTAGCTTCATTTGATAAAGAACTAATAAATTGACCAGTTTGATAATCAAAATTATCTTTATAAAGTGCTTCTAATTCAGGAATACCAGGTTCTTGATATAAATTTTTACCTTCTTCTTCTCTAAAAAAAGAACATAAATTAGGATTAATAGTATATGATTTTTTTGAAGGGTCATAATTATTTTGATTTATTAAAGCTAAAATTCTTTTTCCACATAAACTATGAGATGATAAAGATATAGAAATAGGTTCATTACCTAATAATAAATCTTTATTTTCTAATTCAATCTTAGCATCTTCATTTTCTTGATCTTCACTTTCTTCTTTACCTATATTATCTTCTGATTCATTAATTTCTCTTTGTCTTTCCATTTCTTCTTTTCTTTTTTCTTTAGCTTCAACTTCATCAAGTATAGTAACTATGGGACGAATAGTTGTAGCAATGGCAGCAAATAACATATTAATTTTAATATAAAATTTAGAAATACCAATACACATTCTTTTTTTTTCTGTACCATTTTCTACATCCAAATTATTTAAATCATTTTTATCCAAATAAAGCAAACTTTCTTTAGTCAATTTATTAATAGGTTTTCCCTTTTTTAAATATTGATCAAGGAATATTATACTTCTCCAATTAAGAGACTGATTAATAACTTCTGAAGTTAATATAACTAAATCATTACAATTTTCTGGTTCTCTTAAACCAATTAAATCTTGAAAATTTTGAGTTAAAATATACTTAGCAGCTATATCATTTATAGTTTTTTTAAGAACTTTCTCATGATCTAATTTTAAATTTGATGTTTGATTTCCCATATAATAAATAATTATAAAATAAAATTGAAATAAAAATATATAATCTAATTTAAATTATGTCTGAGGTAAAAATTTCCTCTACTCTTAATGAAACAAAAAAAAATAAAAAAAAAGTGAGTTATGCACATCTTTGGGATCAATTTGATAAAGAATATACAGATAATAATAATTTAGAATGTATATATAGACAAGAAGGAGAGAGAGAAATATGTGACTATTGTAAAAGAAGATTAGAAATTTCTGATGAAGGATTTTTAACTTGTAAAAATGAAAATTGTGGCATTATTTATAAAGATTCTCTTGATAATACTGCTGAATGGAGATATTATGGTGTAGAAGATAATAATAATTCTGATCCAACAAGATGTGGTATGCCTATTAATCCCCTATTAAAAGAATCTTCATTTGGTTGTAAAGTAATTTGTTCAACTACTTGTTCTTATGAAATGAAAAAAATTAGAAGATATACAGAATGGCAATCTATGCCTTATAGAGAAAAATCACAATATGATGAATTTCAAAGAATTCAGATTATTGCACATAATGCTGGTCTTCCCAAATTAATTATTGACGATGCTATTAGATATCATAAAAACATATCTGAAGCAAAAACATTTCGAGGTTTAAATAGAGATGGAATAATAGCAGCTTCTATTTATGTTGCCTGTAGGGTTAATATGTATCCTAGAACAGCAAAAGAGATAGCTTCAATATTTTATTTAGATAATACTAGTGCTACCAAAGGTTGTAAAAATGCTTTATCTATTATTAATGGTTTAGAATTTAATATGGAAAATAATGAAAAAATATCTTTAGGAAAAACTACTCCAATATCTTTTATTGATCGTTATTGTAGTAAATTAGGAATAAATGGAGAACTTACCAATCTTTGTAAATTTATAGCAATGAGAATTGAAAAAAATAATTTAATTCCTGAAAATACACCACATTCTATTGCTGCAGGTATAATTTATTTTATATCAGATATTTGTAATTTAAATATTAATAAAAAAAGTATTAGCTCTATTAGTGAAATTAGTGAAGTTACTATTAATAAATGTTTTAAAAAATTAGAGAATAAACAGGAAGAACTTATTCCAGCAAAAATTTTAGAAAAATATACCTTAAAATCATAATTAAAATATATTAATATAAATTACATGTCTATCCCCAAATTAATTTTTATTGTGCCCTATCGCGCACGAAAACCTCAAAAAACTCATTTTTCTATCTATATGAAATATATTTTAGAAGATTATAATAGTAATGATTGTAAAATATTTTTTGTTCATCAAATGGATAATAGATCTTTTAATAGAGGAGCAATGAAAAATATAGGATTTTTAGTTAGTAAAAATTTATATCCTAATGATTATAAAAATATAACTTTTATTTTTAATGATATAGATACAATTCCATGTGAAAAAAATATACTTAATTATGAAACAATAAAAGGTACTGTTAAACATTTTTATGGATTTAAATTTGCTTTAGGAGGAATTTTTTCTATTAATGGCCTTGATTTTGAAAAATGTAATGGTTTCCCTAACTTTTGGGGTTGGGGACTTGAAGATAATGTTATGAATAAAAGAGTTATTAATAATAATATAAATATTGACAGATCTCAATTTTTTACTATTGGTAACATTGAAATTATGCAACAACTTGATAAACCTTTTAGATTAATTAATGATAGAGAAACTACTGCTCAAACTACTAATGAAGGACTTAAAGATATTAAAAATCTTCAATATAAAATAGAAGATGAAATGATACAAGTAAGTAAATTTAATACTGCTTATGAATTTAATACCAAAGAATTTTATAGTAGAGACATCTCAGTTCCTGGCGCTCAAAGATCTCTTATTAATGTCTTAACAAAAAAAGAAAATAATAAATATACACAAAATTTATTTAATAATAACATTAAACAAAATAATTTAAATATGTGGAAAATGTATTAATAATGAAAGATTATTATACAATTTTAGAAGTTAATCGTAATGCATCTATTGATGAAATAAAAAAACAATATAAAATATTAGCAAGAAAATATCATCCTGATAAAGGGGGTGATGAAAATAAATTTAAAGAAATATCTGAAGCATTTCAAATTCTCTCTAATCCACAAAAAAAATCTGAATATGATAATCCTTTTAAAAATCGTATTGTATCACCTGTACATGATTTATTTTCTCAAGCTTTTATGAGTCAAATGTTTCAAACTCAATCTCATTCACAATCATTCAGTATTAATGATTTATTTGGAAATATGAATATTAATTCTAATAATAGTTTCCCTAATTTTAAACAAACAATTATTAGTAATAATATAAAAAAAGAAATTACTAAAGAAAATATAAATGGTAAAATTAGAACTACAATTACAGAGACTAATCTATCTACTGGACAAAGAAAAAAAACTATTATTGAACAGTAACAACTTTGGCTAAATTTCTTGGTTTATCAGGATTTATACCTTTTAATAAAGATAATTCAAAAGCTAAATATTGAAAAAATAAAATAAATAATATCTCTACATATTCACTTGTTTCTGCCTTAAAAATTAATATATCTTTATTTTTTTCTATTTCAATATTTTCTATATCGGTTATCACTATACAAAATCCATTTCTCGCCCTTATTTCATGTAAACAATTCAACATTTCATCTTTATTTATCTTATCTATTAATAATATACAAACTATATTATTTTCTATTAAAGCTAATGGTCCATGTTTTAATGCACCTCCTGAAAAACCTTCAGCATGTATATATGAAATCTCTTTAATTTTTAAAGCACCTTCATTTGCTAATGGAAACATATTATTTTTTCCTAAAATAAATAGGCTATTTGTATTATTTATTTTTAATTTATCTAAAATAATTTGTGCTATATTTTTAATATCCACTAATTTTTCTGGTAATAACATTTTTTCAACTAAGTTTGGTAAATTTCTTAAACTATTTATCTTATTCTCTATTTTTGGGAAATTTATTCCTACTTTTTCTTGATAAATAAACATTGCTAATAAACTATGAGCTACTAACATTGACGTAAATGCTTTTGTTGATGCTACACCAACCTCTTTTCCTGCATTTAAATATATACCAGCATCAACTTCTAATGCTATTAATGAATTAACAACATTTATTATCCCTATCATTAAACAATTATTTTTTTTACAAATACTTATATTCTTATATAAATCTCTTGTTTCACCTGATTGACTTGTTAAAATAACAATTGTTTTTCCTTTTGGAATATCTTTCTCCACAAATTCAGCTCCATCTATTACTTGAATTGAATTTACATCTAATATTTCTTTTAAATAATTTTTAGCTATTTGAGAAGCATATAAACTTGTTCCACAACCTAATAAAACTATATTTTCTACATTTCTTAGTGTATCCCTATATTTACATAAACCTCCTAACATAACTATATTATTTTTTATTCTTGCCCCATGATTTGTTACATTTAATAATGATTCAGACTGTTCAAATATCTCTTTTTCAGTCCAATATTTAAATCCCATGAGAGAATTAGATTTATTTTGTGATTTATAATTTGTAAAATCTTTATAACTTATTATTTTAAATATATTATTTTTTTCTAATAATAATACTCCTTCATTTGTTAATTTATAAATTTCATCATCTCTTATTTTAATATAATTATTTACTAAGTTATTTAATCCTGATTCTTCTGAACAAGCTATTATATATTTATTATTTTCTCCTATTATTAAAGGACTTCCTTTTTTAACCAAAAATACAGATTTATTAGGCACATAAATAATACCTAATCCATATGTTCCTTTTAATCTTAAAATAGCTAATTTTATACTAATTTCAATACTATGACCTAAATTGCATAAGTAATATTCTATTAGTTTAACTATTACTTCACTATCAGTTTCACTATTAAATTTTAAACCTTTTTCCAATAAAAAAGTTTTTAATTCCATAAAATTTTCTATTATTCCATTATGAACTAATGCTATATCCATATTAGTACTATAATGTGGATGACAATTTTTTTCAGATATACCACCATGTGTTGCCCATCTTGTATGAGCTATCGCAACTTTACTTTTATCATTAATTTCTAAAACTTTATTTTTCAAATCTTTCATAGAATGTAAATTATAATTTGTTACTGATTTTAATATTGATAAAGTATTGTCTCTATTAATATATCCTATACCTGCAGAATCATATCCTCTATTTTGTAATTGTAATAAACAATCATAAATATCTAATAAAATATTATCTTCTTCTTTAGTTAATAAAATTGTAATTCCACACATAATATAAAATATTTTTATTTTTTAATTTATTTTATAATTTATTTCATAAATTAAAATCCATCATCTCCAAATTCAAAAGCATCATCTGGATTATCATCTTTAGTTGCCAAACTATAATCACTAACTACCTTCTCAAAGAAATTTGTTTTCCCTTCTAAACTTATCATTTCCATCCAATCAAAAGGATTACTTGTATTAAAGATTTTATCTCCTCCCAATTGTACCGATAGTCTATCTGCCACAAATTCTATATATTTACTCATTAATTCCATATTCATACCAATCAATCTACATGGTAAAGCATCACAAATAAATTCTTTTTCAATATTAACTGCTTCTTCTATAATTTCTATTACTTTAGATGTTTTTAGTTTTTTTTCTAATTTATTATATAATAATACAGCAAACTCAGTGTGTAAAGCTTCATCTCTTGCTATTAATTCATTTGAAAATGTTAGCCCTGGCATTAAACCTCTTTTCTTAAGCCAATAAATAGAACAAAATGCCCCCGAAAAGAATATACCTTCTACACATGCAAATGCAATTAATCTTGTAGCAAAATTTGATTTTTTATCATTTATCCATTTAATAGCCCAATCACCCTTTTTTCTAATACAATCAAAATTATCTAATCCCTTAAATAATTTCATTTTTTCTTTTTCATCTTTAATATATGTATCTATTATTAAAGAATAGGTTTCACTATGAATAGTTTCCATTGCTATCTGAAAAGCATAAAATGCTTTTGCCTCAGCCATTTGAACTTCTGACATAAATCTCATACCTAAATTTTCTAATACTATTCCGTCACTTGCCGCGAAAAATGCTAATATCATAGATATAAAATGTCTTTCATCATCTGTGAGACCATTCCAATCATTTAAATCTTTAGATAAATTAATTTCTTCAGGTCGCCAAAATAAATCTACTTGTTTTTTATACATTTTAAAAATTTTTTTGTCTTCTACAGGAAACAAAACATAACGATCTACACTTTCTTTCAGTAATGGTTCAATATGATTTTTGTTCATTCTAAATATTATATGTTTATATTTTTAAATTTTTTACAATTTTTATTTAAAAAATAATAAAATAAAAATATAAATAGATGACTGATTTATTTAATCACGATAATCACTTTTTTAATCAAAAATTTAATAAAATTAATTTAGAAAATAATATTTTAAAAACCGGTGGAACAAAATTAAAAGATCTCCAAATTATAAAATCCAAACAAATTAAGGCTTTAGAAACTATCTTAAATAATTTATCTGAATCTGATTTATCTAATTTAAATTCTAGTGAATTAGAAGATATATATCAAGATCAAAGAGAGATTTTAAATGAAATACAATCTCTCAAAAATTTTATTCAATAATCTTTAATTCTCTTTTAAATTTTCTTTTCTTTTATTATAATAATGAATTTATTAACTAATAAATATGTACTCTATTTTGTAGCTTTTCTTTCAATAATTAATATTCTATCCTATTTCTTTGAATCTAAATTTGGAGCTATTGGATTTTTTGCTTTAGTTGCTTTTCTTATGTTTTATTTTACCTCTAATCTAATAATTGTTTTAGGAGTTTCATTATTAGCAACTAATTTACTTGGAGTTTTAGCAGAACTTTTTACTCCTGTCCATTTATTTAATAATAAAAATAAAAAAGAAAATTTTGAAAATCTTACTGAGGAAGAAAAAGAAAGAAATCAAGAAAATAATGCAAAAATTAAAGAATTACAAAATAAATTTGGTAGTACATCATCTAAAATTTCAGGAATTGCAAACACTCCACCTAAACCAAAAGGTGACTGGAAAGCTGCACAAGCTAACTATTCTGAACAAATGCCGGAAAATATGACGAATATGGATGATACAGCTATTGATATGTCAAAAAAAGCTGATGATTTCAAAAAAAATCAAGATGTTAATGATTTTCTACAAAGTAATATAACTTCAAAAAATCTTGAAAATATTCAACAAAAAACTACTGCTCTTTTAAATGAACAAAATAAAATGATGCAACAAATCTCTGATCTTGGGCCTATTCTCAATGAATCCTTAGCAGCTATTGGTAATGTAACTACCGGTAATATTGGAGGTACTATTTCTACTTTAACAAAAAATCTTGATTCTTTATGGGAAAAATATCCTGAGGCTTTTCCCAAAGATTACACTGAAAGAAAAGGCAATATGAATCAAAAAATAAAAGATATTCAAGAGATTAATAGTAAAATTAAAGATTATACTGATAAAAACCCTAATGCTAAATCAGCTGTTGATAATATCGCTAAAAGTATGGGAATGCAAAATTAATTTCTATCTTTAAATTCTTTTTATTTAATATATTTTTATTAATATATATTAAATAAAAATGGCTCGTAAATGTCCACCCGGTGTTATTTGTCTTGAAAATTTTTCCTTTATTCTTTTAATTCTAATTATTTGTTTTTTAATATACATATTTTATAATTCACAGAATAATTTTAATAAACCTATTATCATTAAAGATAATATACCTTCTCAATATCCTACTAATCCTCTTACCTCATTTGGTTTTTCTACACAAAATGATGTTCTGTTAAATCCTTATCTACCACCTCTTAAAAATGATAATATTTTTTCTAATGTTGTTTGGAATAATCCCTCTGTTCCACCTATCCCTATTAATATATCCACTCAAAATATTGATTCTAATTATAGACAAGTTGGAATTCTTACTAGAATTACCGGTCCTGAAAATATTTTACCTCTTATGGGAAGACCTCTCATGACCAATAGAGATAAATGGAATTTTTATACAATGACTGATAAAAATAATATGATTAAATTACCTGTCTCTCATAAAAGTAAATCTTGTACCAGCGAATACGGCTGTGATAATATTTATAATGGAGATACTGTTTATGTTCAAGGTTATAATGATGCTTTTAAAGCTACTATTTATGATAATGATACTATGAGATATATTCCTTTTTTATAAATTATTCTAACTTATTTTTCCTATTTACTTCCCTCTGCTTTTTTTTCTCAATTTATCCTATCATTTTATATGGAGCTTACAATATCTTGAGCTTCCAATATCTTTTTAATCATAACGAGGTACTCCTCAGCTTTCTCTTCTGATAACCTAACTTCAGATGCCTTTTCAGACCATAATAATAACAATAAATAATCTTCATATACTTTAATTTCTGGATCTTCAGTTTCTTTTGTATAAGAATTTATTAAATTCATTGCTTTCTGCTTATATTCCGCTGTCATATTCATTGTTAACTCTGATATTGCTATTAATTCTGTTTGTTTATCTTTACTTACTTTACTTTCAATTAATGCTTTGTTATTTTTCAAAAATTCTCCTAATTTATCTGTTGAGATCATTTTGCCTTTTTCTGCTAACTTCTTTGCTTCGCGCGTTATTAATATTTGTCTTGTTTCTCCCATCTTTCTTGCTG
>Ga0180434_10002148_pt1 | contig 27012 bp, 20 predicted proteins | sample SS_ome_7_FD_132453 | JGI IMG/M metagenome (GOLD analysis project Ga0180434, IMG submission 132453) | Hypersaline lake sediment archaeal communities from the Salton Sea, California, USA - SS_1_D_2 metaG | ecosystem: Environmental > Aquatic > Non-marine Saline and Alkaline > Hypersaline >... | reverse complement strand
TACTGATCACAGTTGCTCTAGTACACGTCCAAAACTCTGAAACTATAACAGCAAGTTAGCACGAAAGGGACACAATGACAAACGCTTTTTTGACACAAAATGACCAAAGTTACATTTTGTTCGAACGTAAATTCTTGCATAGTTACCTAGTGTGTGCGATTAACATATTTTGGGCCATCCGACAGGGCCATTTACTGTATTTGGAGGCCTGAAACATTTGGCCTCGAATTTAGAAGGGGCCGATATCATAGCGATTAAAAAACGTAGCCTCATGGGCTGGATTCGATCCAGCCAAGGCTCCTTAGTTTGTTATGAATTGGATGATCAATCTTGAAAAAGGTGGGGCAGATAGAGCGGGTAAAACGATTGCGTGGCGACTATGAATCTACTCAGTGGCAGGCACCTGGCGTTGCTCGGGCGAAATGCAGAATGATTTTAGGCAACACTTATCAAACTGCCCACGTCTGTTAACAAGAATGCCGTCCGAAAGGCAATCGACCACATCAGACAAACCAAGTGCCAGTCATACGAGAGAAAAGTAGGCGACTCAAATGTCTTGGCGGGATTGCTATTAAGACATAAAGGCAGTCGCCCGAGGCCATTTATAAAAGGGCGTATCGAGATAAACGGCCTGGAATTTTGACAATTAGGAATGCCGCAATGACGGTCCAAATCGTTCGGGTCTATTGTTTGTGGTGGCAACCCGCAATACAATGGTTCTCGTCTAAGGAAGGTTTTATACATAGCAGTTTTTAGTCCTTTAACTCTTGCAGGCAATGTCCGTTCCGCCCCCCCTACTTTTTTTTCGGGATATCGATGTTTGGCAGACAAGCGGGTCGTGTGGTTGAGTGCTTTTCGTACTTTGGGTTTCTTCTGGTCTGGTTTATCTTTGGCTGCGGTCGTCCGGCAGGCGATTTGGTAGTCTCCGCCGAGGAGGACGCCGCTACGTCCGTTTCCCGATTTGACGATGGGATCGATCGGTTATCTCACATTGGTTCGACCGGTTGCCGTGACTGCCACACGCGTTTTCACGAGCTCTGGGCGACCTCACACCATGGCCTAGCCATGCAGCCTTTCACGGAGCGGCTGGCCAAGGAAAATCTCGAGGCGCTGGATAATGGTATCAGAATTGGCGAGAACGATTATCTTGTGGAAATTGAAGCGGGCGAAGCCCGTATGCTTGAACGTGGTCCTGGGGGAGAAAAGGCTTACAAAATCAAATATGCTCTTGGCGGGAAAAATGTTTACTACTTTCTGACCTCTGCCGAGCGTGGTCGGCTACAGGTTCTGCCTGTGGCCTATGATGTCCAATGCAAGGAGTGGTATGACACGACAGCGAGTGCCGTGCGTCACTTTGTAGGCCGTCCTGACCAGGCCCTCAGTTGGCGAGACCGAGAGCTAACTTTTAACACCTCATGCTACAATTGCCATGTCAGCCAGCTTTCAACCAACTATGATCCGAAAACCGACAGCTATAGAACTGTCTGGAGTGAGCCGGGGATCAATTGTGAGACGTGTCATGGTTCAGCGGTCGAACATATTCGCGTTTGCCGCCAGGCTCAAGAAGAGGGTGCAACGCCAGCGGATTTGAAACTTAGGGTCGTTACACAAGAACGAGGTTTTTCGTCTGAGCAAGTTAACGCTTCCTGTGCACCATGTCACTCAAAAATGGTACCACTTTCGAAAAACTTTCAACCTGGTGATTGCTACTTTGATCATTTCGATCTCGTATGTCTCGAACACCCGGACTTCTATCCGGACGGTCGAGATTTGGGAGAAAACTATACTTACACGTCTTGGTTGATGAGTCCTTGCGTTAAAGCTGGTCAGCTTGACTGCCTGCATTGCCACACTTCCAGTGGGCGTTACCGACACAAGGACAATCCGAATAAATCTTGTTTGCCTTGCCACAAAGATCGGGTTGAAAACGTTGCTTCACATTCACACCATCCGGCCGACAGTCTGGGCTCACGCTGTATTACATGTCACATGCCTATGACGGAGTTTGCGCGTATGCGTCGGAGTGACCATTCAATGTTGCCGCCGACTCCAGCCGTAACCTGCAGCTTCAAATCGCCAAATGCCTGCAACATTTGCCATAATGATCAGGATGCTGTGTGGGCCGACGAATTTGTTCGTAAGTGGCACGAAGATGACTATCAGTCTTCGGTGATCCACAGAGCGACCCTGGTAGACGCGGCACGCAGGCGGGACTGGTCGTGGCTTGGAGATATGCTTGACTACATCAAGAATGAGGATAGCGATGAAGTAACCACCACCTCACTTATTAGGCTGATGGAACGTTATCCCCGGACAGGTTCGGAGATTGAAAAGGTCCGACGTGTGATGATTAGTAGTTTGAGAAACGATCCGTCGCCGCTGGTTCGTGCGGCGGTGGTAGTTGCGATGTCGAATAATCTTGATCGGCCGTATATCGAAGCCCTGTTGCCCTCACTACGCGACGAGTCTAGGTTAGTCAGAATCCGAGCAGCGTCTTCGCTGGCGGTGGTTCCGGTCGAGCTTTTGCCGAGGAATGTTCGCAGAGATTTGGATCGCGCGATTGGCGAGTTTGAAAATGCGATGCGGGTTCGACCCGACGATGCGGCTTCCCATCACGATCTTGGCAATTATCACATGGGGCGCCGTCAGTTTTCCAAGGCGGTGGAAGCCTTTGAACGTTCGATTTTTCTCGATCCTCGGAATATCCAGCCCATGGTAAATGTGTCGATGGCCTACGGTGCATTGGGTGAAAAAAACGAGGCCGAAGTGATACTCCGTCGAGCCTTGGATATACAGCCCGGCAGTGCCGCAGTGAATTTTAACCTGGGGCTGCTGTTGGGCGAATTGGGGCGCAATGACGAGGCCGAGGAGTCGCTACGTAGGGCGGTTAAAGCCGATGATAAGCTGCCGGCCGCAGCATTTAACCTGGGGGTTATCTTAGCTGATAAGAGGCTGGACGAATCGATACGTTGGTGTGAAAGGGCGGTCAATCTTGCGCCTGAAAATGCCGAGTATGCTTATACTTTGGCCTTCTATCGCAATAGGAAGGGCGACGAAAGAGGGGCCGTAGAGGCGCTGATTGCCGCAATCAAACGCCGGGCTGTCAGCGCAGAAGTCTACGGCCTTTTAGGATTGATATACCAGAGGAATAAAGAGATGGCCAAGGCGGTCCAGACATATCGTTGTGCTGCGGCAGATGCTAAACTAGCGCCGATCGAACGTCGCCACTTTGGTGCGATGGCTTTGCGTTTGGAGTCAGACTAACCGGCGTTGGGGACTCAGTGTGTTGCGGCAGGACGATTGGCCTGTTTTTTTGGGTAAATTACCAACCAGACTGACGCTTCACAAGTCGTATGCCACCGAATGTTTGCCATACCTACGGGTGAACCGACTGATTAAATCGGTTCTCGGCACTAAAGTCGTTGGTCGCTGGAAATTGCTACTTGGGTTTTTGCCGCTTAATTTCAATTGGTCCCAAGTTCGGCTCTGGTTGGCCACCCAGGGTGCGGTTAATCGACTCAAACGTGAATGTGTTATCATCGATCGGCGTGATTATGTCTGTGGATGATGTTTGTCTGCCATTATGTACAAATCCACGCGATTGAATTACCCAGCTATCGCCGTCTTTGACCCAAATTGCCTTTGCAAAGCTGCCATCGGAATTGAACAGCCACGAACAGATCGCCTCGGCAATCGGATCCCAGCCGATGCGTTGGGTTCCGGAACGAGTTTCATCATGGGTCATTTTGATGACATGTCTCCGGACCAAATAGTTCTTGTTTACACTCCAGCTGAATGTGACATCGGCCGATTCGATTTGAGGTGAAATACCGCCATATGACCAATGTCCAACAAGCCACCCTAGATCGGCTAGCTTATCGTGGTGTGAGTCGACAAATTTAATGTTTTCGTAGACACTGTCCATCAGCCAACGGTTGCCTTCTTTAACGAGCAGAGCTGAGTAGGTACACTTTGGTGCTGGGCCAGCAGGGGCCGGCTCTACCTCAGAAACGCCGCGAACGATTGCAACGTCTGGGCGAATGAAACGAATGCTTTCTCTGGTGGGCTTAAGTTTCTGGCCTGGGTTCATCGTGAAATGCCTTGCAAACTCTTTTTCGATGGCGGCTCGTCCCTTAACGTGTTGTCCGTTGGCATTGAAAAATTCGCCGTTTTCGGTGAAGTGTTTGGCGACTTCTTTGGCGTTGCCCTCGGCAAAGGCTTTAACATACGATTGCCCGGCTTTTTCGATAGCCTTTTTGTCGTCTGCGTGGGGGTCTTCTTTATCCGCTGCCAAAAGCGGGCACACTGTAACCAGCAGGAATATCGACAATGCCGATGAAAGGTATGTGAGTCGTCTCATTCGATTACACTCCTTGCAAAAAGCGAACCGTTTTACCGGTATTACTGGGATTTTCACCTCTAGGAAACGTAGCACACGGAGATGACCGTCGTCAAGAAACTTGTCATTGTTGGTGGCGATTGCCATGGATTAGCGTTGTCCGCTGGCTTGAGCTTGTCTCAGAGATGTCGGTTGATGGACAGATTTACTGCTGGAAATCAGAGCCTTGGCTGATGTGGCGACCAACCATGATCCGGTTCTCGGTTTCTGCCCGACAAACCATGATTTTCGTTGGAAGCCCTACGTTCATCCACTTCGCCAGAGTCGGTCAAATCTGGAAAGCCATGCCTTGTTCGGTCTGGGGTTGAGGGCGCCCAAGACAGCTGGGTTTTAGGGATTTGATTTTTTTTCTAATAAAAGGTAGTGTCAATTAGCGCAGAGTATCATAAAAATGCGAAGGTTCTTTTTCCCGTATTTTTGGTAGTCGCAAGAGAGCAAGGAGTAAATAGGAATGCGCCGTTCAAATTCAATTATGGTTGGTTTTGCGTTGCTATTTGCGGTTATCTTTGGTTCGTCTGAAGTTGCTTTTGGGCAGTATTTGCCGGGTAGTTATGGATACTACATGAATTGGGGCGCCTATCCCGCGATGAACGCAACTGCAATGAGCCGTACGGTCTACAGCCAGAAAGCGGCTTCTGAGCGTCAGAGCCTTGCCCAGGTCCAAAGGCAGCACGCTGCCCAAAACAAGTTTCTCTTGAGCCAGTCACGTTCGCGGCAGGCCTACTCGGCTCAGAACACACGGGCGGCTTCCGAAGCATGGATCAGATCCAATCAGCCTCGTCGGAGCACAGTGTATGTTGAGCCTAGTCCGGCGGCCGCACGATCGCCCTCTGTTGTATTGCCTATTCCAGACTTGAAAGCTCAACAATCGGATAAACCTTCCGAAAAGCTTGACGAACCGAGCGGCAGTGGCATAAACTGGCCATCGCTTTTGAGGAAAAGTACGTGCAGGACCCCGCGAGTAAGCATTGAGACGATTATGGCGAAGGCGGAGCCCAACGGGTTGGGCCTTACAAAAAGCGACTATCGCGCAGTGGTCATGGCGGTCAATCGTATGAAAGGTTTGCTTGAAGGCATGGCCGAAAATCTCAATGCGGCAGAATATATCGCTCTGGTCAACTATCTGGACAGGTTGACCGATGAAGCCAAGGCTGCTGTGAAAAAATAGCTGCGACGTGGTCCGGTATCCTGGTCAGTCTGGATGAGCCCTGAATGTTAGCTGTCGACAGTGCGTATCTGAATCGGTTGCTCTTCACCATCGATCGAGGTATGAGCCACTCGGAATGGCAGTGAAAGTTGTATTCCTTGTTCTTCGAATGCACGTAGTATTTGCAGGTTTACTTTCTCGCCGAACTCCAAAAATTTCCAGTATTTCGGTGGCTTATACCAGTAGATCATACGAATAATGAACGCCGTTGGGGCAAAGTCCATGAAGAAGACCCGAGGTGGAAATTCGATATCCATCACCTCAGGGCTCTGGAGTGCTTCCCGGATAATTGAAATCGCTTTTTCTAGACTTTCTCGTGGTGTGTCAAGCGGAACGTGTATATCTGTTAGCCTGCGGATGTGCGGTCGCTGACCGACGTTTTCAATGTCGCCACGGGAAAGCTGATCGTTTGGGATTGTTATCTGGTGGCCTGTTAGCAAGCGGACTGTTGTGGACCGCAAACCGATATCCTCGACCACACCATCATACTTGCCAAGTATGATTCTTTCGCCGACCCTAAAAGGCTTATCGGCCATGAGCATCATAGTTCCAAATAGCGTTTTCAGTGTGTCCTGTGCTCCAAGCGCTACAGCAACACCACCGATTCCGGCACTTGCCAGCAGTGTCGCAACTGGGATGCCGAGATATTGGCCTCCTACGAGAAAGAGTACTATCGCCGCTGTGAAGCTGCTGAGTTTAGAGACGATGCGAACCAATTGGGCGTTTAGTCCTTGAGGATTGATTCGAGGGGAGTTGATAATGCTTTCGGCGATCCGGTTGCTTAGTCCAAAAATAACGACCAGTGCTGCAAAAAGTGCCGTGGCGATTGTACAGAAGCGTATCACGTAAAGGGGGTTGCCCCTGATGGTCAGATAGTCTTGCGAGAAGTTTTTCAAGACCAAGGGAGCTATCATCGCAGCAATCGGGAAAAGGATCGTTAGCCAGTAAAGTCTTAAACCCTTTTCTCGCCAGTTTTGGGTGAAGTGTGTTTGAAGCCGATAGGCTGTCGCCATGAAGACGATTGTTATCGGCAGTGCCAAGATGATGCCGATCAATTTCCAAGCAGGTAGGCCGAGTATTTGTCCTCGCTGAAGTCGCTCCGGCAACATTGATACGATTTTTGCTAGCCTTCGGTCACCCGGTGCTGAGACGTACCAATCATGAATATTCTCAGATACTTCTGGGCCTTCGGTCCTATATGTTCGTGGCTTAATTTCTTTGAAGTAGGACACAGCCCGGTCGACCGTGCCGGGCGAAAAAAGGTATTCATGGCGTTGAGGTCCCTGTTCAACTCTTGCTATAGTTATCCGGGTACCTGGTATACGCCATTGTGTAAACTTTTCCGGGCCACCAGCCGCCCTGATCTCTTCGGTGTCTGGTATTTGATCCCAAGGCGGGAGTTCTTCTCGGTCTATTATTTCCTTAAGACATGCGGCGACCTCGCCGGCTCGGAATCTGCGAGCAAAGGCTGGAAGCTCGCTTACGTCGAGACAATCTAGGATTCGTGTGCTAAGCTGAGCATGTTCGGGCGCATATCGGTCGAAATACTGGTACTCTTGTATCAGTTCGTGAAGTTCGTTGCAGGCGTCAATAAAGGTTTTCAGAGTGTCGCGTGGGCTGGATGTGTCGGCCGCTTTGATTTCCTTGCGAGCCTCTTCTGCAAAAGAAGAATTTGAAGAGTCGGCAGCACAAACGAAAAGCACGGCAATCGCGGCGATAGTGAGCCACCATGGTCGATGTTCTGCAAGGCATCTGGATTGGCAGGCAGAGCGTTGACGAGTTGCGTGATTTTCCATACTCGCGGTCTCCAAAATTCGCGATGGACGCTGACTAACGTTCAGACAACATAACCCGAGGCCAAATCCAGCGCAGAAAAATGCCACGGCCATGCTATTGATCAGGTCGGAGGTAATGTCGGCCTGCTTTACGAACTGTGGTTGGAACATTACATTTTCGCCAATCGGTATGACCACTTCAGGCGATTCGGACACCGATTACGGTGAAGCAGGCCATTTGTCAACGACCGGTTATCGAGGGCTTGCCCGTTGCGATTTGATCCGGGGGCTGACGGACGCTACCTAGGGCGGTTCGCAGGACGTTGTATGCCGAGCTTTTTCATGCGGTAGCGGAGGGTGCTGGGTTTTAGGCCCAACCGTTCTGCCGAATTACCTGTTCCCTTGATCCTCCAGTTGCAGTCCTCGAGGATGTTTACAATATGGGAACGGTCTATGTCGTCCAAGTTACAGGAGGGCGAGTCTGGCTTGTAGGCTTGAGACGGTTTGGCAAGCGCTCCATCGAGTGTGAGCATAGAGCCGGATGACAGGATCAGTGATCGTTCTACAACGTTTTCGAGTTCACGGATGTTGCCCGGCCAGTTGTAAACGACAAGCGAGTCCATTACATGTTTTGGGATCTTGTTTATGTTCTTCCCGAGCCGGCGTTGTTTTTTTTCGATGAAGTGCCAGACAAGCAGGGGGATGTCTTCACGTCGCGAGGAAAGGGGGGGAATCTCGACCGGGAAAACGGCAAGTCTATAGTAGAGATCAGCGCGGAAATTGCCTTCTTCCATGGCCAACTGAACGTCTCGATTTGTGGCAGTTATCACCCGGACATCCACCTTGATAGTGTCGGTGGCACCGACCCTCTCGAATTCTCCCTCCTGTAGAACCCGAAGCAGTTTTGTCTGTACGGATGGGTCAAGTTCTCCGATTTCGTCCAGGAAGATGGTTCCGCCATCGGCCAGTTCAAAACGCCCCATCTTGTTAGCAAGTGCCCCAGTAAACGCCCCTTTTACATGTCCAAACAGCTCACTTTCGATCAGGCTACTTGGAAGGGAGGCACAGTTTACCTTTACCATCGGACGCTTATTTCGGGCGCTTTGGCTGTGTATCGCACGCGCAAACAACTCCTTACCGGTGCCCGTTTCGCCAAGCAACAGCACGTTGGCGTCGGTTCCGGCGACGTGATCGACTTTATCCAGGGCAAGTTGAAGGACTTCGCTCTGGCCGACGATCTCTTTATATCCTCGGTTCGTACTAATTTCCTCGCAGAGGTAAGCGTTTTCTTCTTGGAGACGATCCTTCAGCTGTTTTATCTCCCGGAGTGCCTTATGGAGCTTCTGTTCGTTCTGCCTTTTATCGGTGATGTCCTCAATACAGACGAGAACCTGACGCCCATCGGAAAGATTTGATAGCGAAGCCGATATCACCAGATGCTTTTCGTAGGACGTAACTGAGTTTCCTAGCGTTATACTGGCCTGTATCTGGCGTTGTCCTTGGCCGGTCTCGAAAGTTTTGGCGACAGCGTTACGTACGGGACAATTTTCGCAATCCTGGCCTAGCCCGCACCCATTCGGATGGGCCAACGAGTTGACACACCGGATCGCGTTGCCGAAACGTAAGCCTTTTAGCTCTTCGGATGATGCGGCAAAGGTTGCTTCTGCAGCCAGATTCATCTCGCGGATTCGCCGATCCCGACCCAGCAGCAGCATCGCGACAGGTGCGTTCTGAAAGAATGCGACAAACGTTGCTAATCGTTCTTTTGTCGCCTGTTCAGCGTGCGTGCATTCTCCATCGCAGGTTGACGCCATTGTTACCGCCCTTCCTGTGATTTTCAAACCACCGGTGATTGTCCCAATACCTACCCCCAGTCGGGGATGCGTAAACCGGCCCTAGTATAACATGAGGGGGCAGTGCAGGCAACATTTTGCCCCCTGGGCAGTATTCCGTCCCGCGATCAGGTAACTGGGGCTGTGGCATTTGTTTGTGGATTGTCTGAACGGCCTACTGAGATGGGACTTAGAACCATTATTGGCCTTTCTAAACAATTTGGAACGGAACCTGCGTATCGACCTTGCACTTGGGGCATGTGGGTTGTTCCCGCGAGTGTTAGCTTTCGAGTGGCCTATACTCCTAAGGATAGCGGGAGTGGCAGATGTTAGTTTTGAGCAGGAAAGAGGGCGAGAGAATCGTAATTGAATTGGAGATCGCGATGGACGTGTTCGGCGTCTATAGAGGCAAGGTTATTTTTGGCCCCGCCGGAGATTCTCATTCACCGAGAGGAGGTTTTGCGATTGGTCGGGCGAGAAAAGATGCCGCACTGCGGTGAGCATTTGCCCGAGAGGTTAGGGACGTTGCATGATCGCGATGACTACTACACTTTCCACTTGAAACAATCGAGGACGATCGTGGACATGCGGATAACTAGAACGTCAGACGTTCACGAGGTAGTGTTTCACGTTGATGGACAACTTTGTCGGGAGAACGTTGATGAGTTGACTAGGGAGCTTGAAAGTATCGATGGCCCGGTGGCTCTAGAGCTTTCGGGGTTGCAGTCGGTAGACAACGATGGAATAGCAATTCTTTTGGGGGTTGCCGCGTCTGGCGTGGATCTGCGAGGTGTGTCGCCGTATATCGAGTTGCTTCTGAAACGAAAAACATAACCTTCGATCGAGGGTCTCTAGATAAAGAGTACCCTTTGAATTAAATATGGGGGGCCAGCATGTCCGTGGTTTTGAGGCTGCTTTGTTTGTTTCTGGTTGGTGCGATGATTGCCCCGGCCGAAGCTGTAAGTGGTGACATAATTCATGACGCCGAGTACTATGTCCTTGAAGCGCAAAACGGCGAACGGTGGAAAAAGGTAGACAAATCTATCGATGCTAGGCTCACTGAACTAAGAGAAAAGCATGGCCAACCACCGAATATCGTTTATATACTTTGGGACGATATGACATTCGGTGTGGTTGGTTTTCCGGATCTTCAAAAAAACTTTGGTTTCCAGACACCTCATCTAAATAGGTTGGCATCCGAGGGCATGAACTTCACTCGGATGTACACTGAGCCGTCATGTACGCCGACAAGAGTTGCATTTCTGACTGGGAGGCATCCGGTCCGATGTGGTATGGGCGAAGTTGGTATGCCGCACGAAATGGCCGGGTTGCGGGGCGATGAGGTTACGATTGCGGAGGTTCTGTCAAAGGCCGGCTATGCGACTGCGCACTTCGGCAAGGCGCACCTTGGCGACATCGAGGAGAGCTATCTTCACAACCAGGGCTTCGACGAGGCCTTGTTTACCCCGATGAACCAGATCGTCTCCCAGTGGAACAGAACTGGGGACGCTGTTGGGGCAGCTCGGGGGTTTTCACCGGAAAACTATCCACCAGATCCTTATCAGCTTGATGATCCAGGTCTGTTACCAACCGGGCTTGTGATGGCGATAGAGGGTCGCAAAGGTGAGCAGGGCAGGGAGTGGCGCACTCCGAGCGTTGAATCGTACGAAGAAATGGACCCTGAGTGCGAGAAGCGAACATTGGATTTCATACGCAGAAATGCCAAAGAGGGCAGGCCGTTTTTCGTCGAATATTGGCCAAATCTCCTGACCTTAATTAAGGCCTATCCACAGAAGAAAACACAGGCCGGCACGATGGTCTCAGAGGAGATGCAAGCTCTGGACGCGTTTGTTGGCAAGCTGATGGAAGAGCTAAAAACGCTGGGCATCGCGGAAAACACGATTGTTGTGGCGATGGCTGACAACGGCCCGATGGTGCATAGTCCACCACCTCAATTCGGAATGTTGAGTCTGATGTACCGTGGCGGAAAGGGTGATTTCCTCGAAGGTGGCGTTCGAGTGCCTGCCTTTGCGTGGTGGCCCGGAACGATTCAAGGGGGCCAGGCAGCCGGCGACATAGTTCATGTGACTGATCTCTACACTACATTCGCTCGTTTGGCCGGGGCAAAAAAATACATTCCAAAAGATCGAGTCATCGATGGAATTGATCAGACGGCCTTGTTACTGAATGGCGATACCAACAGTCGGCGCGACTACGTGTTTATATACAACGGCAATCAACTTGGGGCTACGGTCAAAGGGCGTTATAAGCGTCATTGGATCGGAGCTGGCGAAGTTGCCGCTTCCGGTATGCCAGAAGCCTACTACGACCTTTACTCCGATACTCGTGAGGAGAATCCGATACTAATTCCGCTTATTCACACTCAAGGCCAATTCAACAGGATGCGGGCTAGACATGAGCTTATGAAGAAAAAATATCCGGACAAGAAAAAGGCCTACGGAATTCCCTACACAGGACTATCCAACGCACGGCCAGAAACGAAGGCGATTGCCGATCATATGAAGCGTAACATAAAGAATTTACCATTTGATATAAGGGATTACATCGAGTTTGAAATTCCGGGTTCAAAGGCTGATCCGGATTTCGGAAAGTGATTGTCAGTTAGCAAGAAATTTTTGGGGGATGGTAGTGTGTTCAAAACTGTAGCTAAAGTGGCAATTTGTCTTTCAATCGTAACAAGCGGCGTCGCTTGTGCGCAGTCAAAGAAAAGCGAGATTGTCCACGACGCCGAGTATTATATTTTGGCGGCGCAAAATGGCGAGCGTTGGGCAGCTGAAGACAAGGCGTTGGATGTTAAGTTGGCCGAACTCAGAAAAAAGCACGGTCGACCGCCGAACATTATCCATATTATGTGGGATGACACGGCGTTTGGCGATGTAGGCATTCGCCCAATCCAACAGGTGCGAGGCCTTAAAACTCCGAACCTAAACAGGATGGCCGACGAGGGTATTCTGTTTACTCGAATGTATACCGAGGTAGGTTGCACACCGAGTCGAGCTGCGTGTATGACCGGCAGATATGCCATTCGAAGTGGTATGTACAATATCGGTATGCTTCGTGAATCGCATGGTATGCGCGACGAGGAGGTGACTATTGCCGAAGTTCTTTCCAGAGCAGGCTACGCGACCGGATTCTACGGCAAGTGGCATCTTGGAGATATCGAAGAGAGTTATCCTCACAACCAGGGCTTCGACGAGGCTCTCTTTACCGGTTACAACCAGATCCTCTCGACGAACACTCGCCTAGGTGAACGTGCCAACGCTTCGATCGGGCTCTACGAAGACATGCTGCCGGAAGACCCTTATAGGCTTGACGACACCTTTATCACCAAGGGTTGGGTTCAAGTTGCTGAGGGTACAAAAGGTGGGCCGACGCGGCAGTGGGGTGATAATTCTCATGAGAACTATATGAAAATTGACCAGGAGGCCCAACGTAGGACACTCGACTTTATCGAACGCAATGCCACGGCAGACAAGCCGTTTTACGTGGCCACCTGGCCGAATATGGCGAGTTTCCTGCCAAATCCGAAAAAGGTTTCAGCAGCAAGAAGTCTCTTGCAGGACGGTTTGCAGGGAAACATAGATCCGTTTGTTGGCAGAGTCGTGGCGAAACTTAAAGAACTTGGAATTGATGACAACACACTGGTCGTTTGTATGGCAGACAATGGTCCGATGTCACATGATCCGCCGCCCGGTCTGGGAATGGCTGAAACCATATATCGGGGCGGCAAAGGTGATTTTCTCGAAGGCGGTGTTCGTGTTCCGGCCCAAGCCTGGTGGCCTGGCACGATAGGCGCGGGCCAGCTGGTTGGCGACATAATCCACGAAACCGATCTGTACACGACCTTTGCCCGATTGGCTGGTGCCCTTGAGTATGTTCCAACGGATCGAGTTATCGATGGTGTCGATCAAACCTCGCTTTTGGTCAATGGTGATACGTACAGCCGGCGTGACCACGTTTTTATCTACGCGGGACCTGTACTCGGGGCGACGGTCAAGGGTAACTATAAGCGACACTGGATTTCGCCTGACCCTGTTGGTGAGTCTAGCGGTATTCCGGCTGCATTCTACTTCTTGCTGGCCGATCCTCGTGAGAAAACTCCGATGTTGGTTAACCTTATCCACCTGAAGAGCCCGTTTAACCGGATGAAACTGCGGCACGATCTATGGAAAAAGAAGTATCCAGACGCAAAGGAGGTTCATGGAGTTCCTTGGACTGGCATCGAGAACGCAACACCTGAGATTAGGGCACTCGCGAAACCACCATTAGATATCAACAAGTTGCCGTTTGACCCAACTGAATACATTGAGCACCTAGACAAAATACCTTACACCAAGGGCATGGATCCAGGGCTGGGGCGGTAGTATGTCGAGCTAGGTTTGGAAAGCCGGCCCGTCGTGTTTTTGATAGGGCGGTTTGGGGGTGGTATGTTGATCAAGGGCCAGCAGATTCAGACACGCCGTGCGATATTCGTCTGTTGTTCAATTGCCGTTTTAGTGGGCGTCGTTGGGCTAGTAGCTCAGGCGGATGATGCGACTTGTGTTCGACTCGAGGGGCAGCCTAACTTTCGAGACTTGGGCGGATACCGGACAAACGATGGGCGAGTGGTGAAGTCTGGGCTGGTTTTTCGCTCCGGCGAGTTGCATAGGCTCAGCGATGTCGACGTTGCAAAGCTGGAGAGGCTTGGTGTCAAAACCTTAATAAGTTTTCTCACGGACTCTGAGATTCATCAGCGGGGCGAGCCCCAGCTTCCGGAAAACGTCAAGATTATACGCTTGCCGATCGCCGGTGATAGCTACGAAGAAGGTTTGGTTGACATTGTCTTAAAATCGCGACAAAACGCCGACTTCTCTAAAGTGCCTGTCGAATTAAATCCAAAAATCCATCGCCTCCTAATTCGCGGCGATGGGCAAAAACAATACGCTACGTTGTTACAAGAGCTTGCTGATTCGGAAAATTATCCGCTCGTCTTCCATTGTTCTCATGGTGTGCATCGGACTGGCACAGGGGCAGCGATTTTCTTATCGGCACTTGGGGTGCCATGGGAGACAGTTCGTCAGGACTATCTGTTATCTAATGAATATCGTGCGGAGGAGGTGTCGCAACGCCTGGTGCAAATTCGGACTCAGGCCGCCAAGGATCAGCGAGTGTCCATGGATGAAGTCGACATGACCAACGCAAACGCCTTTTACATTCTCGAAGCCGACTACATAGACGCATCTCTGGATGAAATCTTAAAACAGTATGGATCAATGAAGAAGTTTATACGAGATGGTCTGGGTGTCGATGACGACCTACTCAAAAAGCTTCGTGATGCGATGCTCGAAAAACCGTAAACCAATGAAGGTGTTTGATAACGGAGACTCGAATTTGGGGAGCGGTTATTTTTTGGCGAAATAATGAAACTACAGGGTGTTTTTAGTCGCCATGCCATCGGCCATCGTTTTTGGTGATCCAAATTAAATGTTGAATTGCATGTCGATTTAGGGGGTGTTTAGATTCTTGTGAGCCTGTTTTTGGGCTAGGTAAGAAGGTACATACGTCAAATAGGAGTTGCAGCTAGGTGGACGGTTCGGAGAGTGGAGAGTTTGCCTCTTTCGATTGTGAATGAACTGAAGGATTGTTGGTTTGTGCATGTAACGAGCGGCCGTGCCAAATGGGGACTAAGGGGGCTCTTGCGAGGACTTGCATCGTCGTTTTGTGAGGAATACGGTGGATCACAATTTCGATTTCCAGTTCGAAAGGAGTGAAGTCCGATGAGAGAGCATTTTGCAAAACGGTTTGCGCCGGTTGCTTTTGTCGCGGTCTTTGTCTTACCAATGACGGCCACGGCCAAGGCCGACGCATCTGACGTAACGCCTGAGCAGGTCGGGGATATCGCGGCCGAAGCCTACGTTTACGTGTATCCCTTGGTGATTATGGATGTAACACGCCGACAGATGACCAATGTCAGTTCGGATTCAGCGCCAGGGTTTAGCCCTATGAACACTTGGTATCACTTCCGTGAATATCCTGACGTCAACTTCAAAGCTGTGGTCCGCCCAAATTTCGACACACTTTACTCGATTGCTTGGTTAGATCTTACCGAGGAACCGGTCATTATTTCAGTTCCTGACACACAAGGTAGATACTATCTCCTGCAGATGCTTGACATGTGGACTGACACTTTTGCGGTGCCAGGCAAGCGAACGTCGGGGACCGGGCCGGGCATTTTCGCTGTAACCGGTCCGGACTGGGATGGCGATTTGCCGGAAGGTGTAACCCGGCTTCGAGCCCCAACACCGTATGTGTGGGTCATTGGTCGCGTTCAGACCAACGGTCAGGCGGATTACGAGGCCGTACATAAGGTTCAAGAGGGTTTTAAGCTGACGCCACTTTCAGCCTGGGGAGAGACAGCACCGCCGATCAAATCAAAGGCTGATCCGACGATCGATATGAAGACTCCGCCCGTCCGTCAGGTCAGAGACATGCTCTTAGCAGACTACTTCCGCTATGCGGCCGACCTTATGAAGGTAAATCCGCCACACTTAACTGATGGTTCTATGCTGCTGCGGATGAAACGTATAGGTTTGGAGCCCGGCAAGAGTTTTGATCTAAACAGCCTCAGTCCAGACATCCAAAAGGTGGTAACTGACGGGGCGAAGGTTGGGCAGTCGATGATAAGTCAGTATGCACCGAAGATTGCAGAGGAAATAAATGGGTGGCAAATGAATACAAGGACGATGGGCATTTACGGAAATTCTTATCTCAAACGGGCAGTCATAGCCATGATTGGTCTGGGAGCAAACCAGCAGAAGGACGCTGTATATCCTATCAACATCGCCGATGCTAGTGGCAATCCAATTATGGGTGAGGGTAAATACATACTGCATTTCGATAAAGGCCAGTTGCCCCCGGCTGAAGCCTTCTGGTCAGTAACTATGTACGACGCCGAGGGGTTCCCGGTTGCCAACTCGATTGATCGCTACGCGATAGGCGATCGTGATGCTCTCGAGTACAACGCAGATGGCTCCCTCGACATATACATCCAAAATGAATCCCCAGGGAAGGACAAGGAGTCGAACTGGCTGCCTTCTGGACGTGAGGGAAAAATGTCGGTCACTATGCGCATTTATGCGCCACGAAAGGAGGTACTGACGGGCGAGTGGGTTCCGCCGGCCATAAAGCGAGTTGATAAGTGAGGTTTATCGGTTGACGCATGATCGATGTTTTGCGGTTCGTGACACAGCTTGCGGCCTGGGTCCTGGGGCGGAGGACCTACGCCGAGTGGTCATTCAGGTGTCGCCGGTGCCAGGTTGTTATATGCAATCGGTTGTAGCGGATTTTCGGACGGTGTTTATTGGCAAAAAATAAGGTAGCGTCGATCATGGGAGAAGCGTTGCGGCTAAACCAAAATTATTCAAATACTGTCGTGGCCGTGAATTCAAGCGCGGGTTTACGGCACTGCATAAAAGTGAGAACTTGATTTTGTTTGGTGGATTGCCTCAGTCATTTGCGTATTACCACCGAGCCATTAACAAGTCAGTAAGAAAAAGAAAGTGAGAAGTCAAATGAGACGAAATGCCTTGGGAAAGTTTGTGCTGTGCGTCATGGTCGTCGTGTTTGCATCTTTTCCTGCATACGCGGCCGACAGCACGACAGAAAAAACAGAGATTACAAAGGCGATTATGTCCTATGTGGCAGCTTTCAACGCTCAAGATGCAAAAGCGTTGGCTGAGCACTGGTCGCCGGAAGGCGTTTATACGAGTCGCCTTAGCGGTGAACAATTGGTCGGTCGCGACGCGATCGAAGAGGATTTTGCCAACTTTTTCGACGAGGTTAAGGGAGCGAAGCTCGAAGTATGTACCGAGTCGTTAGAGTTTGTCTCCCCAAACGTGGCCCTTGAGCGGGGAAAAGCCGTAGTGACTCGACCAAAAGGGCCGCCGCTTCAGAGCGCCTATCGCGTTGTGTATGTAAAACGGGATGGCGAATGGCTGATCGATCGTGTGAGCGAGGACGAAGAGTTGCCGCAGCGTCCGTCTCACTATGAACAACTAAAGGATTTGGAGTGGCTGATAGGCAGTTGGGTTGACCGTGATGGTGGCGATGTTATCAGGACTGAGTGCAAGTGGACACGTAATAAAAATTTCATAACCCGTTCTTACGATGTTTCTATCGAAGACCGTGTGGATATGGCTGGAATGCAGGTCATAGGTTGGGATGCTGCTCGAAAGCAGATACGCTCTTGGGCTTTTGACTCCGATGGTGGCTTCGTCGAAGGTGTGTGGAAAAAGATGGGTGACCGTTGGATTGTCACGTCAAACGCCACGTTATGTGATGGCAAGACGGGCTCCTTTAAGAGTATTTCACGTCCATTGGACAAGAATAGCTTTGGTTGGCAAAAAGTAAGTCGGATTGTAGACGGCGAGATCTTACCTAACATCGACGAGGTTGTCATTGTGCGTCAAGGTGTGGAGCAGTAGCGTCTGTCACTCCTTTTGGTGAGGCAATACCTTCGTATTATTAAAATTTTTGTTCGGCAGGCAACTCATTGGAATCAAAGGTGCTGATATGAGAAACGTGAAAAAGATTGTTGTTTGCGTGTTCTTTCTAGGGCTTATCGGTCTATGGTCCTCTGCCGAGTTAATGGCACGAGGTCGCGGTGGTGGCGGAGGGCGTGGTGGCGGCGGCTTTTCTGGTGGATCGGTTAGCCGCTCGCCTTCGATGAGCCGTGGATCAGTCAGCCGTTCGTCGTCGATGAGTCGGCCCTCTGCCCGACCTTCGACTAGACCTTCAACTGGGCCATCGGCTCGACCGAGCCAGCCGGGAATGGCGCGTCCGGCAACAAGGCCAGGCACTGGCACGCGTCCGTCAGTTGGAGCACGTCCTTCGGTTGGAGCTCGCCCGTCAGCTGGGGCAAGGCCATCGCAAGCCCAACTTCAGAATTTTCTAGACCTGCGACAGCCTAGTGCTGCTTCGCGGCCCAGTACTCGACCAAGTCCAGGAGTGGGCGGTGCTGCCGCGGAGTTTTTGAATCGTCAGCCCAGTCCGGGGCAAAGACCCGCCGTTGGACAGATGCCAAGCACTGGACAACGTCCGGGGACCGGGCCAGCTCGTCCAAGACCAGGTGAGCGTCCGCTTGCAGGTAATCGACCAGATCGGATCAAAGATCGACAGCAGATTGCCGATAATCGCCAACAACGGCGCGACCAGGTTCGCGATCAGTTTAGAGACAATCACCCCCGCTATGACTTTTGGAAAAACCATCCACATGCAGCGAGGTGGCGCTGGAATCGTCCATATCGGTGGGCAACGTGGGCTCTGATTACAGGCTGGTTTCCATGGAATTGGGGTGGAGCAGCCTATTACAGTTATGGTGATAACATCTACTACGATGGTGACAATGTCTATTATGGTGACGAGGTTGTAGCGTCTGCAGACGAATATGCACAGCAAGCGCAAGCAATTGCGACAGGCGCGCCCGAATCGGCAGACGATGCTGAGTGGCTTCCGTTGGGCGTCTTCGCATTAACCCAAGATGGCGAATCGTCCGGACCTTCACCGACGATTTTTATGCAGTTGGCAGTGAGCAAAGAGGGCATCATCGCAGGAACTGTGACAAACACAGAGACTGACACAGTCAAGGCAATTGAGGGCATGGTCGCCAAGGATACTCAGCGTTGCGCTTGGGTGGTCGATGGAAAGGACTCGCCGATTATGGAGACCGGTATCGCAAATCTAACGAAGGACGAAGCCCCCGTGTTACTTCACTTTGCCGACGGCCAGACCCAACAGTGGCTTTTGATTAGACTCGAAGAGCCAAAGGAGGCTGAAGGATCGCAGTAATCAGGTTGGAAATTAGAGTTATGATGATATGCGATTTATACGGCTGGGGATCAACTTGATGCGTAGTCTTTCGTTGTGCAGTGCGGTGACCGGCGATTTTCGTCGTTCATGGAGGGAGCTGGTCCTGACAGACATCGCCTATAAGGTTATCGCATTCATTGTACTTACGCCCATCGTTGGCATTTTGTTTCGAGCCTTTTTGGCCAGGTCGGGTAAGACAATAATTTCCGACCAGGATGTACTGTTTTTTTTTGTCAGCCCGTTAGGTTGGGCCTGTTTTGTAATGGTTGGGGGAATTTGGCTGGCGATAGTTGCGCTGGAGCAGGCTGCGCTGATCGGTATTCTCTGTGCAGCTGCCAATGGGAGGAGATTAGGGGTCCTTGGGGCACTTCATTTTGCGGCGGCGACAGCCCGCCCCGTTCTTCTTGTCACGGTTCGCCTGGTTGGATTGACCTTGCTGACGATACTTCCCTTTCTAGGTTTAATAGGTCTGATATATGTTGCCCTTCTTGGCCAGCACGATATAAACTTTTATCTTAAAGAGAAGCCGCCAGTTTTTTGGGTTGCGGTCGGGCTGGCCGGCGTCATGGTTGCGATCCTGATCTCAATACTGCTCCGTCTGGTCACAATTTGGTTCTTTGCACTGCCGATTGTGCTGTTTGAGGACGTTGGCGTTTCGAGTGTTCTTCGAGCCAGCCGCGACCGATCTGTGGGCAATCGCATGGTCCTACTTTTTTGGCTGTTGGGGTGGGCGGTTGCAACCTTGGCCTTGTCCGTGGCGGCGTCCTCCGCTGTGGTATTTCTTGCACGCATATTTGTTCCCTACGCTGTCGGTTCGCTTTGGCTTTTGGCCACTGCGATCGGCGTGACGCTGGTAACTGGGGCAGGTGTCAACTTGCTCGTGAATCTCCTGAGCACGATAGCCTTTGCGATAGTGCTATTTAATCTTTATCGAGATCTTGGCAGTCAAGGAAGTATTGACACATCACGTTTACGGATCAAAACAGATGAAAACCCGGATACCTTTCGAATCACGACGTCGAGGTTAGTGCTTGCGGGCCTGGTCGGTATGGTTGTGGCGGCTGCGGCTGGCATTTTGACGATCGACTCCGTGCAGCTGAAAGATCGTGTCGAGATTATAGCCCATCGGGGAGCGTCGGCCGCCGCTCCTGAGAATACTATAATAGCCGTTAAACTGGCCATAGAAGACGGAGCCGATTGGGTTGAGGTGGACGTTCAAGAGACAGCAGATGGAGAGGTTGTCGTGTTCCACGACAGCGACTTCATGAAGTTGGCCGGTATTGATCTTAAAATTTGGGATTCTACAGAGTCTGACTTGAAAATCATCGACGTTGGCAAGTGGTTTTCACCAAAGTTTGAGGGTGAGCGTGTGCCGAAACTCGGGGAAGTCCTCGATGAGTGTAAGGGGAAGATCGGCGTTAACATCGAATTGAAGTCCTACGGCCGCGACGAGCAACTTGAACAGCGAGTGGCCGAGATTGTCCAGAAGCGAAGGATGGGGTCGGATGTCGCTATCATGTCGTTGAAAATCGACGCTGTTGAGAAGATGAAGTCGCTATGTCCCGACTGGAAGGTCGGACTGCTTATGTCAGTTTTTGCGGGCGAGCTTGCGAAACTAGACGTCGATTTTCTTGCGATAAACGCGAGTTTTGCTAGTCGTGAGTTAATCTCAAAAGCCCATCATCTGGGGCGGGAGGTTTATGTGTGGACGGTGAACGATGCTCCGACCATGTCAGCCATGATGAGTCGCGGTATTGACGGTCTGATAACCGATGAGCCGGCGCTGGCCAGATCAGTTCTCGAGCAAAGGTCGAGACTGAGCACTCCCGAACGTTTGCTTTTGGAGTTGGCCGGTTCGCTTGGGGTGGCATCGGAGTTCGGAGAGCCATGATTTGAAGAATTGTTCTAGAACTTAACACTACTGTTTCTAACGCAAGGAGAAAGAAGATGTTACCCAACGATCCTAAACAGATGGGATACTCGATGATGACTGGAATTGTTCTGGCCATCTTCGGTGTGATTGCTATTGCTACTCCTGCTGTGGCCGGAACCGCGGTGGTGATGGTCATTGGAGTCGTTTTGTTGGTTGCTGGAGTTGTTCAGTTTGTACAAGGATTTTGCGAGGAGTCGTGGTCGAGCAAACTACTGACAATGGTACTCGGGCTGCTGGCCGTAGTCTGCGGAATTGGCGTTCTGGGACATCCGATCCTTGGCCTGACTTTTCTAACCCTGTTGCTGGCAATCTTCTTCGTTGTCGAGGGAATTTGGAAAATCATAGCATCTTTCAGCTTCCGACCCGCTTCAGGTTGGCTGTTCATGCTGGCCAGTGGAATCCTTGGTCTGGTGCTAGGAGCGATAATTTGGAGTCAGTGGCCGGTTTCCGGTCTTTGGGCAGTCGGGATTTTGGTTGGAGTCGATCTACTTGTGACCGGAATATCCATGATCGCTCTGGCCATGACAGTTCGACGGCAGTGTGTCGGAACTTGTCCCAGCGGGGTGAGCACGCCGGAGGAAAAATCTCAATGCGAGACTGAAGAGAAAAAGTGTGAGGAGAGTGTGGGTTAAGTTTTTCTTATCTCGCATATAGTAGTTGAAAAGTATCAGCCTGGGGCCACTGGATCTTCCGGTTGGCACTGTGGCTGAGGGTTCGTGGCAACAGCAAAACGTAGGGAGTTAGAATGATGAACAAACAAATTCACTCTCTTAAGCTTGTTATAATTTGGGTGCTGGCCCTTATGATAATCGGCTTAGCGTCTAATTGCGTGTTTTCACATGGCCGCACCGACGCGGCTCGAGACGGTACCACAGTTTCAGAAAATCAGAGCCCCAACATCGTCGTCATTTGGGGCGACGATATCGGCCAGAGCAATATCAGCGCCTATACACAGGGGCTGATGGGATATAGGACCCCGAACATCGACCGCCTCGCCAATGAGGGCATGATGTTCACAGACTGCTATGCCGAGCAAAGCTGCACAGCGGGACGTTCGGCATTTATTACCGGACAGAGTGTTTATCGTACCGGGCTGAGCAAGGTCGGATTGCCTGGTGCCAAACTGGGGTTAAGCGACGAGGATCCGACGATCGCAGAGTTGCTAAAGAACCACGGCTATGTGACTGGTCAGTTCGGTAAAAACCACCTTGGAGACCGTAACGAGTTTCTTCCGACTGTTCACGGGTTCGACGAATTTTATGGCAATCTCTACCATCTCAACGCCGAGGAGGAGCCGGATGAATCCGACTATCCTAAGGATCCTGCGTTCAAAGCCAAATACGGACCACGTGGCGTGCTCGACGCCAAGGCTACTGCCAAGGATGACCCGACGGTCGATCCTCGCTTTGGCCGAGTTGGCAAACAAACTATTGTTGACACCGGACCGCTGATCAGAAAACGTATGGAGACGATCGACGATGACATCGCAGAGCGAGCTCGAGATTTTATGCAGCGTCAAGTGAAGGCTGACCGACCGTTTTTCCTTTGGGTCAACTTTACTCATATGCACCTTTGGACGCATACCAAGCCGGAGAGTCGTGGTCAGGCTGGTGAGTATCAGTCTTTTTATCATGACACGATGATCGATCATGACAAAAACGTTGGCGCCATCCTCGATGAGATTGATAAGCTTGGGATCTCGGACAACACGATTGTTATCTATAGTACCGATAATGGCCCCCATATGAATACATGGCCAGATGCGGCGATGACGCCTTTCCGGGGTGAGAAAAATACTGGTTGGGAAGGTGGATTTCGAGTGCCTTTGTTAGTTCGTTGGCCTGGTCATATCGGGTCAGGCACAGTGTCGAATGAAATAATTTCAAACCTTGATTGGGCACCGACTTTGTTGGCTGCGGCTGGTGAACCTGATGTTAAGGAGAAACTTTTGAAAGGACACAAGGCCGCTGGAAAGAAATTTAATGTTCACCTCGATGGCTACAACTTTTTACCCTATCTGACAGGCAAGCAGGGGAAAGGGCCGCGTGTTGAATTTTTCTACTTCTCGGATGACGGAGATCTGCTGGCCCTTCGTCACGGAAACTGGAAGATGCATTTCAAAGTGCAGGATTCGCCCGGTACTTTGGATTTGTGGCAGCGTGAGTTTCGGAACCTTCGACTCCCTTACTTGTTTAATCTCCGAACCGATCCGTACGAGAGGGCTACTATAACTTCTAATAATTACTGGAATTGGTTCATACGGCGAGTGTTTCTTCTAACTCCGGCGCAAGACCAGGTTGCGAAGTTTCTCGCGACTTTCAAGGATTATCCACCGCGTCAGAAAGCGGCCAGTTTTACGGTTGACCAAGTTCTAGAAATGCTCCAGGAGTCACATGGAAAGTAGAAAATCGATTGTTAGCGAGCCTCTTGGCTTGCCCGGTTTTGTTCGACTGTATAGATGCTCAAATCCGGTGGCCTTTCAGGTGGGCGGGGCGACTATGGCAGTGCGTGCTGTCGTTTTTAGTGTTTCATTTTTGGCTTTTTCGGTGGTTTGTGTTTGTTTCGCTGCCAGCGACGACTGCCCGCTGCCATCCTGGGGCTGTGGTCCAGCCAAGGAGGCGATTGTTGATTTCGTTGAGCGTGTCATTACCAAAGGCTGTCCTGAATATGTGCCGCCGGAGGAACGCATCGCTGTTTTTGACAATGATGGCACACTTTGGTCGGAGCAACCGGCTTACTTTCAGCTGCTGTTTGCGATTGACTGCTTTAAGAAGCTCTTGGCGGAAAATCCCCAGTTGAAAATGGAGCAGCCTTGCAAGGGTGTTTTTGAGGGTGATCCAGAAGCAATTGCCAAACTTGATATCAGAGAAGTGGGCAAACTCGTAATGGAGTCGCATGCGGGAATGCCTACTGACCAGTTTAAGGACAAGGTCAGGGACTGGCTCAGGACGGCACGCCATCCGAAATTGGGGCGACCATACAACGAACTAATTTTTCAGCCGATGCTCGAGCTACTTGACTACCTACGAAAAAACGGATTCAAGACCTACATAGTTTCTGGCGGGAGTATTGGATTTCTCCGAGCCTTTGCTGAAGACGTTTACGGGATTCCGTCCGAGCAGGTTATAGGTACTAGCGTCAAGACACAGTATGAGGTGCGCGACGGCAAGCCCGTGATAGTACGGTTGGCGGAAATTGAATTCCTAAACAACAAGTCGGGCAAGCCGGTGGGAATCAATAAGTTCATCGGCCGCCGTCCGATTGCGGCCTTTGGAAACTCCGATGGCGACTTGCAGATGCTCCAGTGGACTGCCGCGGGCGAAGGCCCACGATTCTGCCTCATCGTTCACCATACAGATGACCGGCGAGAGTGGGCTTATGAAGGAATTCGCGTGTCGGCCGACTGGATAAGGCATTGGACGTTGCCAAAGCACGCAGCTGGATCGTTGTGGACATGAAACAAGATTGGAAGGTCATTTATCCGTTTGAGGTAAAATGATTTTACTGATTATTTTTCTCCGGTTGCCTGGGTTGGCGGCGAAAGGGCACCGTCGACACGGTCTGTCAACTTATAACGGCGAGTAGGAAGGGTAAAGATGAAATGCTTCTTATCCAGAACGCTTGTGATGCTGGTGCTGATCACGATTTTTGCAATGTTTGATTGCATTGCTGTCGCTGAGGAAAAAGACAAGCCTCACTTAATACTTATTAAGAACGTGAACGTTTGGGATGGGACCAGCGACACTGTCAAGCAAGACCAAGACGTTTTGGTTGAAGGAAATAAAATCAAGCAAGTTGCCAGGAATCTCGAGGTCGATGGTGCGATCGTAATCGATGGCAAAGGCGGGACCGTAACCCCGGGCCTTATTGATATGCACCAGCACTTAACTCTTAACGGCGGAACATCGGCGGGTACCTACGACTGGGATGCCTATGTTCAGGGCGCTCATGCCGCTCGGGCAGCCGAGTATCTGTTGGAGTGTGGCTTTACCACACTGCGCGATATTGGGGGCAACACACTGGGGCTAAAACGGGCGATCAACAGTGGCAAATTGCCTGGGCCTCGAATCTATTCGTCTGGTCCAGCCATAGGCCCAACGGGTGGCCATTCCGATTGGGGGTCGTTCAACGACGCACCGGGCGATGGCAATTATCAGACAAAGGTTGTTAACACAATAGTAGTCGATGGCGTCGATGGCTGGTTACAGTCATGTCGTTGGGTGTTCCGCAACGGAGGCGATTTTATAAAAGTTATGTCTGGAGGCGGTGTGGCCAGCGTGTTCGACCCGTTGGAACTCAACTCGCCCTCGCTCAGTGAAATGAAAGCGGCCGTACAGGTTGCCAATGAGTACAACAGCTACGTGGCAATTCATGGCTATACCGATGCTGCCTACAACAAGTCGCTGGATGCTGGTGTTAAGAGCTTTGAGCATGGGTTCCTCATATCTGAGGACACGGTAAAAAGAATGGCTGGTGAAGGTGTTTGGTGGTCGTGGCAACCCTACGGAAGTTATAACACCTTCGGAAAAGGTAACTTTCCCGAATGGTTTACGCCTGACATGATGGAGAAGGGGGCTTTGGTTGCCAAGGGATCGATTCAGGTACCCAAGTGGATGAAAAAGCACGGGGTTAAGATTTTCCTAGGTTCTGATATGTTTGGCTGGGACAACTGGAAAAACGCGATTGTTAATGTGACTTACCCGGTTGAAATTCCGGACAGTCCGTTTACGTCGGTCGAGGCATTGAAACTTTCAACTTCTGCATCGGGACAGGCCTTGCGTGAGTTGACGGCTCCGTCACGTAACCCATTCAAAGCAGCGAAGCTTGGTGTGGTCGAACCGGGTGCTTGGGCTGACCTGCTTATCTGGAAGGGTGATCCTACTAAAGATATCAGACACATTCTCGAAAAGGATAACCTCCTGTTCATAATGAAGGATGGCAAGTCGTATAAGAATCTGCTAGTGCCGGTGACCCATGGGGCCTATCGAGATTGCCCGAAACCGCCGGTCTATTCCTGGTAAATTTGTATCTGCTTGCCAGAAGTCGGGTGCTTTGGTTGAAACTTTGACTGCACCCTCCCCGGCGACTTGAATCGATGCCAGATGGATTTCACGGCTCGCTTCGGGTTATTTTTTAACGAGCTGCCCTGCCTAACATTAATCGCAACACATGTCTGGGGCAGGCGCGCTGAATCTGCGACTTATTGAGAAGCGGACGGTTGGGCCGGCCATAATTTGGTGACTGAGGCAATATGGGTGATTTGGCCTCGGTTGCCCTTGGGTGGTTGCTGAGTGTATTGGCGACAGCTATAATCTGGAGTTCTTACTCCTCCGTGCGGCGCCCTTGGAGGCTAACGGTAGGACTAGGACGCCCCAAGAACAAATTAAAGTACCCCATATTTTGGTGGGGGATGGTCTTTTTCCAATTAAAGGAGATGTGTTGTGGCAATTCGTGTTGGTATTAATGGTTTTGGCCGAATCGGTCGCTTGGTTTTCCGTGGTTTGATGGCCAGACCAGACGTTTTTGAGGTTGTTGGAATCAACGACCTTACGGACAACAAGACTCTAGCGACCCTGCTGAAGTACGATAGTATTCACCGCGGTTTTGATGGTACGGTCGCGTACGACGACGAGAACTTGATCGTCAACGGCAAGAAGATCAAAGCGATGGAAGAGCGAAATCCGGCGAACCTTCCTTGGGGTGCTCTCAAGGCTGACGTTGTGTTGGAAAGCACAGGCATCTTTCGTGGGCGAGCGACCGACGATAAGGCCGGATTCGACAGCCATATCAAGGCAGGTGCGAAAAAGGTCGTGATCAGTGCTCCTGCCAAGAACCCAGACCTGACATGTGTTTTGGGTGTCAACGGAGACAAACTCAATGCCGACTGCATCTGTGTTTCGAATGCCAGCTGCACAACCAACTGTCTGGCTCCAGTAGCGAAGATCTTGCAGGAGAAATTTGGGATTGTCAAGGGTTTGATGACGACGATCCATGCCTAT